>Ga0210098_1000024_pt1 | contig 60997 bp, 65 predicted proteins | sample Joice_ThreeSqA_D_FD_184870 | JGI IMG/M metagenome (GOLD analysis project Ga0210098, IMG submission 184870) | Wetland microbial communities from San Francisco Bay, California, USA, that impact long-term carbon sequestration - Joice_ThreeSqA_D1... | ecosystem: Environmental > Aquatic > Marine >...
CACGATCGGGATCGGGCAGCCCCAGTAGCGCTGGCGCGAAATGCCCCAGTCGCGCAGCCGCCACTGCACCTGCTTGTCGCCGAGGCCTTTTGCCGCGAGATCGGCAGCGATCGCATCCACCGCAGCGTCGTAGTCGAGGCCGTCGTACTTGCCCGAGTTGATGCACACCCCCGGCTCGGCGTATTCGGCCTGCCAGGGCGCCGGGACGCCGTCGCCCAGCGGATGGCGGATCACCGGCTTGATCGGCAGGCCGTAGGCCAGCGCGAAGGCGTAGTCGCGCTCGTCGTGCGCCGGCACCGCCATCACCGCGCCCTCGCCGTAGCCCATGAGCACGTAGTTCGCCACCCAGACCGGGATCCGCTCGCCCGAGAGCGGGTGGGTGCAGTCGAGGCCGGTGGGCATGCCCTTCTTTTCGAGCTGGGCGAGCTCGGCCTCCATCACCGCGCCGCGCTTGCAGGCGTCGACGAAGGCCGCGATCTTCGCGTCGCGCGCGGCGGCCCAGGTCGCGATCGGGTGCTCGGCGGCCACCGCGCAGAACGTCGCGCCCATCAGCGTGTCAGCCCGCGTGGTAAACACCCAGAGCGTCTTCGCTTCGCCGTCGAGCGCGTAAGGAAAGGCGAGGCGCACGCCCTCGGAGCGCCCGATCCAGTTCTTCTGCATCAGCTTCACCTGCTCGGGCCAGCCCGGCAGGCCGTCGAGCGCGCCGAGGAGCTCGTCGGCGTAATCGGTGATGCGCAGGAAGTACATCGGGATCTCGCGCTTTTCGACGAGCGCCCCGGTGCGCCAGCCGCGGCCGTCGATGACCTGCTCGTTGGCAAGCACCGTCTGGTCGACGGGGTCCCAGTTGACCACGCCGGTCTTCTTGTAGGCGATGCCTTTCTTGAACAGGCGGGTGAACAGCCACTGGTTCCACTTGTAGTAGTCCGGCTTGCAGGTGGCGAGCTCGCGCGACCAGTCGAGCGCGAAGCCGAGGCTTTTCAGCTGTCCCTTCATGGTGGCGATGTTTTCGTCAGTCCACTTGGCCGGCGGCACCTTGTTTGCCATTGCGGCGTTCTCGGCGGGCAGGCCGAAGGCATCCCAGCCCATCGGCTGCAGGACGTTGAAGCCGCGCATCCGGTAGGTCCGCGTGAGCACGTCGCCGATGGTGTAGTTGCGCACATGCCCCATGTGCAGCTTCCCGGAAGGATAGGGAAACATCGACAGGCAGTAGAACTTCGGGCGCGCCGGATCCTCTAGCGCGCGGAATGCGCCCTGCGCTTCCCAACTGGCCTGCGCGTCGCGTTCAACGCTCTGCGGGTCGTAGCGCTCTTGCATGCCTGGGAAAGCTCTCGGGAGACAGGGAAACGGAAAAACGGGAAATTATACGGTCCGCGCCGCGCAGCGGCGACGCCCCGACGCTAAAATGCGCGCTCTGTGTCGCTGCATCTCGAACACCTCAATCCGGAGCAGCTCGCCGCTGTCACCCTGCCCGACGAGCATGCGCTGATCCTCGCGGGTGCGGGGAGCGGCAAAACGCGGGTGCTCACCACGCGCGTCGCCTGGCTGGTCAAGGGCGGGCGGGTCTCACCCGGTGGCGTTCTCGCAGTGACCTTCACCAACAAGGCAGCGCGCGAAATGTTCACGCGCGTGAGCGCGATGCTGCCGGTGAATCCGCGCGGCATGTGGATCGGCACGTTTCACGGCCTGTGCAACCGCATGCTGCGAGCCCATCACCGCGACGCGGGGCTGCCGCAGCAGTTCCAGATCCTCGACACGCAGGATCAGCTCGCGGCGCTCAAACGGCTGCTCAAGTCGCTGAATGTGGACGAGGACCGCTTTGCGCCGCGCGAGGTACAGTATTTCATCAATGGGCGCAAGGAAGAGGGCGTGCGCGCGACCGATGTCGAGGTCTACGACGAGCGCTCGCGGCGCCTCGCGGAACTCTATGCGGCCTACGACGCGCAATGCCAGCGCGAGGGGGTGGTCGATTTTCCCGAGCTGCTGCTGCGCAGCTTCGAGCTGCTCGCGCGCAACGAACTCCTGAGGGCGCACTACGCGAACCGCTTCCGCCATGTCCTGGTCGACGAGTTTCAGGACACCAACCGGCTGCAGTACCGCTGGCTGAAGCTGCTCGCCGGCGCGGGCGAGGGGCAGGGCGCGCGCCCGGCGCCCGGCGGCGCGGCCGTGTTCGCAGTCGGCGACGACGACCAGTCGATCTACGCCTTCCGCGGCGCAAACGTCGGCAACATGGCGGATTTCGAGCGCGACTTCGCCGTCGCGCACGTCGTTCGCCTGGAGCAAAACTACCGCTCGCACGGCAACATCCTCGACGCGGCGAACGCGCTGATCGCGAACAACCGCAAGCGCCTGGGCAAGAACCTGTGGACCGCGGCAGGCGCGGGCGAGCCGCTGCGCGTCTACGAGGGTGAATCGGACGGCGACGAAGCGCGCCGGATCGTCGACGAAGCGCAGAGCCTCGCGCGCGAAGGCCGGCGGCTCGACCACATGGCGGTGCTCTATCGTTCCAATGCGCAATCGCGCGTGATCGAGCACGCGCTGTTTTCAGCGGGCGTCGCCTACCGCGTCTACGGCGGGCTGCGGTTCTTCGAGCGCGCCGAGGTCAAGCATGCGCTCGCCTACCTGCGCCTGGTCGCCTCGCCGGACGACGACAATGCGCTGCTGCGCGTGGTGAACTTTCCGCCGCGCGGCATCGGCGCGCGCTCGGTCGAGCAGCTGCAGGACGCCGCGCGTGCGCAGGGCTCGAGTCTGTGGGGCGCCGCCGGCGCGCTGGGCGGACGCTCGGCGCAGTCGCTCGCTGCGTTTCGCGCGTTGATCGAAGGCCTGCGTGAGGCGGCGGCGGATCTGCCGCTCGCCGAGCTGGTCGAGCACGTCGTGGCGCAAAGCGGCCTGATCGCGCACTACCGCAACGAGCGCGAGGGCGCCGACCGGATCGAGAACCTGGGTGAGCTGGTCACTGCGGCCGCGGGATTCGAGGTGGAGGAGCACGCCAGCGGGCTCGAGACGGGCGAGGGCGGGGTTGAAGCAGACGGCGAGGCGCCCGCGATCGACCCGCTGACCGCGTTCCTGACGCACGCGGCGCTCGAGGCGGGCGAGCACCAGGCCGGCGAAGGGCAGGATGCGCTGCAGCTGATGACCGTGCATTCGGCCAAGGGGCTCGAGTTCGACACCGTGTTCCTGACCGGCCTCGAGGAGGGTCTGTTCCCGCACGAGCAGAGCGCGCTCGAGAAGGACGGGCTGGAGGAGGAGCGGCGCCTCGCCTACGTCGCGATCACCCGCGCGCGCGAGCGGCTGTACCTGTCGTTCGCGCAGACCCGGATGCTGCACGGCCAGACGCGCTACAACCTGCCGTCGCGTTTCCTCGAGGAGATTCCCGAGGGCGTCACGAAGTGGCTCACGCCGCGCTACGCGGGGCAGCGGGCGCGCGAGGCGATGCGCGCAGCCTCGAGCGGCTGGGGCAACTCGCGCAAGTCCGCGTTCGGCAGCGCGGCGCCGGCCGCGGGGCGTGCGCGCCATGCGGGCTTCGGCGCGACGGACGAGGTCAACGGCTTTCGCATCGGCCAGAACGTCACGCACCCGAAGTTCGGCGCCGGCGTCATCGTCGATGCCGAGGGGCGCGGCAGCGATGCGCGGGTGCAGGTGAACTTCGGCCGGGAAGGCGTGAAGTGGCTGGCGGTGAACGTCGCGAAGCTGCAGGCGGCCTGAGCCTCGCGCGCGAGGCCGGCCGGGCGAGCGTCGGGGCGCTCATCCGCAATCGCGCGCGTGCCTGCCGCGAGCACACCGCGCTGGTCGACGGCGAGCGGCGTCTGACCTACGGCGCGCTCGACGCGCGCAGCGACCGGCTTGCGCGGGTACTCGCCGCACGCGGCCTGGGCCGCGGTGACCGTGTCGCACTGCTTGCGCGCAACTGCCTCGAGTACGTCGAGGTCGAGCTCGCCTGCGCCAAGCTCGGCGCCATCACTGCGGCGCTCAACTGGCGCCTCGCCGAGCGCGAGCTCGCGCACTGCATCAACCTGGTCGAACCGCGCCTGGTGATCGTGCAGGCGGAATTTGCGCCGACCCTGGATCGGCTCGCGCTGTGTACGCAGGAACGCCTCACGCTCGGCGCGGACTACGAGGCGGCCATCGAAGGCGCCGCGCACGGCGCGTTCGAGGCCGCGGTCGATCCCGAGGACGGTCTCGTCATCCTGTACACCAGCGGCACCACCGGGCTGCCCAAGGGCGCGGTCATCAGCCACCGGGCGATGATCGCGCGCGGCCTGTGCTTCGCCGCCGAGCTTTCGATTCCGCCGGGCGATACCTTCGTCGCCTGGCCGCCGCTGTACCACATGGCCTCGACCGACCAGGCGTTGTCGACCTTGCTGCGCGGCGGCACGGTGATCATCGTCGACGGCTTCCAGCCCGGGCCGCTGCTCGACGCGATTGGGCAGGCGCGCATGGGCTGGTTCATCCTGATACCCGGCATGGTCGAAGCGATGATCGAGGCGCTGCGCGCGCGGCCGGTGCGGCCCGCGGGCATCGGCTGCTGCGGCGCGATGGCCGATCTCGTGCCGCGCCAGCAGATCGCCGAGGTGAGCGCGTTGCTCAATGCGCCGTACCTGAACTCGTTCGGCTCGACCGAGACGGGCCTGCCGCCGGCCACCGGCGCGCTGATCCCGCCGGGCGAGGTACCGGAAAGGCTCTCGAAGCGGCAGAGCGCGTTTTGCGAGCTGCGCCTGGTCGATGCCGACGACAACGAGGTGCCGGACGGCACGCCGGGCGAGGCTGCGATCCGCGCGCCGACGCTTTTTTCGGGCTACTGGAACGCGCTGGAGACCAACGCGCAGGACTTCCGCAACGGCTGGTTCCACATGGGCGACGTGTTTCGGCGCAACGCCGACGGCACGCTCGATTTCGTCGATCGCGTGAAATACATGATCAAGTCGGGCGGCGAGAACATCTATCCCGCGGAGATCGAGCAGGTGATCCTCGCCGATCCGCGCGTCGCCGATGCCGTGGTCGTGCGCACGACGGATGCGCGCTGGGGCGAAGTGCCGGTGGCGTTCGTCGCGCGGCGCGACGCGGCGCTCGACGAAGCCGCGATTCTCGCGCGCTGTCGAGAGGCGCTTGCGGGCTACAAGCAGCCGAAGGCGGTGCATTTCATCGCGCTCGAGGATTTTCCGCGCTCGACGAGCGGCAAGATCCAGCGCCACGCGCTCGAGGCGCGGCTCACGCCCGATCGATAGTCGTCGCTTACTGCAGGCGGTAGCCCGCGTGACAGGCCACGCAGGCCTGGGTCGTCTCGGCGAGCGCTGCGAGCGCCGGTTTCAGATCTTCGCTGACGGCAGTCTTCTGTAATTCGACCGCGAACCGGCTCGCGCCGCGGTGCATCGCGGTCCCCGCATCCTGCATGCCCTGCGGCATGTACTTTGCGGCTTCATGCGCGTTGTGCGCGACGAGCGAGGTCATGCCGAGGCGCTGTTCGGCAATCCTGCCGGCTTCATCGTATGCACCCTGCGCGAGCGCGTCCTGAATCTGCGCGAGCGCGAGCAGGTGGTCTCGCATGTTGGCCAGAGTGTGGTCGCGGAGCTGATCGGGGAACTTCACCGGCACGCGACGATCCTCGGGCGCCGCGTGATCGGCCTGGGCACCATGGCCGCCATGCTGATGCTGCGCGAACGCCAGGTAGGCGGTCCCGAGCAGCCCGGACGCCGCAAGGCATAGCGTCAATGCGCGAAGCTTCATATCGTGGTTCCTTTTCGGAGCGCGGGGCCGCGATCATAGCCCTCGCGGATCGCCGCCACGTATGATCCAGGTCATATGAGTGCCCAGACCTCGACGCCTCTGGCAACCGGCGCCTGGGCCGAGCTGGCGGCCGCGCACAGCGAGCTCGCGTCATTCCCGGCGCCATTGCGAGTTGTCGCGGTCGACCTGCGCGTGCGCGCCGGCGAGACGCTGTTTCGGACCGGCGGCCGGCCCCGCCTGATGCTGTTCGTGGTCGACGGCGAAGTGCGCCTCGTCAGGCGTACCGTGGGCGGGGCCGACGTGGTGCTGCAGCGCGCGCGCTCGGGTTTCGTCGCCGAGGCGAGCCTCGAGTCACCGCGGTATCACTGCGACATCGAGGCTGTGACCGATTCGCGGCTGCTCGGCTTTCCGCGAGATCTGTTTCGCGAAGCACTTGAGCATGATGTCGCCTTCAGGCATTTCTGGATGCGACGGCTCGCGGCGGAGGTCCGCAAGCTGCGCGCGCAGTGCGAACGACTGAGCCTGCGCAGCGCCGCCGAGCGGATCGAGCACTATATCGAGGCGGAGGGCGATGCCGGCCGACTCGAGCTGCGTCAGACCAAGAAAGCATGGGCGGCGGAGCTTGGTCTGACGCACGAGGCGCTCTATCGCGCGCTCGCGGGCCTGCAACGCGAAGGACGGCTCTCCCCGCGCGAGGAGGACGGCGTCCTCGTGCTCGCTCTCGGCGCGCGCCGGCGCCGACCCTGATCAACGCTGCGAGGCTAGACGAGACCGAGCCAGAGCGAGGCGAGCATGAGCAGGCCGAGAAGCAGGATGACGATACCGGCGACGAGATGCAGGATGCGAACGCGCTGCGCGCGCCATTCCTCGACCTTTTCCGCGCTGGTCCATCCCCGGTAGACCGCAGCGGTGATCAGCACCATGGGCAGTATGAAGATCGCGTTGTACAGCAGCAGCCAGAGCATCGCGCTTGCCGCGGTCGCGGTCTTGGCAAGCAGGCCGAGGATGACGATGTAGGGGCCCGAGGTGCAGGGCAGCAGGAACAGGCTGACGACGAAACCGATGAGAAACGCGCCCGGCACGGAGGTGACGCCCTGCAGCAGCTTCTTCAGCGTCGGGCGCCAGCTCTGCGGTACTTCCATCGTGAACCATTTGCCGTACCACAGATAGTCCTTGAGGTTGAAAAGGCCGATCGCGATCGCGAGCAGTGCGATGACGACGTACAGCTTGTGCGTGATGCCGGCCGCCTGGACCGCCGAGTACAGACCCAGCCCCATGAGGTAGTACGAAATGAACACCGACGCGGAGAACACCAGCCCCGCGTACAGGGCGCGCTGCTTCGAGCCGGAGGCGATGACGGCCGTGATCAGGATGATGAGCACGGCGAAGGCGCAGGGGTTGATGGCGTCGACCGCGGCGCCGGCGACGACCGCCGACAGCGTGAGGCTCGCCGGCGCTGCGGCAGCCGCGCGTGTCAGCGGGGAGCCGCAACCGTGGTCGCGACAGGCGACAATCGCCCGCTCCAGCATGGCGCCGATCTCCTCGGAGTATCCGGTGATCGCCTGGCTGCCGACATACACGGTGGGGACGCCCTCGATCGGGATGCCGTAGCCCTCGGCGACGCGCTCGAACAGGCGCGCATTGCCGCGGTCGAAGTAGACCTCGTATTGGAGGACCCGCAGCTCGGGGTGCGCCTCCTGCAAATGCTGCAGGAACTGCTGCATGCTGGCGCAGTGCGGGCAGCCACGGCCGTAGAACAGGGCGAGCTCGACCGGCTGAGCGGGGCTCGAGAAAGCGGCCGGCACGCAGATCGACCAGGCGAGGCAAAGCAGCGACAGGGCGAGCAACAGCCTGCGTGCCGTGTCGCGCGGTCGCGCCTTCGTCCTCACAGCAGCCCTCGCAGCGCAGCGAGGAAGCGTGCGTTGTCCTCCGGCCGCGCGGTCGTGACCCGCATGTAGCCCGCGCCGAGACGCGCGTCGCCGAGCGGCTTCACCAGGATTCCGCGTTTGCCAAGCGCGCGCGCGAGCGCTGCGGCGTCGCGCGGCGCGAAGTCCGCGAGGAAGAAGTAAGTTTCGGTGGGGAAGGTGCGCACGCCCATGGCGCCCAGCGCCTCGGCGAGTGCGTCGGTCCATTCACGCAGCAGCGCCCCGCGCGTACGGATCTTGTCCTCATGCTCGAGCGTCGCGATCGCGGCCGCTTCGCTCGGCCGGGCGAGTGGGTAGGCGTCGTTGTGCGCGTTGAGGTCGTCGGCGATCGCCTCCTCGATCGGCGGCAGCGGGTTCTCGCAAAGCAGCAGCTTGATGCCGGCGAAGCCGCCGCCGCCTTTTTCCAGTACCGAGGTCATCCGCCCCGCCGACGGACCCGGCGCCGGCGTCCAGCGCCGCGGCCGTCGCCGCCCGGACCACGCTCGGCGCAGCGCCGGAAAGCCGTCAGGTGCCGCTCCTGCGAGGCTTCCTGCAGGTTGCGGAATACCGCCAGGATGTCCGCGCGCTGTGTGCTCGCCAGCAGCCGCGCGTAAAGCGCGCCGTTCTCGATCTCAGCGGCGACGCCCGCCTCGCAGGCGCTCTGCAGGCTGGCATAGCGCGCGACCCTTCCCGGCCAGGTGTTCGCGGGCAGGGGCAGCGCGTAGCGCGCGAAGAGCATGCGCAGCGCCTCGATGTGGCGCGCCTCCGCCTCGCGTATGTTGCTGAAAGGCCGCACCTCGCCGAAGTCGGCGATGACCTGGTCATAGGTTGCCCAGGCGCGATACTCGTCCTCCAGCGCCTCATGCAGCGCGCGAATCTCGAGCGCGGTAAGCGGGTTCGTGTGCTCGGTCATCTTTGACGAGTCGCCGCGACAACCGCGAACGCGCATTGACCGCGCCCGGCGCGCAGCGGCTCGAACCTGCGCGTCTCGGCCAGCGGCAGTGCCAGCGTCTGGCCCCAGGCCTCGATGGCGAAATCGCCCGCCTCGAGCAGCCGCTCAACTTCGTCGGCGGAATAGAAGGTCGCCTCGCGGTAGAACACGTTCTCGAACTGGTGCGCCAGATAATCCTGTCCCAGGGCGCTCTCCCGGTCGATAAAGCCGATCACCAGGCGCCCGCCGGGCCTGAGGACCCGGTGCGCTTCGGCAAGCATTTCATCGGGCGAATCGACGAAGCAGATCGTGGTGACCACGAGCGCATGATCAAAGCTCGCACCCGCAAACGGCAGCGCTTCCGCCGCACCCTGAACAACCTCGATGCCGCGCGCCGCCGCATAGGCGAGCATCGCGCGCGAAGGATCCAGCCCTACCTGTACGCCGAGCGGCTCGGCGAAGCGGCCGCTGCCTACGCCGATTTCGATGCCGCGCCCCACCCAGGGAACGAACGGCCGCAGGGCGAGCAGCTCCGACACGTAGGCCGCCTCGTGTTTGCCGAACCACGCTTCGTAGCGCTGATGGTGGGCCTCGAAGGGCTCGGTCCTGGGCACCGCGCGAAATCTCCGCAGAACACTGGATATTGCGGCAGTCTCACAGCCCACGGCAGGCCGCGCTTGACGAAGGTCAAACCCTGCGGCGCTCGATCGGCCAGACTTTGGCGATGCGCAGAATCTATTTCCTAGTGCCCGACACCACGGTGGGCAAGAAAGTGGTCGACGAGTTGCTGCTCTCGCACGTCGAGTGGAAGCATATTCACGTGGTGGCGCGCCGCGGCACGCCGCTGGAGGACCTGCCGGAGGCCTCGGCCTGGCAGAAGAGCGACATCATTCCGGCGATGCTGCGGGCGGTGCCGATCGGCGGCGCGGCGGGAATCCTGTGCGGCCTGGTCGGGCTCGTGCTGCAGCCGGGCCTGGTGATCGCGGGCGGCGGGATCCTCCTCGCCAGCTCGCTCGCCGGAGTCGGCCTCGGCGTCTATCTTGGCGGCATGGTGGGGCTGAACGTCGGCAGCACCCGTCTGAAGGCTTACCAGGCGGCGATCGAGCGCGGCGAGCTGCTGGTGATCGCCGACGTGCCGCGCGACAAGGTCGATCAGATCACCGAGCGCATCAAACAGGTCCACCCCACGGCCGAGCCCGAAGGCACCGAGCCACGGGTGCCCGCGTTCCCCTGAGACGCGCGCTGCGCCGAAGTGCTCAAGCAGCTTTCTTGGCCGCCTTGAGGTCGAAGCGGTCGACGTTCATCACTTTGTCCCACGCCGCGACGAAGTCCTTCACGAACTTCTCCTTCGCGTCCGCGCTGGCATAGACCTCGGCCAGCGCCCGCAGCTGCGAGTTGGAGCCGAAGACCAGATCGACGCGCGTGCCGGTCCACTTGACCTTGCCCGTCTTGCGCTCGCGCCCCTCGAACACGTCGCCGGCGGCTTTCCACGCGGTGCCCATGTCGAGCAGGTTGACGAAGAAATCGTTGGAGAGCGTCTCCGGCTTCTTGGTGAACACGCCGTGCTTCGCGCTGCCGGCGTTGGTTCCCAGCATGCGCAGGCCGCCGACGAGGACCGTCATCTCGGGCGCCGTGAGCGTGAGGAGCTGCGCCCGGTCGAGGAGCAGCTGCTCGGCGGAGACCGCGAACTTGCCTTTCAGGTAGTTGCGGAAGCCGTCGGCGATCGGCTCGAGCACGGCGAACGACTCGACGTCGGTCTGCGCCGCCGACGCGTCCATACGCCCCGGCGTGAACGGCACCTTCACCGTGACGCCCGCCTTCGTCGCGGCCTGCTCGACGCCCGCGCAGCCCGCGAGCACGATCAGGTCGGCGAGCGACACTTTCTTGCCGCCCTTGGCCTTCTTGTTGAAGTCGGCCTTGATGCCCTCGAGCGTTTTCAGCACCTTGCCGAGCTGCGCCGGCTGGTTCACCGCCCAGTCCTTCTGCGGCGCGAGGCGGATGCGCGCACCGTTGGCGCCGCCGCGCTTGTCGGAGCCGCGGAAGGTGGAGGCCGACGCCCAGGCCGTGGACACCATCTGCGCCACCGACAGCTTCGAGGCGAGGATCTTCTTCTTCAGATCGGCGATTTCCTTCTCGCCGATCAGCTTGTGGTCGACCGCAGGAATCGGATCCTGCCAGATCAGCTCTTCCTTCGGCACTTCCGGTCCGAGGTAGCGGGCGCGCGGGCCCATGTCGCGGTGCGTCAGCTTGTACCAGGCGCGTGCGAAGGCGTCGGCGAAGGCCTGCGGGTCCTCGTAGAAGCGGCGCGAGATCTTGCCGAACTCCGGATCGAAGCGCAGCGTCAGGTCCGTGGTCAGCATGGTCGGCTTGTTGAACTTGCCCGGGATGTGCGCGTCGGGAATGATCTCCGGCGCGTTCTTCGCCACCCATTGCTTGGCGCCGGCGGGCGACTTGGTCTGCTCCCATTCGTACTTGAACAGGATCTCGAAGAAGCTGTTGCTCCACAGCGCCGGGGATTTCGTCCAGGTGACTTCGAGGCCGCTCGAGATCGTGTCGGCACCGTGCCCGCTGCCGTAGTCGCTCATCCAGCCCAGGCCCTGCGCTTCCAGCGGCGCGCCTTCCGGATCCGGACCCTTGTGCGATTCGGGCGCCGCGCCGTGGCACTTGCCGAAGGTGTGGCCGCCGGCGATCAGGGCGACGGTCTCCTCGTCGTTCATCGCCATGCGGCCGAACGTGGCGCGGATGTCCTTGGCAGCGGCCATGTAGTCGCCGCTCGCGTTCGGCCCTTCCGGGTTGACGTAGATCAGGCCCATGTGCGTCGCGCCGAACGGCCCCAGGTCCCGATCGCCGCTGAAGCGCTTGTCGGCGCCCAGCCACGCGATCTCCTCGCCCCAGTTCACGTCCTCGTCCGGCTCCCAGACGTCGGCACGGCCGGCGCCGAAGCCGAAGGTCCTGAAGCCCATCGACTCCAGCGCGACGTTTCCGGCGAGGATGATCAGGTCGGCCCAGGAGATCTTCCTGCCGTACTTCTGCTTGATCGGCCAGAGCAGGCGCCGCGCCTTGTCGAGATTGACGTTGTCGGGCCAGCTGCCGAGGGGCGCGAAGCGCTGCTGGCCGCGGCCGCCGCCGCCGCGGCCGTCGGTGATGCGGTAGGTCCCGGCGGCGTGCCAGGACATGCGGATGAAGAACGGGCCGTAGTGGCCGAAGTCCGCCGGCCACCAGTCCTGCGAGTCGGTCATCAGCTTGACCAGGTCCTTCTTCAGCGCCTTGTAGTCGAGGCTCTTGAATTCCTTCGCGTAGTCGAACCCCTTGCCCATCGGGTCGGACTTCGCGGAATGCTGGTGCAGCAGCTCGAGCCGCAGCTGGTTCGGCCACCAGTCGCGGTTCGTGCGGCCGACGCCGGCGATGTTGGTGAACGGGCACTGGCTCGCGCTCGCGTCCTTGGTCTTCGTGTCCATGGTTCCCTCCAATCTCGGGGCGTTGGGTTGTGCGCGCCATTTCACGCCGCGCGCTACGATTTGTGAAATCGATTGTCGTAATAGTGTCGATGGTCAATAGCTATCGATCATCGGCCAGCACAAGCTTGCCGCAGCGGGCGATCGCCGTCCTGACGCATGTCAAGCTGCGTGCAGGCCCGGCCGCAGATCAAGGACGACGCCAGGGCTGTGCTAGCCTCTGCCGCTTTCACGAGGCAGGCTGTGGCAGCGCGCAAAGACTATCTCGAGCGCATCCTCAAGGCGCGCGTCTACGACGTGGCGATCGAGACGCCGCTCGAGCTCGCGCCGGGGCTGTCCAAACGCCTGCGCAACCGGCTGCTGCTCAAGCGCGAGGATCTGCAGGCGGTGTTCTCGTTCAAGCTGCGCGGCGCCTACAACAAGATGGCGAAGCTGCCGGCGCAGAAGCTCAAGCGCGGCGTGATCGCAGCGAGCGCGGGCAACCATGCGCAGGGCGTCGCGCTCGCGGCGCAGGAGCTCGGTTGCCGCGCGGTGATCGTCATGCCGGTGACCACGCCGCGCATCAAGGTCGAAGCGGTCGCGGCGCGCGGCGCCGACGTGGTGCTGCACGGCGATTCGTACGACGAGGCATATACGCATGCCATGCGCGTCAAGCGGCGCCGCGGCCTCACGTTCGTGCATCCCTACGACGATCCCGACGTGATCGCCGGTCAGGGCACGATCGGCATGGAGATTCTGCGCCAGCACACCGGTCCCCTCGATGCGATCTTCGTGCCGGTGGGCGGCGGCGGGCTCATTTCCGGGATCGCGGCCTACGTCAAGGCGCTCCGTCCCGCGGTGCGCGTGATCGGCGTCGAACCGGTGGACGCCGACGCGATGGCGCGCTCGTTGAAGGCGCGCCGCCGCGTGACGCTCGATCAGGTCGGCCTGTTCGCCGACGGAGTCGCGGTCAAGCGCGTCGGGCGCGAGACCTTCCGCCTGTGCGCGCGTCTGCTCGACGGCGTGGTGCGTGTCGATACCGACGAAATGTGCGCGGCGATCAAGGATGTCTTCGAGGATACGCGCGTCGTGCTCGAACCGGCCGGCGCACTCGCGATCGCTGGCGCGAAAGCCTGGGTCGAAAGGTCCGGCGCCCGTGGCAAGACGCTCGCCGCGGTCGCTTCGGGCGCGAACACCAACTTCGATCGCCTGCGCTTCATCGCCGAAGAAGCGGAGGTCGGCGAGCATCGCGAGGCGATTCTCGCGGTCAGCATTCCGGAGCGGCCGGGCAGCTTCAAGAAGTTCTGCGCGACGCTCGGCGCGAAGGACATCACCGAGTTCAACTACCGCATTGCGGATACGCATGAGGCGCATATCTTCGTCGGTGTCGAAGTGGCCAACCGCGCCGAGACCGCGCGCATCGTGCGCGGTCTCGAGCGCCATGGATTGAACGCGCTCGACCTGTCGGATAACGAGATGGCAAAGCTCCATCTGCGCCACATGGTCGGCGGGCACGCACCGTGGTCGGGCAACCCGCGCGCGAAGCGCGCGGCCAATGAGCTGCTCTACCGGTTCGAGTTTCCCGAGCGGCCCGGCGCGCTGATGAAGTTCCTCGACAACCTGCGCAGCGACTGGAATATCAGCCTGTTCCACTACCGCAACCACGGCGCCGACTACGGCCGCGTGCTGGTCGGCGTGCAGGTGCCGCCCTCGGAAATGGGCGAATTCCGCCGCTTTCTGGCGAAGCTCGGCTATCCCTGGGTCGACGAGTCGCGCAACCCGGCCTACCGCCTGTTCCTCGCCTGAGCGTGGACCGGATCGAGGCGCTTCAGCCCGCGTCCTCGCCGAAGTAGCCGGGCGCGATCTCGGCGGCGTAGCACACGGGCGAGGCGCGGCTGCTCGCCTCGCCGGCGGGCGGCGCGCCGAGGAACTCGAGCTTCGCGCCGTCGCGCCGGTACACGCCGCGCTCCGTGACCAGGTAATCGAGCGGCATGTCCCAGGATTGCGGATCGATGCTCTCGAGCCGCGCCGATTCGTAGCCGACGCCGATCACCAGCGCGCGCGGATCCATCGCCGCGAGCGTGCGGTCGAAGTAGCCGCCGCCGTAGCCGAGACGGTAGCCGGCGTCGTCCCAGCCGTTGACCGGAAGCAGCACCGCCTGCGGCGCGACCTCGGGTGAATTCACCGGGTACGGGATGCCGAGCGCCCCGCGGGCAAGCGCGGTGCCGGGCTGCCAGAGACGAAACACGAGCGGCGCGCCGCGTGCCGCGACGACCGGCAGCGCGCTGAGCGCGCCGCGCTCGCGCAACCGCCGTACGAGATGGCGGGCGTCGTACTCGTTCTTGATCGGCCAGCAAAAAGCGAGCCGCGCCCCCGCAAGACCGGGGAACGCGCGTTCAATGTGCTGGTCGATGCGATGACGCAATCCGGTAAGCGTTGACGCATCGAGTGCCAGTCGTTCGGCGACGAGGCGTTCACGCGTTCTCTTGCGCCAGGCATGCAGCGTTGCGGTATTCAAGCGATTCTTTCGCGTGATATGCTTAATCGATGATTTTGCAGCGTTTCTGTCATATTTGGGTAATCCTTGTGCTGCTCCTCGCGACCGCGGCGCGCGCCGCGGACGGGGACGCGGCCGTGCTGCTCGCCCACGACGCATTCAAGGACCGCAATGCCGCGAAGCTCGAGGCGCAGGGCGCGGCGATCCGCGGCCATGTACTCGAACCCTACTACGAATACTGGCGCCTGATGCTGCGCATCGATGTTGCCGACGCGCCCGAAGTGCATGCATTCCTTTCGCGTTATGCGGGCAGCCGTATCGCGGATGACCTGCGCGCGCAATGGCTGTTGGTACTCGGCAGTCGCCGCGACTGGAAGCGCTTTGACGTCGAGCTCGCGCCGCTCGTGCTCGACAAATTGGAAGTCCGTTGCTATGCCTGGGCTTCGCGGCTCGCGCAGGGCGATCGCAGCGTGCTCGATGCGGCGACCAATCTGTGGCTCGAACCGATCAAGCTGCCCGACGGCTGCGACCGACTTGCAGGCGACATGGCAGAGAACGGTGCACTGACCGAGGATCTGGCCTGGCGGCGGGCGCGCGTGCAGATGGAAGAACGACGCCGCGCGGAAGCCGGCCGCGCGCTCGAGTTCGTGCCGCAGAAGGACCGGCCCAATGCCGCGACGCTCCGACTCGTCGCCCAACAGCCCGATCGCATCCTCGCCACGCTGCTGAAGAAAAAGAAGCTCGAGCGGCGCGCCGACCGCGAGCTCGTGGTGCTCGCGATGATCCGGCTCGCGGGCATCAGCTCGCGGCGCGCGGCGGACCTGCTCGAGGGCCGTCTGGCGGAGCGCCTGGATGAATCCGACCGCCAGTACCTCTGGGGGCGCATCGCGCTCGAGTCGGCACGCCGGCACGAACCGGAAGCACTTGCCTGGTACGAACGCGTCGGGCGGGAACCGTTGACCTACGAGCAGCGCGAATGGAAGGCGCGCGCTGCGCTTCGCGCAGGGCACTGGGTGTCACTGCGCGATGCGATTGACGAGATGCCCGTCGAAGCGCATCGCGATCCGGCGTGGACCTACTGGTACGGCCGTGCACTCGCCGAGCTGGGCCGGAGCGCAGGCGCGCGCGCGCACTATCTGCGCATCGCCGGCGAACCGGATTTCTACGGGCTGCTCGCGACCGAGGCGCTCGGCGATTACGCGACGCTGCCCGAGCAGGTGCACAAACCGAGCCCCGAGGACCTTGCCGAGGCGGAGAACAATCCGGGCTTGCAGCGGGCGCTCGCACTGTATCGCCTCGACCTGCGCCCCGAGGGCCGACTGGAGTGGGTCTATACGATTCGGGCAATGAACGACCGCGAGCTGCTGGCGGCCGCCGAGCTCGCACGCCGTGCAGGGGTCGTGGACCGTGAGATCAACACCGCGGATCGAACGCAGAACCGGCATGACTTCGCGCTGCGCTACCCGGCGCCCTATCGCGATGTGTTCAGCGCCTACGCGAAGGAACAAGAGCTGGATGAGTATTGGCTGCTGGGCCTCGTGCGCCAGGAGAGTCGTTTCATCGCGGACGCGAAGTCCTGGGCCGGGGCGCGCGGCCTCATGCAGCTCATGCCGCGCACCGCGCGCTGGACCGCGCGCAAGATCGGGATGAAAAAGTTCCATCTGCGCGACGTGACCGACGTCGAAACGAACGTGACGCTGGGCACGAGCTATCTGAAAATGGTTCTCGACAGCCTCGGGCATCCCGTGCTGGCGTCAGCGGGCTACAACGCAGGACCCGGGCGCGCGCGCCGCTGGCGCGATACCAAGCCCCTCGAAGGCGCGATCTACGTCGAGACGATCCCATTCAGCGAGACCCGTGACTACGTCAAGAAGGTCATGGCGAATGCGGTGTTCTACGCGCTGCTCGACGGCAAGCGCGCGTCGCTCAAGCAACGGCTCGGGACGGTGACCTCGAAAGAACCCGACGAGCGCGAAGACAAGGACCTGCCCTGAGCGCGGTGGTGGCGCTGGCGACGGGCGCGCGGGATAATCGACGCTTCAGGGCGTGACCCGCGGGTGACGCCGGCCGTGGTCTCCTGTGTATCGTCCTGTCATGCGCGAAAAGAACTTCCTCGTCCTCGGTGGTAGCGGCTTTCTCGGGCGGCATCTCGTTGCGGCGCTTGCCGCGCGCGGCGCGCGGGTGACGGTACCGGCGCGCCGCCGAGAACGCGCAAAGCACCTCATCTTGCTGCCCACGGTGGAGGTGGTCGAGACCGACGTGCTCGCGCCGGGTGTGGCCGAGCAGCTGATTGCCGGATGCGATGCGGTCATCAATCTGGTGGGCGTGCTGCACAGCCGCCGTGGCCGGCCAAACGAGCGCGGGCCGAACGACTACGGACCGGATTTCGCGCGTGCCCATGTCGAGATTCCGCAGGCGCTCGTCAACGCCTGCCACGACTCGGGTGTCAGGCGACTGCTGCACGTCAGCGCCGTCGGCGCGGCGCCGGATGCGCCCTCCGAATACCTGCGCTCGAAAGGCGTCGGCGAAAAGCTCGTGCTGGCCGACCACGATCTGCAGGCGACGGTGTTTCGGCCATCGGTGGTCTTCGGCCCCGAGGACCGCTTTCTGAACCTCTTCGCGCGGCTGGTGCGCCTGTTCCCGGTGATCCCGCTCGGCGGCGCGCAGGCGCAGTTTCAGCCAGTCTACGTCGGCGACGTGGTGCAGGTCATGCTCGCCGCGCTGGACGCGCCCTCGGCCGCGGGCAAGCGCTACGACCTTTGCGGTCCGCGGCGCTACACGCTCGCCGAGCTCGTACGCCTCGTCTGCGAGATCACCGGGCGCCGTCGGTGGGTCATCGGCCTGCCGGAGGCGCTCGCGATGCTGCAAGCCTGGTTCCTCGAATGGACCCCGGGACCGCTCATGTCGCGCGACAACCTGCGCTCGATGCGCGTGCCGAGCGTGTGCGATTGCGCGCTGCCGTTCGGCATCGAGCCGACGCCGCTCGAAGCGGTGGCGCCGGGTTATCTTGGTGGCCTGTCCACGCCGCGCAGCCGCTATCCCTCGCTGCGCTGGCGCGCGCGGCGCTAAGACCCGCAGGGGCGGCGGCCGAGCGCGGGGAAGAGCGCATTGCGCAGTTCGAGCAAACCGCCTGAACGACTGGACCGGCTGCAGCGCATGCACCGGCTGCTGATCGCCGCCGCGCTCGTCGCTGGCCTGTGGGGCGTGCGCACCGGGCTGCCGCTGGGCGTCGGCCTGCATTTTCTCGGCGCGGCCTGCCTCTACCTGCTGTTCGGCGCGCCGCGCGCGCTCCTCGGCCTGGCGCTTGCGGCGGCGCTTGCCGCGCTGCTCGGCGGCACGCCGTTCGGCGGCCTTGCCTGGGCCTGGCTCGCGAACGGCGCGTTGCCCGTGGCCGTGGTGTGGGGCGTGCACCGGGCCGTGGTGCGTTTTGCGCCAGCCAATCTGTTCTGCTACGTGTTTTGCGTCGCCTTCGCGGGGGCCGGGTTTTCGATGATCGCCTCGCTCGCGCTGCACGACCTGGCGGGCGCGGCCATCGAACCGTTCGTCGCGCTCGGCCTGATGATGGGCTTCGGCGAAGCGTTCCTCACCGGCATGCTGGTGACCATCCTGGTCGTCTACCGCCGCGACTGGGTCATGACGTTCGACGACGCGCGCTGGCTCGCGCCGCGCGCATGAAGCGCTACATCGTGGGCGGCGCGGTGCGCGACGCGCTGCTCGGCCTCCCGGTCGCCGACCATGACTGGGTGGTCGTCGGCGCGACCCCCGAAGAGATGACTACGGCGGGCTTTCGCCCCGTCGGCAAGGATTTTCCGGTGTTCCTCCATCCCGAGACGCACGAGGAGCACGCGCTCGCGCGCACCGAGCGCAAAAGCGGGCGCGGCTACAAGGGGTTCACGGTGTACGCGGCGCCCGACGTCACGCTCGAGGAGGATCTGAAGCGGCGCGACTTGACGATCAACGCCATGGCGCGGGATGAGACCGGCCGCCTGATCGACCCCTTCGGCGGCGAAAAGGACCTGCGCGCGGGCCTGCTGCGCCACGTCAGCGAGGCCTTCGCCGAGGATCCGCTGCGGGTGCTGCGCGTGGCGCGCTTTGCCGCGCGCTTCGGCTTTCGCATCGCCGACGAGACGCTGGCACTCATGCGCCGCCTGGTCGACGCCGGCGAGCTGCAGACACTCGTGCCCGAGCGGGTGTGGCAGGAGATCTCGCGCGGGCTGGCCGAGCCGCAACCCGGGCGGATGCTCGACGCGCTGCGGCGCTGCGGCGCGCAGCACGCGGTGCTGCCCGAGCTCGATGCGCTGCTCGACGACGATCGCGCGCGCGCGGCGCTGAACGGCGCGCTCGAGCGGGCCGCGCGCGCGGGCGCCAGCCTGCCCGAGCGCTTCGCGCTGTTTGCCCACGCCCTCGGCACAGCGTGCGAGCCCGTAATCGCTGCACTTTGCGCGCGGCTGCGGGTGCCGAACGAGGTCGAGGACCTTGCGCGCGCGGTCTGCCGCTGCGCTGCCGGCTTGCACGCGGCGGAATCGGATGCGTCCGCGGGCCTGCTCGCCACGCTGAAGTGCGTCGATGCCTTTCGCCGGCCCGAGCGGCTCGCGGCGCTGCTTCGCAGCCTCGAATACGCGGCGCCGGGGGAGGCTTCGACGAAGGCTGTGCACCGCCTCGAGCGGGCGCTTGCGGCGGCACGCGCGGTGGATGCCGGTGCAATCGCCACGGCTTCGACACCGGGGGACATCGGCGCGCGGATCGATGCGGCGCGCGAACGCGCAATCTCGGACGCGCTCTAGGTCCCGCAAGGCGGGCGCAAACTGCCGCAAGACGCTACACTCGCGCGCTTTGGCAGCGGACCCGAGAGGAGCGCAATGATCGACCTGTACACCTGGGGCACGTCGAACGGCCGCAAGGCCTCCATCATGCTCGAGGAATGCGGCCTGCCCTACCGCGTGCATCCCATCGACATCGGCAAGGACGACCAGTTCAAGCCGGAATTCGTCGCCATCAATCCGAACAGCAAGATCCCGGCGATCGTCGATCCCGAGGGTCCGGAAGGCAAACCGTTCACGCTGTTCGAGTCGGGCGCGATTCTCGTGTACCTCGCGGGCAAGACCGGCAGGTTTCTCCCGGCGTCGGTCGCCGGCAAGTACATTGCGCTGCAATGGCTCATGTTCCAGATGGGCGGCATCGGCCCGATCTTCGGCCAGGTGCATCATTTCTTTCGCTCGGCGAAGGAAAAGGTGCCGTACGCGATCGAGCGCTTCGGCAAGGAGAATCGGCGGCTGTACGGCGTGCTCGACAAGCGGCTCGGCGAGGCGCCGTTCCTCGCCGAGGAGTACTCGATCGCCGATATCGCGACCTTCCCGTGGGTGCTGCGCCACGAGTGGCAGCAGGTCGATCTCGCCGAATATCCCAATGTGAAGCGCTGGTTCGACACGATCCACGCGCGTCCGGCGGTGCAGCGCGGCATTCGCGTTCCCGCTTGAGCGGGCTCGAGGTCGAACGCCGCATCGTCGAGGGCGCGCTTGCCCTCGAGCTGCTGTCGTGCACGGCAGCCGCGGCGCCGCGCCGCCCGCTGCTGTTCGTCCATGGCGCCTATGTCGGCGCCTGGTGCTGGGCGGAGCACTGGCTGCCCTGGTTCGCCGCGCAGGGCCATCCCGCGTACGCGCTGTCGCTGCGCGGGCATGGCCGAAGCGGCGGGCGCGAGCGGCTGAACGAATTCGGCCTCGCCGCCTACGCCGACGATCTGCTGGCGGTGGTCGCGCAATTCGAGCGCGCGCCGATTCTCATCGGTCACTCGATGGGCGCGCTGGTCGTGCAGAAAGCCCTCGAGCGCGGAATCGAATGTCCGGCCCGCGTCCTGATCTGCCCGGTGCCGCCCTTCGGCCTACTGCCGGCGACGTTTTCGCTCGCCTTCACGCGGCCCGCGCTGTTCGCGCAGATCCAGGCCATGGCTGCGGGCCACCGCGTCTCGCTCGACGCGCTCCAGCAGGCGCTGTTCAGCGGCCCGCTCGAAGCCGAGCGGCTGCAGCGCGTCTATGCGCGGATGCAGCCGGAATCGAGCCGCGCCTTGCTCGACATGAGCGGCTGGGGCCTGCCGCAACCCTGGTCCGCGGCCGGCGTGCCGACGCTCGTGCTCGGGGCCGAGCGTGACCTCCTGATTCCGGTTTCCCAGGTCGAGGCGAGCGCGAGCGCGCTCGGCGCCGAATACCGCCTGCTCGAGGGGCTCGGCCATGCCGTCATGCTCGAGAGCGGCTGGATGTCCGCGGCGCGCACGCTGCTCGATTGGCTCGAGGCGCGCGGCAGCGCGGCGGGCCGGGCGACCGGCCTGCGCTAGGGCGCGTGCCTATTTGCGCGCGTGACGCGCGAGAAAGGCGTTGATCTCCTCGATGCGCAGTTGCGGCTCGCCCGGGATGGGCTTTGAGCCGACGACGCGGTTCATCCAGGACATGTTGCGCTCCATGCGCGCCACGACCGCCGGCCATTGCGCTGCGGTATAGCGCTGCGGATCGGGCAGCACATGGCATTGCCTACAGGCGAGGCGAAACGGCTCGCCTTCGGGCAGGAACGCCTCGGGAACGACTTTCGGATCGAGCGGGGTCTGGGCATAACGCTCCAGGTAGGCGAGCAGCCGCGTTACCTCGGCGTCCGCCGGGGCCTCGACGCCGGCCATCAGGTCGGCCATCAGCCGGCCCATGTTGCCGCGCCCGCGCATGCGCTCGACCATGCGCGTCACCACCTTGGGCCATTTGGCCGCCTGATGCATCGCCGGGTTCGGCAGATTGTGGCATTGCACGCAGTAGCGCAGCGTGAGCCGGGCGCCGTCCGATTGCGGTTCGGGAAGTTCCGCGGGCTCGACGGCAGGCGGAAGGATGCGTTCGAGCATCGGACCGTAGGGGCTGTCGGCCCAGCGGCGCTTCGCCCGCGCGACGGCATCCTCCGCGCTTTGCGCGAAAGCCGAACCGCAGAGCAGCGACAGGACGAGGACGAGGGCCGCGCGACGCATCATGGCAGGAGCGTATGAGCGCGGTCGCCTTCGGTAAAGCCGCGCAGCGACGGGTCGATTCCCCGCCCCAGGGCGATGACCTTGAACAGCTCGCCCATCTCGGTGGGCGAAAGCAGCATCTGCGCCTGTGCCGCGAGCGGCGCGTAACGCCGCGGGTCGGACGCGTCGACCTCGGAAAGCAGCTCGGTGATGCCGCAGTTGATCAGGAACTGAGCCTGGTTCGTGTACCCGAGGACCTCGAGTTCCGCGTCGGCGGCCGTCCGGGCGAGCGCGCTGAAATCGACGTGCGTGGTGATGTCCTGCAGGCCCGGCAGGAAGAAAGGGTCGCCGTGGGCGCGGTGCCGATAGTGGCACATGAGCGTTCCGCCGCTGCGTTGCGGGTGGTAGTACTCATGCGCCGGAAACCCGTAGTCGACGATCAGAATCGCGCCGCGCGCGAGCTGCCCGGCAAGCGTCCGAACCCATGCGCGCGCGGCGAGGTTGAGCTCGCTTTCATAGCGTTCGCCCGCTTCGACCGGCAGCGCCTGCGCGGCCGCCAGAACCTCGCCGGTCGCCGGCCGTTCGGCCCAGGCGAGCCGACCTTCGCCGATGCACACGCCGCGCTCCAACACCCCCTGCGGTGTCCAGGCGAGCGCGTGCGAGGGCATCGCATCGAGGACTTCGTTGGCGATCATCACGCCGCGGAAGCCTTGCGGCAGCCGGTCGATCCATGTCGCCGGCGCACGCAACCGTGCGCGCTGGCGCGCCGCGAGCGCGGCGCTCGTTTCGAGGATAAGGTACTCCGGGTGGGCACCGCAGGCCGCGAGCGCCTCGGTCAGCCCGTCCGCGAGGGACCCGGTGCCGGCACCGAACTCGAGCACCGCGTCGCCGGGTCCGAGCAGATCGGCGACCTGGCGCGCGAGGCTGCGCGCGAACAGCGTGCCGAGCTCGGGCGCGGTCACGAAGTCGCCGGCGACGCCGAATTTCGCCGGGCCGCCTGCGTAGTAGCCGAGCCCGGGCGCATGCAGCACGAGCTCCATGTACCGTGCGAAGCTCATCCAGTTGCCCCCGCGCCGCAGTTCTTGCTCGATGCACGAAACGAGCGCAGCGCTCGCCGCGCGCGCCGCGGCGTCGGGCTCTGGCAGGGTGTGCGCAGGCATGGCGCGGGATGGTGACTCGGGTCGGTAAAATCCGCAATGCAATGGAAGAATCCCTGCAAGGCAAGGTGGTCCTGGTCACCGGCGCGGCGCGACGCGTGGGCGCGGCGATCGCGCGCCGCCTGCACACGGCCGGCATGCGGGTGATGCTGCACTACCGGAGCTCGGAAGAGGACGCGCGGGCGCTCGAGCGTGCGCTGAACGAGGCCCGACCCGGCAGCGCGGCCAGCGTGCGCGCCGAGCTGCTCGCGGCCGAGGCGCCGCAGACGCTGGTCGAGGCCTCGCTCGAGCGCTTCGCGCGGCTGGATCTGCTGGTGAACAACGCCTCGACGTTCTATCCGACGCGCTTCGGCGAGATCGAGGCGCGCCACTGGGACGAGCTCGCCGGCAGCAACCTGCGTGCGCCGCTGTTCCTTTCGCAATGCGCGGCGCCGCAGCTTGCCAAGACCCGCGGCGCGATCGTAAACATCACCGACATTCACGCCGAGCGCCCTTTGAAGGATTACGTCGTCTACACGATCGCCAAAGCAGGCCTTGCCGCGCTCACCAAGTCGCTGGCGCTCGAGCTCGGACCGGAGGTGCGCGTGAACGCGGTGGCGCCCGGCGCGATCGCCTGGCCGGAGGACGATCTGTTTCCGACCGCGGAACGCAAGCGCATCCTGTCGACGACCCCGCTCGGACGCATCGGCGCGCCCGAGGACATCGCGCGGGTCGTCGAATTCCTCGCCCGGGCACCCTTCGTCACCGGCCAGACGGTCGCGGTCGACGGCGGCCGGTCGGTGTTCCTCTAGACCCGCGAGACGCTAGAGTACGCGCATGCAGGTCGTTCGCCGCCCCGAGTCACGCAAGCGGGTCACTGAACAGAACAAGCTCGCCAAGCGCCTGCGTCGCCAGGTGGGCGAGGCGATCGCCGACTTCGGCCTGATCGAGGCGGGCGACCGGGTGATGGTCTGTCTGTCGGGGGGCAAGGACAGCTACGGCCTGCTCGACACGCTGCTCGCGCTGCGCGCGAAGGCGCCCGTGCCGTTCGAGCTCGTCGCGGTCAACCTCGATCAGAAGCAGCCGGGATTTCCCGAGCGCGTGCTGCCGGAGTACCTCGCGGCGCGCGGCGTGGCGTACCGGATCGTCGAGCAGGATACCTACTCGGTCGTGAAGCGCGTGATACCGCAAGGCAAGACGCTGTGCGGACTGTGCTCGCGGCTGCGGCGGGGCGTGCTCTATCGCGTCGCGGGCGAGCTCTGTGCGACCAAGATCGCGCTCGGTCACCACCGCGACGACATCCTCGCGACCTTCTTCTTGAATCTGTTTTACGGCGGCACGCTCAAGGCGATGCCCGCGAAGCTGCGCTCGGACGACGGGCGGCACGTCGTGATCCGTCCGCTGGCCTATGTGCGCGAGGACGATCTCGCCGCCTATGCCGAGGCACGCGGCTTTCCGATCATTCCCTGCAGCCTCTGCGGCTCGCAGGCGAACCTCCAGCGCCAGGTGGTCGGCGCGATGCTGCGCGAGTGGCAAAAGCATCACCCCGGGCGGATCGAATCGATCCTGCGCGCGCTCTCGGACGTGCGGGCGTCCCACCTGCTGGATCGGCGCCTGTTCGACTTCGCCGGCCTCAGGCCGACGGGCCAGCCGTCGCCGGGCGGCAAGCGGGTCGTCGATCCGCAGGAACTCGGCGAGCCGCTGTTTGCCGAAGACTGACATGGGCGAGCGGCGCAGCCTGGGAGTCATCGCGGTCTCGGTCGTGGCGGGCGCGCTGACGCTCGTCGCGGCCGGGACGCAGGGCGCGCGCGCCGCCGACTGGCGCAACGCGAGCCACGCGCCGGTCGGTCTGGCGCCCGACCCGGCGGCGACGCCGCAGGCGGTTGTGCAGGTTTACGCCGCCCGCACCTGGGGCTGGCGCGGCACCTTCGGCGTGCACACCTGGATCGCGGCCAAGCGCGCGGGCGGCGCCGCGTTTACGGTCTACGAGGTGGTCGGTTGGCGCCTGCGCTGGGGCGATTCCGCGGTCGTGGCGAGCGCGCGCGCGCCGGACGCGCGCTGGTACGGCTCGGCCCCCGAGCTGCTGGCCGACAAGCGCGGCCCGGGCGTCGATCCGCTGATCGATCGCATCGAGGCGGCGGTCGCCGCCTATCCCTACGCGGGCGAGTACACGATCTGGCCGGGGCCCAACTCGAACACATTCACCGCCTGGATCCTGCGCCACCTGCCCGAGCTCGAGGCGGACCTGCCGCCGACGGCGATCGGCAAGGACTACCTCGGCGATCGCATCGTTGCGGCGGCGCCAAGCGGCAGCGGCGTGCAGTTCTCGGTCGGCGGTCTTTTCGGCGTCCTCGCCAGCGGCGTCGAGGGGATCGAGATCAACGTCCTCGGGCTGTCGTTCGGCATCAACCCGTTCGACTTTTCAATCAAGCTGCCGCTCGTCGGTCGCATCGGCCCGGCGCGCAGCTTCGGCAGTGCGCAGACGCCGCAGGCGGTGTCGGCGCAGTAGCGGCGCGCAACGCCGGTCAGTGCGTCAATCCGTGACCGTGGACCGCGCGATGAACGACGCGTCGATCTCGACGCCCAGCCCCGGCGCCTCGGGCGCGGCGATGCCACCGTCGACGATCGGGAAGCTCGAGCGCGCGAGCTCGTGCAGCATGGCGTTTTCGCCGAGCGAATACTCGAGAATGAACGCGGCCGGCGAGGCGATGCAGACATGCAGGCCCGCGGCGAACATGATCGCGCCGCCCCACAGGTGCGGCGCGAGCCGCGCCTGGTGCGCGGCGGCGAGCGCGGCGATGCGCACCGTCTCGGTGATGCCGCCGCAGATCGCGGGGTCGGGCTGCAGCACGTCCGCGGCGCGCGCCGCGAGCACGTCGCGGAACTCGAAGCGCGTGAACAGACTCTCGCCACAGGCGATCGGGATGTCGGTCGCTGCACGCACCTCGACTTGTCCCGGCAAGTCGTCGGCGGCCACGGGCTCCTCGAACCACGCCAGGTCGCTGTCTTCGACCAGCCGACAGAACCGCCGCGCGTCACGCGCGTGGTAGCTGCCGTGGGCATCGGCCATGAGGCCGATCGAGGGACCGAGCGCGCGTCGCGCGGCATTGACGCGCGCTGCCGAGACCTGCACCGCGCCGTCCATCACGCCGACGCGCATCTTGACCGACTTGAATCCGCGCGCGACGTAGCTTTGCAGCTGGGCGCCGATCGAATCCGCCGCGGCCCAGCCGCCCGAGGCATAGGCCGGGAGCCAGTCGTGCGTGCGTCCGCCGAGCAGCCGCCACACCGGGGCGCCGAGCGATTTTCCCAGGATGTCCCACAGCGCGATGTCGATCCCGCTCAGCGCCGAGATCGTGAGTCCGCGCCGCGCGAGGTCGGGAAACACGTGACCCGCGGCGAGCGCGTAATGCGCCCGCACGCGGTTGTAGAGTTCTTCCCAGATGCGCGCCGGATCGCGCGGGTCGCGGCCGATGAGCAGCGGGGCGATTTCGTCGCGAATGATGCCGACCAGCGCGCGATACACGCCGCTGCCGCCGACCGCGGCCTTGGCTTCGCCCCAGCCGACGATGCCGCCATCGGTCTCGATGCGCACGATCGCCGTGTCGAACGCGGTATGGCGGCCGAAATCGCTGACATGCTGCTTGTCCGGCGCGATCGGCGAATGCAGCCAGCGGGCGTCGACGGTGCTGATCTTCATTGCAGATCTCCTTCGATTGCGCTGCGCTCGGTGCAGCGTCCAGGCGCGATTCTATTTCGTCGGCAGCGGCGATAATCGCGGGGTTCACAGTCCTGCGCAGGCCCCGGAACCGCATGCGTCGAATTCATACCCTGTGCGCGAGCGTGTTGCTCATCGTCGCGATCGTCGGCTGCGCCGACCTGACCGAGGTGCTCGGTCCCGACCGCCGCGAGCACGAGCCCGACGTGGTCTACGATCCCACCCCGCCGGCGGTGGTCGACGCGATGCTCGACCTGGCGGCCGTGAAGCCCGGTGACCGGCTCTACGATCTCGGCTCGGGTGACGGGCGGATCGTGATCGCGGCGGCGAAGCGCTACGGCGTGCACGGCGTCGGCCTCGAGGTCGACGCGGCGTTGATCGAGCGAGCGAACGAAAACGCCGCGCGCGAAGGGGTCGAAGCGCTGGTCGAGTTCCGCAAGGAGGACATCTTCACCGCGGACTTCCACGACGCGACCGTGGTCACCCTGTTTCTCGGCACGGAGCTCAATCTGAAGCTCAAGCCGCGCCTGCTGGCGAGTCTCGCCCCGGGCGCGCGCGTCGTCTCGCATGAGTACGACATGGGGTTGTGGAGACCCGAGGTCACCCGCTTCATCCGCGGGCACCGGCTCTATCTGTGGACGGTGCCCCGGCGCGCCGAGGCGCCTGCGGTCGGTCCGGGTGCGGCCCAAGAGCAGCCCGCTGCCGGGCGCTGAGCGCGCACGGCGCGTCCTGAGAGGCTTGTCAAACTAGTTTTGACAAGCTAGGATTGCCAGCCTATGCCTGCCCGCCCTGCCGTCCAGCCCGAAACCGACGATTGCGTCTCGCGTCTGGTCGCCCTGTTCGGCAGCCAGGCGGAGGTCGCACGTGCCTTCCAGCTCGATCGCGCGGTGGTCAACTACTGGGTCAAGGCAGGCTACGTTCCGGCGCGCTGGGCAAGCGAGGTCGAGCGGATCACGCAAGGTCGCATCGCGGCGGCCGATATCGTCAACGAAGCCAGCGCGAAGAAGCCGGTGCGCGTGAAGTCGCGGCCGGACGACGCGCCCTTCGGCATCCTCCCGGAGTTCAATCCCATGAGCCAATACGCCCCGTCGAAACGCATTCAATCGTTCCACCCCCCGCAGCGCACGCTCATGGGCCCCGGGCCCACGGAGATCCATCCGCGCGTGCTCACCACGATGAGCCAGCCGGCGATCGGCTACCTCGACCCGGTATTCGTCGAGATGATGGAGGAGCTCAAGAGCCTGCTGCGCTACGTCTATCAGACGAAAAACCCGCTGACGTTTCCGCTCTCCGGCCCGGGTTCGGTCGGCATGGAGTACTGCTTCGTCAACATGGTCGCGCCGGGCGACAAGGTGATCGTCTGCGTGAACGGCGTGTTCGGCGGTCGCATGCTGGAAAACGTGATCCGGATGGGCGGCGTGCCGGTGGTGGTCGAGGACGCCTGGGGCGAGCCGGTCGATCCGCAGAAGGTCGAGGACGCGCTGAAGAAGAACAAGGACGCGAAGATCGTCGCCTTCGTTCACGCGGAGACCTCGACCGGCTGCGCCTCCGACGCGAAAGCGCTTACCGAGATTGCGCACAAGCACGGCGCGCTGGTCATCGTCGATGCGGTTACCTCGCTCGCCGGCACGCCGGTCAAGGTCGACGAGTGGCAGATCGACGCGATCTATTCCGCGAGCCAGAAGTGCCTTTCCTGTACCCCGGGGCTTTCGCCAGTGTCGTTCTCCGAGCAGGTCGTCGAGCGCGTCAAGAAGCGCAAGGACAAGATCCACAGCTGGTTCATGGACATGAATCTGCTGCTCGGCTACTGGGGCGAGACGTCGCGCACCTATCACCACACCGCGCCGACGAACTCGCTGCTCGGCCTGCACGAGGCGCTGCTGCTGATCCGGGAGGAAGGGCTGGAGAATTCCTGGGCGCGGCACCAGCGCCACCATGTCGCGCTGAAAGCCGGGCTCGAGGCGATGGGCCTGAAGTTCCTGGTCAAGGAGGCGCACCAGCTGCCGCAGATGAACGCCGTGCGCTGTCCCGAAGGCATCGACGAGGCGCAGGTCCGCTCGACGTTGCTCGGCGAGTTCGGCCTGGAGATCGGCGCTGGCCTCGGCCCGCTCAAGGGCAAGATCTGGCGCTTCGGCCTGATGGGCTACTCCTGCCGTCCGGACAACGTGATGCTGTGCCTGTCCGCGCTCGGCTCGGTTCTGGATGACATGGGCTATCCGGTCCATGTCGGCGATGCAGAGTCCGCCGCCCACGCGGCCTACGCGCAAATGCACGCCAAGGACGCGCAGAGGAAAAAAAGAGCGGCGTAGGGCGTACGCTGCGCGTGTGGACACGCTGACCCACGCGCTCTCGGGGGCGCTCCTCGCGCGCGCGACCGCGCCGGCGACAGCGCCCCTGCGCGCCTTGCCGCGCCGGGTCGCGGCCGGATTCTTCGCCTGCGCGGCACCCGATCTCGATTTCGTCATCGGCTTCTTCGGGCCGGTCGCGTACCTGCAGTTTCATCGCGGGGTCACGCACTCGCTGCTCCTGCTGCCGCTGTGGGCGCTCGTCCTGTCCTGGGTGCTCGCCAAGCTGCTGCGCGAACCGGCCGGCTGGCGCGCGCTGGTCGGTGTCTGCGCCATCGGCCTGTGCGCGCATATCGTCGGCGACGTGATCACCAGCTTCGGCACGATGGTCTTTGCGTCTTTGTCGAACTGGCGCGCCGCGCTCGGCACGACGTTCATCATCGATCTGTGGTTTTCCGGAATCATCATCGCCGGCCTTATCGCAGCCGCCGTGTTTCGGCGCTCGCGCCTGCCGGCGATCGCGGCGAGCGTTCTGCTCGCGGGTTACGTCGGCTTCCAATGGGTGCAGAAACAGCGCGCCGAGGAAATCGGCCGGCAGTACGCGGTGGCGCGCGGCCTGACCGGGGCGACCGTGCAGGCGCTGCCGCGGCCCGTATCGCCATTCAACTGGACGGTGTTCGTCAGCGACGACACGTCGCACCATTTCGCGCACCTGAATCTCGCTCGCCAGGCACCGCGCGTGCTCGCGCCGGGTGACGGCTTCGTCGCGCGGCTCGATGCCGCCTATCTGCCGGTGGCGCAGGCGCGCTGGGAAACGCGCTCGCGCTACGGCGATTCGGCGCAGACGCGCGTGCTCGCGCGCGGAGCATGGAACGCGCCTTCCCTGGGATTCTTTCGCTGGTTCGCCGACAAACCCGCCTTCGACGGCGTCACGCACAGCGCGACCTGTGTGTGGTTCGCCGATCTGCGCTTTCTCACGCCCGGTCGCAGCGGCATGCCGTTCCGCTACGGCGTCTGCCGCGACGGCGATCGAGCGCCCTGGCGGGCGTTCCAGCGCGCCGGCCCGACTGGGCGCACGCAGGTCGAGCGGCTCGACTAGCCGGGCAGGGCGCAGGCCACCCGAGTCGAATGTCGTGCGCCGCGCACGGCTTCCGGGGGTTCACGCCTTCGAGGCGCTACAGGCCGAGCCGCTTGCAGATCTCGGCCGACAGTGGCGCCTGATTGAGCGTGTAGAAGTGCAGTCCCGGTGCGCCGCCGGCGAGCAGCCGCTCACACAGCCGGGTGACGACATCGAGGCCGAAGGCCCGGATCGACGCCGCGTCGTCGTGGAACGATTCCAGCTTGAATCGGATCCAGCGCGGAATCTCCGCTCCGCAGGCGTCGGAGAAGCGCGCGAGCTGCGAGAAGTTCGCGATCGGCATGACCCCCGCGACGATCGGAATGGCGATGCCCGCCGTGCGGCAGTCTTCGACGAAACGGAAGTAGGCATCCGGGCTGTAGAAGTACTGCGTGATCGCGCCGTTCGCGCCGGCTTCCACCTTCTTCTTGAAATTGCGGATCTCGTCGGCCGCGTTGCGCGTTTGCGGGTGGTACTCGGGGTAGCAGGCGACGTCGATCGTGAACCAGTCGCCCGTCGTTTGGCGGATGAACGCCACGAGCTCGTTTGCGTGACGAAACTCACCCGCTGCGGCGAACCCGGAGGGCAGGTCGCCACGCAATGCGACCAGATGCCGGATGCCCTGCGCCCGGTAGCGCTCGAGCTGCGCAGCAATGTCCTCGCGAGACGAGGCGACGCAGGACAGGTGTGGCGCCGCCTCGAGGCCCGCGGCGCGGATCTCGAGCACCGTATCGAGCGTGCCCTCGCGCGTCGAACCGCCCGCGCCGAAGGTGACGGAGAAATAGCGGGGCTTGAGCGCTGCGAGCTGCTGCCAGGTGTTGCGCAGCTTGTCCCGCCCGGCCGGCGTCCTGGGCGGGAAAAACTCGAAGCTGACCTCGCGCGCGCTGCTCACGGCGTCGATCGCCCGCTGTCCGCGCTCAGTAGCGGTAGTGCTCGGTCTTGTACGGCCCGTCCTTGGGCAAGCCGATGTACGCCGCCTGCTCGTCGGTGAGAACGGTGAGCGTTGCGCTGAGCGTCGAGAGCTGCAGGCGCGCGACCTTCTCGTCGAGGTGCTTGGGCAGGATGTACACCCCGACCGGGTACTTCGCCGTATCGTTGAACAGCTCGAGCTGTGCGAGCACCTGGTTGGCGAACGAAGAGCTCATCACGTACGACGGATGACCCGTCGCGCAACCCAGGTTCACCAGGCGTCCCTCGGCGAGCAGGATGATGCGCTTGCCGTCCGGGAAGACGATGTGATCGACCTGCGGCTTGATGTTTTCCCACTTGTACTGCTTCAGCGCCGCGACCTCGATCTCGTTGTCGAAGTGGCCGATGTTGCACACGATGGCGTTGTTCTTCATGGCCTTCATGTGCGCGTGCTTGATGACGTTCAGGTTGCCGGTGGCGGTGACGAAGATGTCGGCCTGCGGCGCGGCCTGTTCCATCGTCACGACGCGGTAGCCCTCCATTGCCGCCTGCAGCGCGCAGATCGGATCGATTTCGGTCACCCAGACCTGGGCCTGCAGGCCGCGCAGCGCCTGCGCCGAGCCTTTGCCGACCTCGCCGTAGCCGCAGACGACGGCGACCTTGCCGGCGACCATGACATCGGTCGCGCGCTTGATGCCGTCGACCAGGGACTCGCGGCAGCCATAGATGTTGTCGAACTTGGACTTGGTCACCGAATCGTTGACGTTGATCGCCGGGAACATCAGCTGGCCGTCTTTCGCCATCTGGTACAGGCGATGCACGCCGGTCGTCGTCTCCTCGGTGACGCCCTTGATTTCCTTCGACATCTTCGAGTACCAGCCGGGCTGTGCGGCGAGGCGCTGCTTGATCGCCGCGAAAAGCGCCGTTTCTTCCTCGCTCCCGGGCTTGTCGAGCACCGAGGGGTCCTTTTCCGCCCTGACCCCGAGGTGCATGAGCAGCGTGGCGTCGCCGCCGTCGTCCAGGATCATGTTCGGCCCCTTGCCGCCGCCGAACTCGAATATGCGGTGCGTGAACGCCCAGTACTCGTCGAGCGACTCGCCCTTGTAGGCGTACACCGGCGTGCCGCCCGCGGCGATCGCCGCCGCGGCGTGGTCCTGGGTCGAGAAGATATTGCACGAGGCCCAGCGCAGGTCCGCGCCGAGCGCGTTTAGCGTCTCGATGAGCACCGCGGTCTGGATCGTCATGTGCAGCGAGCCGGCGATGCGGGCGCCCTTCAGCGGCTTGGCTTTGGCGTATTCCGCGCGGATCGCCATCAGCGCCGGCATTTCGTGCTCGGCGATGGTCATCTCCTTGCGGCCCCAGTCGGCGAGCGCGAGATCGGCGACCTTGTAATCGGTGAACTTCGGGTTGGGTGCGTTCATGGCGAGAAGCTCCTATCGAAAAATGGCGGTCCGGGGGGAGCCCCAAAAAGCAAAGCGCCCGCACCGGATTCGATGCGAGCGCCGTTGATTTTGCTGAGCCTGACCCCCGCTGACCAGGGGATGCAGCGCTCCTCAGCAGGGCGCGATTATAGCCTGTCGCCGGGGCGGCTGACGGGACGCAGCCTCCCTAGGCGGCTTGCTTGAGGGCCAATGCGCGGTCGGTCGCCTCCCAGGTGAACTCCGGCTCCTCGCGCCCGAAGTGCCCGTAGGCCGCCGTTTTCTCGTAGATCGGGCGCAGCAGGTCGAGCATCTGGACGATGCCTTTTGGACGCAGGTCGAAGTGCGCGCGGACCAGCGCAGCGAGCTTATCGTCCGACAGCTTGCCGGTGCCCTCGGTGGTCACCATGACCGAGGTCGGCTGGGCCACGCCGATCGCGTAGGACACCTGCACGAGGCATTTTTTCGCAAGGCCCGCAGCGACGATGTTCTTCGCGACATAACGGCCCGCGTAGGCCGCGGAACGGTCTACCTTGGACGGGTCCTTGCCCGAGAATGCGCCGCCGCCATGCGGCGCCGAGCCGCCGTAGGTGTCGACGATGATCTTGCGGCCGGTGAGCCCGCAATCGCCCTTCGGGCCGCCGATCTCGAACGCGCCGGTGGGATTGACCAGGTAGCGCACGTCGCCCTTGACGAGGTTCTTCGGCAGCACCGGCTTGATGATTTCCTCGATCACGCCTTCGGCGAGCTGCTCGTGCTTGATGCCCTTCGCATGCTGCGTCGAGATCAGCACCGTTTCGATGGCGTCGGGCTTGCCGTTCACGTAGCGCACCGTGACCTGCGATTTCGCGTCCGGCCGCAGCCAGGCCAAGCGCCCGTCGCGCCGCACTTCCGACTGACGCTCGACCAGGCGGTGCGCAAGATAGATCGGCAGCGGCATGAGCGACGGTGTTTCGTCGCAGGCGTAGCCGAACATGAGCCCCTGGTCCCCGGCGCCTTGCTCGTGATCGAGGCCCTGGTCCTCGTTCACGCCCTGCGCGATGTCGGGCGACTGCTGCCCGTACACCGTGAGGATGGTGCAGGTGTCTGCATCGAAGCCGAGAGCAGGGTCGGTATAGCCGATGCGGCGGATCGTCTGGCGCACGACGTCCTGGTACTTCACGTCCGCAGTGGTGGTGATCTCGCCGGCGAGCACCACCAGGTTGTCCTTGACCAGGGTTTCCGCGGCGACACGGGCGCGCGGGTCTTTGGCTAGAATGGCATCGAGTACGGCGTCCGAGATCTGATCGGACACCTTGTCCGGATGGCCCTCGGACACGGACTCCGACGTGAACAGGAAATCGCTCATTGCGTGTGCGCCTCGTTTGAATGACAAGCCGCGTCGAGTTGGCGGCAGGCGGTTGCGAGAAGGGCGCAAGGATACCAAAGATTGTTCACCTGCTCTCAGGCGCGGCCCGCATGCTGCATCGGCTGATGCGCGCGGCCGCGCGGCGCCTGCGCGAGCGATCCGACACAGTCAACGGGCTGCAGGGGCGCCTGCGAATGCGCCCGCAGGGGAAAGCGGATTTCACCGAATGAGGACCGGGGCATGACGACGCTGCGAACGGCGGTCATCGGGGTGGGCTACCTCGGGCGCTTTCACGCCGAGAAGCTTGCATCGATGCCGGGCGTACGCTTGGTCGCCGTGGCCGACACGAACCTCGAGCGCGCGCAGGCGGTCGCCGCGGCGCACGGCTGCGAGGCGCATGCCGACCACCGTGCGCTGCTCGGCGGGATCGACGCAGCCTGCGTGGTCGTGCCCACCGAGCTGCATCATGCGATCGCAGGCGATTTTCTGCGCGCGGGTGCGCACGTGCTGGTCGAAAAGCCGATTGCGCGCACGCTCGCGGAAGCCGACGACCTGGTGGCCCTCGCCAAGGCGCAAGGTCGCGTGCTGCAGGTCGGGCATCTGCAGCGGTTCAATCCGGCATTTCGCGCGCTCGAGCGATCGATCGGTCGGCCGATCTTCATCGAGACCGAGCGACTCGCGGCCTTCAAGCAGCGCGGCGTCGATGTCGACGTCGTGCTCGACCTGATGATCCACGATCTCGACCTGGTGCTGACGATGACCAAGGGCGATCCGGTCTCGGTCAGCGCCTGCGGCGCCCATGTGATGACCGAGTCGATCGATCTCGCCAATGCGCGCCTCGAGTTCGCCGATGGCTGCGTGGCGAATCTGGCGGCGAGCCGCGCGAGCCAGAGCGCCGTGCGCAAGCTGCGCGCGTTTCATGCCGAGGGCTACCTTTCGGCCGACCTTCAAGCCGGCCGGCTGCGTCTGGTCAAGCGCGGCGCGCAGGCCGGCGCCATGATCCAGGAGGAGACCGTGTTCGACGAGCGCGACGAGTTGCGGCTCGAGATCGAGGCGTTCGTTTCGGCGATCTCCGGCGCCGGGCCGGCGCTGGTGAGCGGCGACGACGGCCGCCGGGCGCTCGCCCTGGCGCTCGAGATCGGGCGCCTGGTGCGCGAGCGCGCGGCGCGCTTTGCCGCGGCGCAGGCGGCCGGACGATGAGCCCGATCGGCATGCTCGATCTGCGCGCGGAGTACGCGGCGCTGCGCGCCGCCATCGATCAAGCGATGCAGCGCGTGCTCGATTCCGGGCACTTCATCCTCGGACCGGAAGGCGAGGCGCTCGAAGCGGAGATCGCGGCACGGGTCGGCGTGCCGCATGCGGTCGCCGTGGCCTCGGGCACGGACGCGCTGCATCTGGCGCTGCGCGCCGCCGGCATCGGCCCGGGCGACGAGGTCGTGCTGCCGGCGTTCACCTTCATCGCCACCGCGGAAGCGGTGTCGTACACCGGCGCTCGACCGGTGTTCGCGGATATCGACCCGGCGAGCTTCAATGCGACCGCGGCGACCCTGGAAGCGGCGTTGACGCGGGCGACGCGCGCAGTGATCGTCGTGCACCTCTACGGCCAGTGCGCGCCGATGCCGGAGATCGCGCGGCTGTGCGAGGCGCGCGGGCTGGTTCTCATCGAAGACTGTGCGCAGGCGATCGGCGCCGACTACGACGGCCGCGCGGCGGGCGCCTGGGGCGCCTACGGCTGTTTTTCGTTTTACCCGACCAAGAATCTCGGCGCCTACGGCGACGCCGGTCTGGTCACCGCGCGCAACGCGGACGACGCGGCGCGGGTGCGCATGCTGCGCCATCACGGCAGCCGCCGGAGCTACGAGCACGAGTTCGTCGGCTACAACAGCCGACTCGACGAGCTGCAGGCAGCGGTCCTGCGCGCGAAGCTGCCGCAGCTCGCGCGCTTCAACGGCGCGCGGCGCCGGGCCGCGGCACGCTATCGCGCCGGGCTCCGCGGGACCGATCTCGTTCTTCCGGCCGAGCACGGCCGCGGCGCGCACGTCTATCACCAGTTCACGATTCGCAGCGCGGGCCGTGATGCGCTGCGGGCGGCGCTCGGCGCGGCAAAGATCGCGAGCGCGGTGTACTACCCGATCCCGCTGCATCGCCAGCCGGCCTACGCCGCCGCCCATGGCGCGTCCCCGCTGCCGGCGTCTGACGCCGCCGCGGCGAGCGTGTTGTCCTTGCCGATCCACCCCTACCTGAGCGACGCGGATGTCGATCGCGTCTGCGCCGTGCTGCGCGACGCGAAGCCGTAGAATCGCGCGGTGTTTGCGAACCCGCCAGACGATGCCGTTCGCGCCTGCCTCGCGGGCGCGGCGACGATCGCGGTGGTTGGCCTGTCTCCGCGGACCGATCGGCCGAGTCACCGCGTCGCCCGGCGCCTGCAACGCTGGGGCTATCGCATCGTTCCGGTGCGCCCCGCGGTCAGCGCGGTGCTCGGCGAAAAGGCGTACCCGCGGCTGGCCGACATTCCCGAGCCGATCGATCTCGTGGACGTGTTCCGCGCAGCGCGCGACATCGGGCCGATCGTCGAGCAGTGCATTGCGCTGCGCATCCCGGCGATCTGGATTCAGCAAGGCATCGTGAATACCGCGGCCGCCGAGCGTGCGCGCGCAGCCGGATTGTTCGTCGTCATGGATCGCTGCATCTCGGTGGAGCGCCGCCGGCTCCTGCCCGAGCGGCAGGCCAGCGCCGGATGATGCGTCTCGCATTCACCAAGATGGAGGGCGCGGGAAACGACTTCGTGGTGTTCGATGCGACGCGTGCGCCCTTCGAGTTGAGCGCTGCGCAGCTGCGCCGGATCGCCGATCGGCACTTCGGTGTCGGCTGCGACCAGATTCTCGTCGTCGAGCGCAGCACGCGGCCCGATGCCGACTTCCGCTATCGAATTTTCAACGCCGACGGCGCCGAAGTGGAGCACTGCGGCAACGGCGCGCGCTGCTTCGTGCACTTTGTTCGCGCGCGCGGCCTGACGACCAAGCGCGAAATTCGCGTCCAGATCGTTTCGGGGATCATCGTGCCGCGGCTAGAGGACGACGGCGAGGTCTCGGTCGACATGGGCGCACCGATCCTCGATCCCCGGCAGGTTCCGTTTGCGACGGATCAGCCCGGCCTGGTGCAGGCCCTCGAGCTCGACGGGCGCAGGCTCGAGCTCGCGGTGCTCTCGATGGGCAACCCGCACGCCGTGCAGGTCGTCGCGGACGTCGATACGGCGCCGGTCCAAACCGAGGGCCCGCGAATCGAGCAGCACGCGCGCTTCCCCAAGCGCGTGAACGCCGGCTACATGCAGCGCGTCGATCGACACTGCGTGCGTCTGCGGGTGTGGGAGCGCGGCGCGGGCGAGACGCTCGCCTGTGGCACGGGCGCCTGCGCCGCGGTGGTCGCCGGCATCGCGCGCGGGCTGCTCGACTCGCCGGTGCGCGTCGAGGCCCGCGGCGGCGCGTTGACCGTGTCTTGGGCGGGCGGCGACAATCCGGTCTGGATGAAGGGCCCTGCGACGACGGTCTTCGAGGGAACGATGGAGCTGGCGGAACAATGAACGAGGAAGACATCGCCGTATTTCTGCGCAGCAACCCGCAGTTCTTCGACCAGCATCCCGAGCTGCTGGAGAGCATTCGCGTGGCGCATCCCTACGGCGGGCGGGCGATACCGCTGGCGGAACGCCAGATGGTTTCGTTACGCGAGCGGGTGCGCGCGCTCGAATCGAAATTGAGCGAGCTGATCCGAATCGGCGAGGAGAACGACGCCATTGGCGAGCGCGTGCATCGGCTGGCGGTCGCGCTTCTCGCAACGAGCGACTTTCAGGCGTTCGCGCAGGCGCTGTACTTCCACCTGCGCGAGGATTTCTCGGTGCCGCACGTGGTGCTGCGCGTCTGGGGTCGGGCACTGCCGCCCGATTGCGTCGAGGCGGACGCGGCGACCGACGCGCAACGCCAGGTGGCCGAAACGATGGGCGGGCCGCAGTGCGGTCCGGCGGCCGGCAGTCCGTTTCTCGACTGGTTCGGCGAAAGCGCCCCGCATCTGCGCTCGCTGGCACTCGTCCCGCTGGGCGGAACCCGCCTGTTCGGCCTGCTCGCGCTGGGCAGCGAGGACGCCGAGCGTTTCTACCCCGAGATGGGCACGCTGTATCTGCGGCGTATCGGCGATCTTTGCGCCGTGGGCGTCAGCGCCCGCGGCTAGCGCGGCGCGCCTGCGTGGCGGCGCAAACGACTGGCGCTCACCCCGACGCGCCGCTCGTCGCGGACTGGCTCGAATTCCTCAGCGTGCAGCGCCGGCTCTCGCCGGCGACGATCGTCAACTACCGGCAGGCCGCGGCGGCGCTGCTCCTGCTCGCGGCGCAGATTCGACTCGATGCGCTCGACCCGGCGCAGATCCGGCGCTTTGTCGCCGCGCTGCATGCACGAGGTCTTTCGGGACGCACGCTCGCGCTCACCCTTTCGGCCTGGCGCGGCCTGTTTCGCTGGCTCGCGCGTCAGCGCGGCTTTCGCAACAACCCGGTCCAGGGCGTGCGTGCGCCGAAATCGCCCCGGGCGCTGCCGAAGGCGCTCTCGGTCGAGCAGGCGCAGCGCCTGCTCGAGATCGAGGCCGAGGCCGTAGGCGACGCCGCGGCAGCGCGGGACGCTGCCATGTTCGAGCTCCTGTACTCCTCTGGCCTGCGCCTGAGCGAGCTCGTTTCGCTCGACCTTGGCGACGGCCGGCTGGATCTGGGCGCGGGCGAGGTGACGGTCACCGGGAAGGGCCGCAAGACCCGTACGGTTCCGGTCGGCGCACGCGCGCGCGAGGCGCTCAAGCGCTGGCTCGCGCTGCGTGTGGGGCTTGCCCACGCGGGGGAGGCGGCGCTGTTCGTCGGCGCGCGCGGCGCGCGAATCGCTCCGGGGACGGTGCGCACGCGGCTGAACGCCTGGGCGCTCAAGCGGGGAATCGATGCCGTGCACCCGCACATGCTGCGTCATTCCTTCGCAAGCCACGTGCTCGAGTCCTCCCAGGACTTGCGCGCGGTGCAGGAGATGCTCGGACACGCGAGCATTGCGACGACGCAGATTTACACGCACCTCGATTACCAGGCGCTGGCCAAGGTCTACGACGCCGCGCACCCGCGCGCCAGGAAGAAGTAGCTGGCGTCGGCGGCCGGCGCGCCTGCAGCAAGTAGAATGCCGCAGTGGCACCTCCCTCAGTGAAGCACGGGCGCGCGGTCGCATTGCGCGGCCCCCGACCCATCACCAGGCCCTAGACCGGCATGGTGCTTGCCTCGATCATCGCGGCGAATCTCGCCGGCGGGCTGCTCTCGGTGCTCGCTGCGGCGCTCATTGCCTTCGCCGTGCTCGAGCGCTGGGTGCCGCGGCTGGTGAGCTTCGCGGTCGGCGCGCTGCTCGGTGTCGCGCTGCTCGACCTGCTGCCGGAAGCGATCGAGTCGCAGGCCGGCGCGCACGCCGTGTTCGCGACCCTGCTGGTCGGCCTGCTCGTATTTTTCCTGCTCGAAAAGCTCGCGCTGTGGCGCCATTCGCATGGACCGAACGAACCCGCCCTCCCACACTCGGCGCACCACGCACACGGGCACGCGGGCGCCGGCAGCCCGCAGGGCGCACTCATCGTGCTCGGCGATTCGCTGCACAATTTCGTCGACGGCGTGCTGATTGCGGCGGCCTTCCTCACCGACACGGCCCTCGGCTGGACGACCGCCGTCGCAGTCATCGCCCACGAGGTGCCGCAGGAGGTGGGCGATTTCATGGTCCTGCTCGACGCGGGGTACACGCGACGGCGTGCATTGATCCTGAACGCGCTGTCGAGCCTTGCGTCGGTGGGCGGCGGCGTGCTCGGCTATTTTGCCCTGCACAGCACGCAGGATGCGCTACCGTATATTCTCGCCCTCGCCGCCGCGGGGTTCATCTACATCGCGGTCGCCGACCTGATCCCGAACCTGCATCGCCGGTTCGCGGTCAAAGACGCGTTGTCCCAGGTGGCGTTGATTTTGCTCGGTGTTGCGGTCGTGGTCATCGCCGGGCAGGGACAGGGGCACTAGCAGGCGAACTCGGATGGGAGTCCAAGCATGAGCCAGCAGGAGATGGTCCCGGTCACGATTCTGACCGGATTCCTCGGCAGCGGAAAGACGACGCTGCTCAATCGCATTCTCCAGGAGGATCACGGACACCGCATTGCGGTGATCGAGAACGAGTTCGGCGAGATCGGCGTCGACAACGAGATCATCGAGAAATCCGACGAGCAGATCGTCGAGATGAACAATGGCTGCATCTGCTGCACCGTGCGCGGCGACCTCATTCGCATCCTGGGCGACTTGAAGGAAAAGCGCGAGAAGGGAACGCTGCGCTTCGACCGCGTGGTGATCGAGACCACCGGCATGGCCGACCCCGGCCCGGTGGCGCAGACTTTTTTCACCGACGAGGAAATCGGCGGCTACTACCTGCTCGACTCGATCCTCACGCTGGTCGATGCCAAGCACGCCGAGAAGCAACTCGACGAATTCCACGAGGCCCAGGAGCAGGTCGGCTTCGCCGACAAGGTGCTGATGTCGAAGACCGACCTGGTGAGCGAATCCGAGGTCGAGCGGCTCGCCGAGCGTATCAAGCGGATGAACCCCCGGGCGCCGATCAAACCGGTGCACTTCGGCAACGCGCCGCTCGAGGAGGTTCTCGATCTGCGAGGGTTCAATCTGAACGCGATTCTCGAGGTCGATCCCGAATTCCTGACCAGCATTGCGCACGAGCACCACGACGAGGTCGAGTCGTTCGTATTCCGCAGCGACAAGCCGTTCGACGGCGACAAGCTCGAGCAGTTTCTCTCCGGGATGATTCAGGTCTACGGCCCCGATCTGCTGCGCTACAAGGGCGTGCTGTGGATGAAAGGCAATCCGCGCCGCGTCGTGTTCCAGGGCGTGCACATGATGATGGGCGGCGATCTCGGCAAGCCCTGGACCAAGGGGGAAAAGAAGGCGTCGACCCTGGTTTTCATCGGCAAGAAGCTGCCCAGAGACCTGTTCGTCGCGGGGCTCGAGCAATGCACCGCGGGCTGACGGAGCGGCATTGATGGAGCAATTGCACGGCACCACGATCCTGTCGGTGCGTCGCGGCGCGACGGTCGCGCTCGGCGGCGACGGCCAGGTGACGCTCGGCCAAATCGTGCTCAAGGGCGGTGCGCGCAAGATCCGCCGCCTTTACCAGGACCGGATCCTCGCCGGATTTGCCGGCGGCACGGCTGACGCGTTTACCCTGTTCGAGCGTTTCGAGGGCAAGCTCGACAAGCATCAGGGCAACCTGATGCGCTCGGCGGTCGAGCTCGCCAAGGACTGGCGCACCGACCGGGTCCTGAGGCGCCTCGAGGCGATGCTCGCGGTCGCAGACCGTGAGCATTCGCTCGTCATCACCGGCGCGGGCGACGTGCTCGAGCCGGAGTACGGCATCGTGGCGATCGGCTCGGGCGGGCCGTACGCGCAATCCGCGGCGCGCGCGCTGCTGGAAAACACGGCGCTCGAGCCGCGCGAGATCGTTGAGCGTTCGCTCGCGATCGCCGCGGACCTGTGCATTTACACCAACCACCAGCGCTCGATCGAGGTCTTGGAGTAGGGCAATGTCTTCGATGACCCCGCAGGAAATCGTTCACGAGCTCGATAAACACATCGTCGGGCAGGACCGCGCCAAGCGCGCAGTCGCGATCGCCCTGCGCAATCGTTGGCGCCGCCAGCAGGTCGCCGATCCGCTGCGCCAGGAAATCACGCCCAAGAACATCCTCATGATCGGACCGACGGGCGTTGGCAAGACCGAGATCGCGCGCAGGCTGGCGCGGCTCGCCGATGCGCCGTTCGTGAAAGTCGAAGCGACGAAGTTCACCGAGGTCGGTTACGTCGGCCGGGACGTCGACACCATCGTGCGCGATCTCGTCGAGACCAGCGTCAAGCAGACGCGCGAGCAGGCGATGCGCCGTGTCCGCACCCAGGCGCAGGATGCCGCCGAGGAACGCATTCTCGACAGCTTGCTGCCGCCGGCGCGTGGCGCGGGCTTCGGCCCGAGCGAGTCCGCCGGCGAGGAAACTGCGACGCGGCAGAAGTTCCGCAAGAAGCTGCGCGAGGGCGATCTCGACGACAAGGAAATCGAACTCGAGCTGTCGGCGGTCTCGCCGCAGATGGAAATCCTCGCGCCGCCCGGCATGGAGGAGCTCACCGCGCAGATTCAGGGCATGTTCCAGAACGTCGCCGGCGGACGGCGGAAGCTGCGCAAACTCAAGATCCGCGAGGCGCTGCAGCTGCTGACCGACGAGGAAGCGGCGAAACTGGTAAACGACGAGGATCTGAAAACGCGTGCGCTGGCGAACGTGGAGCAAAACGGCATCGTGTTTCTCGACGAGGTGGACAAGATCGCCTCGCGCAGCGAGCTCTCGGGCGCCGACGTCTCGCGCCAGGGCGTGCAGCGCGATCTCCTGCCGCTCGTCGAGGGCACGACGGTGTCAACCAAATACGGCATGGTGAAGACCGACCACATCCTGTTCATCGCCTCGGGTGCGTTTCACCTGTCCAAGCCCTCGGACCTGATTCCCGAGCTGCAGGGGCGCTTTCCGATCCGCGTCGAGCTCGACTCGCTGTCGGTAGACGATTTCGAGCGCATCCTCACCTCGACGGACGCGAGCCTCGTCAAGCAATACCGCGCGCTCCTTGATACCGAGGGCGTGACGCTCGAGTTCGAGCCGGCCGCGATCCGGCGCCTCGCCGAGCTTGCGTTCCAGGTGAACGAAGGCACCGAGAACATCGGCGCGCGGCGCCTTTATACGGTACTCGAGAAGCTGCTCGAATCGATATCCTTCGATGCCGGCACCCGCAGCGTCGGGCGGATCGTCATCGACGCGGCCTACGTCGATGCGCGCCTTGCCGAGCTCGCGAAGAACGAAGATCTCGCGCGCTACGTGCTTTGAAGGCCTCGGCTGCCGTAGGGTCGGCGCCGCGCTAGACGCCGGGTGCCGGCCGCGCGGCGGCGAGCGCGGCGCGCAGGCAGGCCGGGCACAGACAACCCTGACCGGGAACCGGATCGAGCGGCGGCAGCGCGGTGCACCAGCAGGGCGCGTCAGCCGCCTGCATGCCGCATTCGAAGCGCGCGCCGCAGCGCGCGCAGGCAGTTGCGCCGCGCGGCGCGGCCTCAGGCTGGGCGCTCATCCTCGGCGCGGGCGAGCGCGCGCACCGCCTGCCGCAGCTGCGCCATCTGGTCTTCGAAGGTCCGGCAGCCCCTGCACATCAGGAAGTGCACGCGCAGCGCGACGCGCTCGCCGAACCCCAGCTCGCGATCGAGCCCTTCCGACACGAGGCGCGTTACGTCCTTGCATGAAGGCATCATCATTTCTTTTTCGCCGTCCCTGGGCGTGCTCCGCTCCCGCTTCCGAACCAGCGCTCGTCCATGCACAACCGTAGGGCCATGCGCGCCCGGTAGAGCAGAACCCAGCAATGGGTCGGGGTGATCTCGAGTTCCTTACAGATCTCGTCGGTGTCCAGCCCCAGATGCTCGCGCATCAGGAACACGCGCGCCGTCTTCTGCGGCAGGCGTGCGAGACATTGCTCGAGCACGTCGAGGAACTGCTTCTGCTCCAGCGCACCGTGCGGCTCGTCCCAGGCAGCAGGCCGCGCTTTCCAATGGCCGTTGGCGCGGAACAGGTGGTCGAACTCCGGGCTGTCCTCCAACTCGACGCCCGCCGTCGGCTCGCGCGCGGCGCGCCGGATGCTGTCGATGATCTTGTGCTTGAGGATGCCGGTCAGCCAGGTCCGCAAGTTCGAACGGCCGGCGAAATTCGCCTCGCCGGCGAGCGCCGCGAGAAGGGTCTCCTGAACGGCGTCCTCCGCGACGTTCGCGTCACGCAGCTGAAGCGCGGCAAAGCGCAACAGGTACGGGCGTTGCTGCTCGAGCTGCGTCCGGAAGTCGCTTTTCTCAGGCCTGGGATCGTTCACGCTCCGGGTACTTTAGCGGTGCGCGCGATCCCGTACAATCGAGCCGCGTATGAACAAGGCCAATCCCGCTGCAGACAAAGCCCGCACGCTGGCTGAAGCGCTGCCGTATATCCGCCGCTTCCACGGCAAGACGATCGTGGTCAAGCTCGGCGGCAATGCGATGGTGGACGAGGCGCTGCAGGCGGGCTTCGCGCGGGATGTCGTCCTACTCAAGCTGGTGGGGATGAACCCAGTCGTGGTGCACGGCGGCGGGCCGCAGATCGAGAAGCTGCTGACCCAGCTCGGCATCAAGAGCGAGTTCGTTCAGGGCATGCGGGTCACCGACGCAGCGACCATGGACGTCGTCGAGATGGTGCTCGGCGGCGCCGTCAACAAGGATATCGTGACGCTCATCAATCAGGCCGGTGGCCGGGCCGTCGGCCTGACCGGCCAGGACGGCGGCTTCATCCGCGCCCGCAGGATGCGCATGCCGGCGAAGGATCGGCCGAACGAATTCCTCGACATCGGCCAGGTGGGCGAGATCGAAGTGATCGATCCACGCGTGATCGCGACGCTGGAGGAAGGCGGCTTCATTCCGGTGGTGGCGCCGATTGGCATCGGCGAGGACGGCCACAGCTACAACATCAATTCCGATCTGGTCGCGGGCAAGCTGGCCGAAGTGCTGCGCGCCGAAAAGCTGGTCCTGCTGACCAACACGCCCGGCGTGCTCGACGAAAAAGGTGGTTTGCTCACCGGCGTGACGCCCCGCGAGATCGACGCTATGGTGGCCTCGGGCGCATTGTCGGGCGGCATGTTGCCGAAGATCGCCGCCGGGCTCGATGCGGCGCGCAGCGGCGTCAAGTCCGTGCATATCATCGACGGGCGCGTGCCACATGCGCTGCTGCTCGAAGTGCTGACCGACCAGGGCGTCGGCACGCTCATTCGAAGCAAGTGAGCCGCGCGCGCCCGCGTTGCCGGGACGCAGTCCGGGCGGGCGTCGCCTAGCGCATGCGCATCGCCAAGCTGCCCCCGCATCGCCGGGTCTGGATCTTCGATCTCGACAACACGCTGCACGATGCCAGCGTGAAGATCTTTCCGGCGATGCACGACCAGATCAACGCCTACCTCAAGCGTCACCTGGGCGTCGACGACGCGGGCGCCAACGTTCTGCGCCAGCGCTTCTGGCGGCGCTACGGCACGACGCTGAAGGGGCTGATGCGCCACTACGGCACGGATCCGCACCACTTCCTGCGCGAGACGCACCAATTTCCCGAGCTCGAGGGCATGGTCGAGCACGAAAACGCGCTGCACCATGCGCTCGCCCGGCTCGGCGGCCGCAAGCTCGTGTTCTCGAACGCACCCCGTCAGTACGTCGAGGCCGTGCTTCGCGTGATCGGCGTTGCCCGATGGTTTGACCGCGTCTACACGATCGAGAGCACCCGGTTCCGGCCGAAGCCCGCGCAGCAGGGCTTCCATATGCTTTTGCGCGCGCACGACCTTGATCCTCACCGCTGCGCATTCATCGACGACGTGCTCGAAAATCTGCGAACCGCGAAGCGACTCGGCATGTCGACCGTCTGGGTCAGCCGCAGCACGCGGCGTGCGCCGTTCGTTGACCTGCGGGTGTCGTCGGTGATCGAGTTGCCGCGCAGCGTGTTTCGGCGCGGTTGATCCCGGGACGACGGGTTCGGGCCAGACGCCGCGCACGGCCGATCGCGCTAGAATCGTCGCCGAACCCTCCGCCCATGACATGCCCCGCGTAAAAGGCGAACGACGCCTCGAGATCCTCAAAGTGCTCGCCTTGATGCTGGGCGAGCCGCGCTGGGCCCGTATTACGACCGCTGCGCTCGCCGAGCGTCTGCAGGTTTCCGAGGCTGCGCTGTATCGGCACTTCGCTTCGAAGGCGCAGATGTATGAAGGCCTGATCGAGTTCGTCGAACAGAGCGTGTTCGGACTGGCCAATCGGATCACCAGCGAGGAGCCCGAAGGGCCGGGGCAGGCGGTTGCGCTGCTGCAGATGCTGTTTGCGTTCGCGGAGAAGAACCCCGGGCTGGTTCGCGTGGTCACCGGCGACGCCCTGGTCGGCGAGCATGAGCGACTGCAGGCGCGCGTGAACCGGCTTTTCGACCGCTTCGAGGCCACACTCAAGCAGTCCTTGCGACTCGCCTCCGACGCGGATGCGGCCGCACGCGCGGGCGTCCTGCTGCGCTACGCGATCGGCAGCCTGCAGCTCTACGCAAAAAGCGGATTCTCGCGCTTGCCCAGCGAGGCCTTCGGCGCGCAGCAGCGACAGCTGATCACGCCCGCTGACTAACCGGTTCGCGCCTCGGGGCGGGCGCTGCACACCGGGCAGTGCGGATCTTTCGCGATGCGCACGATGCGCGATTCCCCGTGCAGCGCGTCGAGCAGCAGCAGGCGGCCCGCGAGCGGCTCGCCGATGCCGGCGATCAGCTTGATCGCTTCGATGGCCTGCATCGCCCCGATGGTTCCGGTCAGCGGCGCGAGCACGCCCATCACCGCGCAGCGCAGTTCCTCGGCTTCGCTGTCCTCCGGGAACAGGCAGGCGTAGCAGGGCGCATCGGGCCTGCGCGGATCGAAGACCGCGAGCTGTCCGTCGAAGCGGATCGCCGCGCCCGACACGAGCGCTCGCCCATGCAGTACGCAGGCGCGGTTCACGGCGTGCCGCGTCTCGAAATTGTCGGAGCAGTCGAGTACCACTTGCGCGGCAGCGACCGCGCGCTCGAGCGCCGCGCCCGCGAGGCGCGTCGGGAGTGCCACGACCTCGACGTCGGGGTTGACGGCGCGCAGGGCGGTGTGCGAAGACTCGGCCTTCGAGCGGCCGATCGAATCCGCGCGGTACAGAATCTGGCGCTGCAGATTGGTCGCGTCGACGACGTCCGGGTCGGCGATCGTGAGGCGCCCGACGCCGGCGGTGGCAAGGTACAACGCGGCCGGGCAGCCCAGTCCGCCGGCGCCGACGACTAGCAGCTGTGCCGCGCGCAGTCGCGCCTGACCCTCGACACCGAGTTCGGTCAAAAGCAGATGGCGACTGTAGCGTAGGAGCTGCTCGTCGTTCACGGCAACCAGCGCTCGTTTCCGCGGCGGGCGTGCGTCGTGCGCGCGCCTGAGCCTGTTCAGCCCACTCAACGCGCCGGCTTGCTCTGCGCGACGGTCTTTTGCGGCTGCTCTGCGAGCACCGGCTGGCCCTTGAGGTACGCGAGCGCCTGCTGCAGCTGGAAGTCGTCCTTCGAGCCGAGCTCGATCGGCTTGCTCGGTTGGGCGCTGCCTGATGCGGCATCTTTTTCCGTCGGCGCCACCGGCGCCGCGGGCTTGGTCTCGCCGTCGGCTGCCTTTTTCTCCTGCTCGCCCTCGAGGTGGCGCTGCAGGTCGGCCTCGCGAATGTGATTGCCCATATCGCCCGGTTCCTTGACGATGACATCGGGCGTGATGCCTTTGGCCTGAATCGAACGTCCGCTCGGCGTGAAGTAGCGCGCGGTCGTGAGCTTGATCGCGGTGTTGTTGCCCAGAGGCATGATGGTCTGCACCGAGCCCTTGCCGAAGGTCTGCGTGCCCATCACCGTCGCGCGCTTGTGGTCCTGCAGCGCGCCGGCGACGATCTCCGATGCTGACGCGGAGCCCCCGTTGACCAGCACGACCATCGGCACGGTCTTGATCTCCGGCGGCAGATTCTTCAGCACATCGTCGCGCCCGCCGCGCAGGTAGTCATCCGCGCTTGCGTAGTACTTTCGCTTCGCGTCGCTCGTGCGGCCGTCGGTCGACACGACCAGCGCATCGGCGGGCAGGAAGGCAGCCGAGATCGCGACCGCACCGTGCAGCAGGCCGCCCGGGTCGTTGCGCAGATCGAGCACCAGGCCTTTCAGCGCCCCCTTCTTGTACAGCCCCGACAGGTGACGCACGAGGTACTCCGGACTGGACTCCTGGAACTGCGAGACCCGTATCCAGCCGTAGCCCGGTTCGACGATCTTCGACTTGACGCTGCGCACCCGGATGATCGCGCGCGTCAGGGTGACCACGACCGGCCGGGTCACGCCGCGGCGCGAGATCGTCAGCGTGATCTGGGTACCGGGCTTGCCGCGCATGCGCTTGACCGCATCGGAAAGCGTCATCCCCTTGACCGGCGATTCGTCGATCTTGACGATCAGATCGCCCGGCTTGACGCCGGCGCGGAACGCCGGCGTGTCCTCGATCGGCGACACGACTTTGACGAAGCCGTCTTCCATGCCGACCTCGATCCCAAGGCCACCGAACTGCCCCTGGGTGCCGACCTGGAGCTCCTTGAAGGCCTCCGCGTCGAGATAGGCCGAGTGCGGATCGAGGCCGGTCAACATGCCGTTGATCGCCTCGGTAATGAGCTTTTTGTCTTCGACCGTCTCGACGTAGTTCTGCTTGATCGCGCCGAACACTTCGGTAAAGGCGCGCAGCTCCTCGACCGGCAATGGCTCGCGGGTGGCACGGTCGGCGATCGCCTGGAAATTGAGGCTGACCAGCACGCCGGCCACGGCGCCCACCAGGACCAGTCCAATGTTGCGAAGCTTGATGCTCATGTCGCGTTTTCCTCGACGGCGATGCGCGCCGCGCTCATTTCGTCCCGACCCAAGCCATTGGATCAAAGGTCTTACCCAAGTGCCGCATTTCAAAGTATAAACCCGATTGCTCGCGGCCCCCACTCGAGCCTACCATCGCGACGCGCTCGCCCATCGCAACGGGGTCGCCGACCTGCTTCAGCAGCGCCTCGTTGTACGCGTAGATCGACAGGTAGTCATCACCGTGGTCGATGATGAGCAGGTTGCCGAAGCCTCGCATCCAGTCGGCAAACACGACCTGCCCGTGGGCGATCGCGTGCACCGGCGTCCCCTCTTTCGCGCGGATGAACAATCCCTTTGCAGCGGCGCCGGACGCCCCCGTTGGAGCGCCATAGCGGCCGATGAGTTCCCCGCGCACCGGCAGGCGCAGCCGTCCGCGCTGCGCGGTGAGGGCGCCGCCCCCGGCACCGGCCTCGGGTCCCTTGAAAATCGTGACCACGCTCGCGCCCGGCCGGGCGGCGAGCAGGCGCCCGATTTCCTCGACCAGTTTGGCCAGTCGTGCCTCGTCGGCGCGCAGCACCCGGATTTCCCGGCGGTTGCGGCGGATCTCGACGGCGACGTCCTCGAGCACGCGCCTGCGCGTGCGCTGTTCGGCGAGCAGCCGCACCCGGTCCTCAGCTTGGCGGCGCTGCACCTGGCGCAGGCGCTCGGCCTTGGCGTCCGCCTCGTTGCGCAGCGCTTCGAGCTCGGCGACGTCCCTGCGGTAGGACGCGACGATCGCGGCGCCCGCGCGTGAGAGCTGCGACAGGTAGTAGAGCTTGCGTGCGACCTCCGCTGGATCGTTTCCGGAAAGCGCGAGGCGCAGAGCGTCCGGTGCGCCCGCCGCGTGGCGCGCCACGAGCAATCGCCCGATCGCGTCCTGCTGCCGCGCGATTTCCATCTGAAGCGCGCGGCGCCGCGCATCGATCGAGGCCGTAGCCTCGCGCAAGGCCACGGCCTCGGCCTCGAGTGCCGCGAGCACGCGGTTGACTTCCGATATCGCGCGTTCCGAGTCGCGCAGCGCGTCGCGCGCCTCGCGCTGCGACGCAGCCTTCTTGTCCAGTGCCGATTTCAGCGCCGCGATCCGCGCACGCAGCTCGGCCAGGTCACGTGCCTTGGCTTTGGCCTCGGCGCGCGTTTGCGGCGCATCGGCGACGGCGCTATGGTCCGCCGCGCACGAAAGTGCGGCGATTAGGACAAGGGCGACCCGGACGCGCCTCAGGCCTTCGCCTTGCCCTGTGCGGAGACCGCGGCGATGCGCTGCGCGATCTCGTCGGCATTGCCCAGGTAGCGATGTCCGCGTGGTCGCAGCGACGCGTCCAGCGCGTAGACCAGGGGCACGCCGGTCGGGATGTTGAGGCCCACGATTTCCGCCTCGCCAATGTGGTCCAGGTACTTGACCAGGGCCCGTAGCGAGTTGCCGTGTGCCGCGATGAGCACCTGGCGGCCCGCGCGGATCGACGGCGCGATGGTCGACTCCCAATACGGTATGACGCGCGCCACCGTGTCCTTGAGGCATTCGGTGAGCGGGAGCTCGTTCGGTATGAGCCCCGCGTAGCGCGGGTCGCCCGCCGCGTGGCGCGGGTCGCCGGTTTCCAGCGGTGGGGGCGGCGTGTCGTAGCTGCGCCGCCAGCTGAGCACCTGCGCGTCGCCGAACTTGGCCGCCGTCTCCGCCTTGTTGAGACCCTGCAGCGCACCGTAGTGGCGCTCGTTCAGGCGCCAGCTCTTTTCGACCGGAATCCACATCAGATCCATCACGTCGAGTGCCAGCCACAGCGTGCGGATTGCGCGCTTGAGCACCGAGGTGTAGGCGAGGTCGAAGCGAAGACCTTCGCTGCGCAGGAGCGCGCCCGCGGCGCGCGCCTCCTCGATGCCGGCCGGGGACAGGTCGACATCGGTCCAGCCGGTGAATCGGTTCTCGCGATTCCAATCCGACTCGCCGTGGCGTAGCAGAACGAGGGTATGAGCGGCCGCAGACATCATCCGAGCGTCCCGGGCAATGCCGTATTCTATAATGCGCCCTTTGACGCTGGCGGGCCCATGAAGCGCGAAGTCGAAGGTTTCGACCTGATCGAGAAGGCAGAGCACATCGAGCTCGCCGCCCGCGCCATGAAGGCGATGGCGCATCCCTTGCGCCTCAAGATCCTGTGCGTGCTCGGCGCGAACGAGGTGAGCGTCCAGGCGATCGTCGATGCCGTCGGCACTTCGCAATCCAACATTTCCCAGCACCTGGCGATCCTGAGGGACAAGGGCGTCCTGCGCGCGCGCAAGGACGCCAACCGGGTGTACTACCGCGTCGGCGACGAGCGGACCCTGCAGCTGCTCGGCATGATGCGCGAGGTGTACTGCGGCGATCCGCTGCCCTGAGCGCCTGGTGCGCGCTGTCTCAGTCTCAACGCCTGAATGATCGAGTTCGTACGTGAAAACATCCTGCTGATCGCGGTCGCGGTCATCTCGGGGGTGATGCTGGTCCTGCCCGCGCTGCGACGCGGCGGCGGCGGAGGCCGCGCCGTGGATACGTTGCAGGCGACGCAGCGCATCAACCGCGAGGACGCGCTGGTGGTCGATGTGCGCGACGCTGCCGAAGTCGCGCAGGGCAAGATCCTCGGGGCACGCGCCGTGCCGCTCGCGCAGCTCGCCGAGCGCGCTCCGCAGCTGCGCAAGAACAAGGAAAAGCCGATCATCGTGTACTGCGGGCGCGGCAACCAATCGCAGCAGGCCGCGGCGATCCTTCGCAAGCACGGCTATGCGAATGTGTTCAATCTCTCAGGCGGGTTTGCCGCGTGGCAACAGGCGGGTCTGCCGATCGAGAAGTAACATGGCGCGGGTCCTGATGTACTGCACCGGCAGCTGCCCCTACTGTCACTCGGCGGAGCGCTTGCTCGACAAGAAAGGCGTGCGTGACATCGAGAAAATTCGCGTCGATCTCGAACCGGCGCGCCGCGCGGAGATGATGCAGCGCTCGGGACGGCGCACGGTTCCACAAATCTGGATCGACGCGCGCCACGTCGGCGGCTGCGACGAGCTGTACGAACTGGAAGCCGACGGCGCGCTCGACGCGTTGCTGGCGGCGTGAACGCGACGCGGCGGGTGCGACGGCACCCGCCGCGTCGAATGAAAACCATTCCCGGCGAGGAGCTTCAAGATGAGCGACAGCGAACCGACTTTCCAAATCGAGAAGATCTACGTCAAGGACCTCTCTCTCGAGTTGCCGAATGCGCCGCAAATTTTCATGCAGTCGGATCAACCGCAGCTCGAGGTGCAGATCGCCAACGAGGCGACACGGGTGACCGAAGGCATTTTCGAAGTCACCGTGGGCGTTACGGTGACCGCGCGGGCGGGCGAGCGCACGGTGTTCCTGGTCGAAGCGGTCCAGGCCGGACTGTTCCAGATTGCGGGCGTGCCCGAGGAAGAAATGGGACCGCTGCTCGGCATCGGCTGCCCGACGATTCTCTACCCCTACGCGCGCGAGACGGTGTCCGACATGGTGACCCGCGCCGGTTTCCCGCCCGTGCTGCTTGCGCCGGTGTCATTCGAGGCAATCTACGCGCAGCGCGCCCAGGAAAGCGGAGACGCCTCGCGCATCGAGATCGCGAGCTAGGGTCATGCGCGCGCTTCTTGCCGCACTCGGCCTGCTCGCGGCGCAGGCCGTCGCGGCGGCCGATTTCCGCAGCGTCGCCGACGATACGGCGGTGCTCTACGACGCGCCGTCGCGCGCCGCCACGCCACTGTGGGTCGTCTCGCATGACTATCCGCTCGAGGTGATCGTCGATCTCGAAGCCTGGGCGAAAGTGCGCGACCAGAGCGGAACACTCAGCTGGGTGGAAAAGCGCCAGCTCTCCAACAAGCGCACCGTGCTCGTCACCGCGCCGACCGCGGAGGTGCACCAGCGGCCCGAGGACCAGGCGCCGCTCGCCTTCGTGGTCGCGCAGAACGTCGTGCTCGAGCTGATCGGCAGCGCGCCGGGCGGGTGGCTGCGCGTGCGCCATTCCGACGGCGCTAATGGCTATCTGCGCGCGACCCAGGTGTGGGGAGGCTGATCCGCCTGCGCCATGGCTGAGGCGGCAAAGCGGGTCGCGGTCCTCGGCGCCGGGGCGTGGGGCACGGCCCTCGCGAGCGCGCTCAGCGTGCGCGAAACGACGGTGCTCTGGGCGCGCGACGCCGCGCAGGCCGAAACAATGGCCCGCGCGCGGCGCAACGAACGCTACCTGCCGGAAGTCGGGCTGCCCGAGGAACTCGCAGTCGTTGCGGACTTTGCCACCGCAGTCGCGGGCGCGGACCTGCTGCTTCTTGCCAGTCCCGTTGCCGGTCTGCGCACGCTGCTGACGCGGCTCGCCGCGCTCGAACTTGCCGCGATGCCGGCGCTGGTGTGGCTGTGCAAGGGCTTCGAGCAGCGAAGCGGGCGCCTGCCGCACGAGATCGTCGAGGAGGTTCTCGGGCCGCAGGTCCGCTGCGGCGCCCTGTCGGGGCCCTCGTTCGCGCTCGAGGTCGCCCGCGGCCTGCCTTGCGCGCTTACCCTAGCGGCGCGCGATGCCGCCTTTGCGCGCAGCGCGGCGACGCGGGTGCACGGCGGCCGGATCCGCGTGTACTACAGCGACGATCTGATCGGTGTCGAGCTTGGCGGCGCGCTCAAGAACGTTATCGCAATTGCGGTCGGACTGTGCGACGGCCTCGCGCTCGGCCAGAATGCGCGCGCCGCGCTCATGACGCGCGGCCTGGCGGAGATCACGCGCCTCGGAATCGCGCTCGGCGGGCGCGCCGAAACCTTTCAGGGACTCACTGGCGTGGGCGACTTGATTCTGACGGCGACCGGCGACCTGTCGCGCAACCGGCGCGTCGGCCTCGAGCTGGCGCGCGGCAAAGCGCTGGACGCCGTGCTCGCCGGACTGGGGCACGTCGCCGAAGGCGTGCGCAGTACCCGGGAGGCCGCGCGCCGCGCCGCCGCGCAGGGCGTCGACATGCCGATCACAGTCGCGGTGGGCGACGTGCTCGAGGGGCGGATCGGCCCCGCGGGCGCGGTCGAGCGCCTGCTCGCGCGCGACGCGCGCAGCGAGGGCCTCGAAACCTAGCCGCCGCCGCGCGGGGGTAGCGCGTCGTCCTGCGCGGCGATGAACCCGAGCTGTCGCCAGGCCTCGAAGACCACGACGGCGACGGCGTTGGACAGGTTCATGCTGCGATTTGCGGCGCGCATCGGCAGCCGCAGCCGCCGGGACGGATCGACTTCGGCGAGAATCTCGGGCGGCAAACCGCGCGTCTCGGGGCCGAACAGGAACACGTCGTCTGCGGCATAGGCGACCTCCGTGTAGCGACAGCGGCCACGCGTGGTCAGGGCAAACAGACGCCGATCGCCGAGTGTGCCGCGGCAGGCAGCCCAGGACCGGTGCACGCGCAGCTGTGCGAGGTCGTGGTAGTCGAGCCCGGCGCGCTTGAGCTGGCGGTCATCGAGCGAAAACCCGAGCGGCTCGACGAGATGGAGGCGTGCGCCGGTGTTTGCCGCCAGACGAATGACGTTGCCCGTATTGGGCGGAATCTCGGGCGTGAGCAAAACGATGTCGAACACGCTCAGGCCTCCGTCGGCGGCAGCGTGCGCGCAACGACCCAGTTGAGCACGCGCGCAGCCCCGGCGCGCTTCAGCGCCGCGGCGACCGCGTCGAGCGTTGCGCCGGTGGTCATCACGTCGTCGACCACCGCCACCGTGACCCCGTCGAGCGTGCGCTCGCAGCGAAACGCGTTGCGCACGTTGCGCACGCGCTCGGTCCACGGCAGATCGCTCTGCGCGCGCGTGTCGCGCACGCGGGCGCAAAGCAGGGGCTCGAGCCGGAAGCGCCCGCGCAGGGCGCGGGCGATCTCCATTGCCTGGTTGCAGCCGCGCTCGCGCAGGCGTGCATTGGACAGTGGCACCGGCACGACGACGTCGACCCACTCGTCGGCGGGCAGGGCCTGCGCGAGCAGCCCCGCGAGCAGCGGCGCCAGCGCAAGCTCGCCGCGATACTTGAGTGCTTGAATGAGGGCGTCGGCCGGAAAGCGGTATTCGAGCGCTGCGAAGCTGGCGTCGTAGTGCGGCGGCTGCGCGAGGCAACGTCCGCACAGCGCGCCTGCCGGGCTCGGCAGCGCGCAGCGCGGGCAGCGCGGCCCGCCGAGGCGCGGCAGGTCGGCCAGGCAGGGGGCGCACAGCACGGCCCCGCGCTTGGCCGCGCCGCGGCACAGAAAGCAGCGTCCGCCGAACAGGGTTGCGGCGATCTGGTGGACGGCGTTTAGCCGCATCGGGAAGGCGTTGGCGCGCGAACGGTGCCTGATTATGCGTCAGCGCAGACCAGACGAGCGCCGACGCGCGCGCCTTGACGTTCCTGCGAGGCGCCCGCGAGAATCGTCTGCTGCGGAGTGCGTGACGACTTCACGCGACCCGCGTCGAGGGAGCCAACCGATGTGGACCGTTTCCCAGCTGAGCGCCGATCTGGCCGCCGGCAAGACCTCGAGCCGCGCGCTTGTCGAGGACGCGCTTGCCCGGATCGCCGACCCGGCGGGCGAGGGCGCGCGCGCGTTCCTGAAGGTGTACGCGGACACCGCGCGCGCCGAGGCCGAGTGCGCCGACCGGCTGCGCGCCGCCGGCATCCGGCGCTCGCCGGTCGATGGCCTGCCGGTTTCGGTCAAGGACCTGTTCGACGTCTGCGGCGACGTCACGCGGGCAGGCTCGAAGATTCTCGCCGACGCGCCGCCTGCGCGCGCGGACGCACCGGTCGTCGCACGCCTGCGCGCGGCCGGCGCAGTGATCGTGGGTCGCACCAATATGGTCGAATTCGCGTTCGGACCGCTCGGTTTCAATCCGCACTACGGCACGCCGCGCAATCCCTGGGATCGGGCGACCGGCCGCGTCCCCGGCGGATCGTCCTCGGGTGCGGCCGTCGCGCAGGCCGACGGCATGTGCGTGATGGCGCTCGGCAGCGATACGCGCGGTTCGGTACGGGTGCCCGCCGCCCTCTGCGGCCTCGCCGGTTTCAAGCCCACCGCCCGGCGGGTGCCGCGCGAAGGCGCGTTCCCGCTGTCGTTCACGCTCGACTCGATCGGTCCGCTGGCAAACAGCGTCGCCTGCTGCGCGGCCTACGACGCCATTCTCGCCGGCGAGGCACCGGCGCCTCTGGTGGAGCTGCCGATCAAGGGTTTGCGGCTGCTCTTGCCACGCTCGAGCGCGCTCGAGGACCTGGACGCGAAAGTGGGCACAGACTTCGAGGCGGCGCTCAAGCGGCTCTCGGCGGCGGGCGCGGTGCTCACCGAGCTTGCCGTGCCAGCCTTCGACCGCCAGGACGCGTACTTCAAGGGCGGCGGATTCGCCGGCGCGGAAGCCTACGCGATTCATCGCACGCGCCTTGACCAGATCGAGCTGTTCGATCCGCGCGTCGGCAAGCGGGTGCTGCTGTTCAAGGATTATTCGGCGGGCGACTACGTCGAGCTTGGCCTGCTGCGCGAAGCTTTCATGCGCGAGGTCGGAACACTCGCGGCGTCCTACGACGCGATCCTCATGCCGACGGTGCCGAGCGTCGCGCCGACCCTCGAGGAAGCCGGCGTGCGGGACGAAGACTATTTCCGCTGGATCCTGCGGGTCATGCGCAACGTGGGCCTGATCAACTTCCTCGACGGCTGTGCAGCGACGCTGCCCTGCCATGCCCCCGGCACGGGGCCGGTCGGGCTCATGGTGGCCGGCAGCGCGCTCAGGGACCGGCACGTGCTCGCCGTTGCGGCAACGATCGAACGCGTCCTCGCTCGGGGTGGCTGAGCCGTCGCAGGCGGTCGATGCGGCGCGCGCGCGCCGGCACTTCGAGCGTGCCGCGACGACCTATGCCGCAGCCACGCCTTTGGAAGCCGAAATCGGACAGCGCATGCTTGCGCGGCTCGACTACATCCGGGCGGCGCCGCGCCGCATCCTGGACGCCGGCGCCGGGCCGGCCCGCGAGGCGCAGGCGCTCCTTGCACGCTACCCGGGCGCATTGCTGGTTGCGCTCGATGCGTCGCAGGCCATGCTGCGGGCGGGGCTGCGGCGCCGCGGCTGGCGCGACTGGCTGAGACGCACGGCGCCGCGTCTGCCGGTCGCAGCCGATTTTGCGCGCATGCCGCTTGCGGGTGGGTGCGTGGATCTTCTTTGGTCGAACATGGCGCTGCACTGGGCGGTGGCGCAGGCGGCCGTGCTGCGCGAGTTTGCCCGGGTGCTCGCGCCGCGCGGCCTGCTGATGTTCAGTACCCTCGGGCCCGACACGCTGAAGGAGCTGCGCGACGCCGCGGGGCACGCGCAGGTGCACAGTTTCATGGACATGCACGATCTCGGCGACGCGCTCGTCGCGGCGGGATTCGCCGCGCCGGTGATGGACGCGGAAATCGTGACTCTGACCTACGCGGATCCCGAAGGCCTCCTTTCCGACTTGCGGCGCAGCGGCCAGACCTCGGCGCGCGCGGACCGCGCGCGCGGCCTGCGCGGACGCGGTTTCCTCGAGCAGCTGCGCGCGGCGCTCACTGCACAGGCGGGCGGCGGGCGCATCGCCGCGACCTTCGAGGTGGTGTACGGCCACGCCTGGAAGGGCGAGAAGCGGCGCAGCGAAGACGGCCGGGCGGTGATCCAAACCGACGGCTTGGGTCTGCGCCATAAAAAGCGCTGAGGCGCGGATCGCGAAAGCTGAGGATCGTTCTCGGCCGGTCGTGCGCAGGGAGATTTCTTGAGACAGAGGGTTGACTGTGGTAAGTTCGCGCCCCTAGTAGCGCGGCCCGCGGCCGCTCGCTGTGGAGTCCGGAATCAGATGCAAAGTCCGCAGCGCGAATGGGCGTTCCTGGGTTCGTCGGACGGATTCAGTCTGCTCCTCAAGCGCAATTGTTCGATCTCGCCGAAAGGCATGATGCTGGTGTTCGCGGTGCTCGCGCTCGTGACCCTGGGCATCGCGACGGGATTCGCGATGGCAGGGGCGTGGCTGGTGCTGCCGTTCGCCGGGCTCGAGGTGGCGGCGCTGATTTTTGCGTTCATCTGGACGGCGCGGCATGCCGGGGACTACGAGCGCATCGAGGTGGCATCGGGTCAGGTTTGCGTGGAGGTCGCCGAGGGACGCGCGCTGCAGCGGCACGCATTGAGCACCCGCGGCCTGAGGGTACAGCTCGCGCCGCAGCAGCCACGCGTCCTGCTGAGCGGCGCTGACGCGGCTGAGATTGAAGTCGGCCGGCATCTCGAGGCGCAGGCGCGCCGCGGGCTGGCGGACGCGCTGAAGAGAACATTGAGCCTCTGATTCGGGAGACAGCAACGATGGCAAGAAACTGGGTGCGCATTCTCGCGCTGTCGACGGCGGGCGTGGCTGGCCTTACGGTGGCTGGGCTCGCGCTTGCGGTGCCGTGGAACCTGCAGGCGCCGGTGACCAAGATCGCCGCGGACATACACGACCTGCACGAATACGTGATGATTCTCGTGACGGTGATCTTCGCCGGCGTGTTCGGCGCCATGTTCTATTCGGTGTATGCGCACCGCAAGGACAAGGGCCACAAGGCCGCCCAGTTTCACGAAAGCACGACGGTCGAAATCCTCTGGACGGTCATCCCGTTCGTCATCCTGATCATCATTGCCTGGCCGGCGACCAAGGTGGTCATCGCGCAGAAGGACACCTCGCAGGCGGACCTGACGATCAAGGCGACCGGCTATCAGTGGAAGTGGGGCTACGACTACGTGAAGGGCGAGGGCGAGGGGATCCACTTCGTTTCGACCCTGGCGACGCCGCGCGACCAGATCGAGGGGCGCGCGCCGAAGGGCGAACACTATCTGCTCGAGGTCGACAACCAGCTCGTGGTCCCGGTCAACAAGAAGGTGCGCATTCTGACGACCGGCGCCGACGTCATCCACGCCTGGTGGGTGCCGGCGTTCGGCGCCAAGCAGGACGCGATTCCCGGGTTCATCCGCGACATTCACTTCAGGGCTGAGAAGACCGGCATTTACCGAGGCCAGTGCACGGAACTCTGCGGCAAGGATCATGGCTTCATGCCGATCGTGGTGCGCGTGGTCGGCCCAGAGGAATACAGCAAGTGGGTAAGCGGTATGAAGACGAAGGCCGCGGCGCGCGAGGCCGCGGAGACGACGCCGACGGCGAGCGCCCCGGTTCCTGCGGAACCGCAGACCAACCTTGCGGCTGCCGCCGCCGCAAGCGCGGGCAAGTAAGGCCCATCGAATTCAGCGATCAGGAGACTGAGAATGAGCGCAGTTGTGGATAGCCACGGTCACGGGCACGAGCACCACCACGACCATCACGGCGGGTACGGCGGCATCATGCGCTGGATCACGACCACCAACCACAAGGACATCGGCACGCTTTACCTGTGGTTCAGCTTCATCATGTTCATGACCGGAGGCGCGATGGCGATGGTCATCCGCCTCGAGCTGTTCTCGCCCGGCCTGCAGTGGGTCAACCCGGAATTCTTCAACCAGATGACGACCATGCACGGTCTCATCATGGTGTTCGGCGCGATCATGCCTGCGTTCGTGGGCTTCGCGAACTGGCTGATCCCGATGCAGATCGGCGCGCCCGATATGGCATTCGCGCGCATGAACAACTGGTCATTCTGGATCCTGCCGTTCGCGGCCTCGCTGCTCGTGATCTCGTTCTTCATGCCGGGGGGCGCGCCGGGCGTGGGATGGACGATGTACGCGCCGCTCACCGTGCAGATGGGCATCGGCATGGACCTGACGATCTTCGCCGTGCACCTGCTCGGCATGAGCTCGATCATGGGCTCGATCAACATCATCACGACGATTCTCAATCTGCGCGCGCCGGGCATGACCTTGATGCGGATGCCGCTGTTTTGCTGGACCTGGCTGATCACCGCCTACCTGCTGGTCGCCGCGATGCCGGTGCTCGCCGGTGCGGTGACGATGACGCTCACCGATCGCCACTTCGGCACGACATTCTTCAATGCGGCCGGCGGTGGCGACCCGGTGCTCTATCAGCACATCTTCTGGTTCTTCGGGCACCCCGAGGTCTACATCATCGCGCTGCCGGCGTTCGGCGTGATCTCGCAGGTCATACCGGCGTTCTCGAGGAAACCCTTGTTCGGCTACGCGTCGATGGTCTACGCCACCTCGGCCATCGCGATCCTGTCGTTCATCGTCTGGGCGCACCACATGTACACCGTCGGCATGCCGGTGACCGGGCAGCTGTTCTTCATGTACGCCACGACCCTGATCGCGGTGCCGACGGGCGTCAAGGTGTTCAACTGGGTGGCCACGATGTGGAAGGGGGCGCTTTCCTTCGAGACACCGATGCTGTTCGCCATCGGGTTCCTGTTCCTGTTCACGCTGGGCGGATTCACCGGCCTCGTGCTGTCGCTCGCGGCGGTGGACATCCAGTTGCACGACACCTACTACGTGGTCGCGCACTTTCACTACGTGATGGCGATCGGTGCGGTGTTCGCCGGCTTCGCCGGGATCTACTTTTGGCTGCCGAAGTGGACCGGCAAGATGTACGACGAGAAACTCGGCAAGCTGCACTTCTGGCTGTCGACGATCTTCATCAACATCACCTTCTTCGTCCAGCACTTCTCTGGGCTCGCCGGCATGCCGCGACGCGTACCAGACTACCCGCTGATGTTCGAGACCTGGAACAAGATCAGCTCGATCGGCGCCTTCGGCTTCGGCCTGTCGCAGCTGCTGTTCCTGTACATCGTTCTGAAGGCGATTCGCCACGGCGAGAAAGCCAAGGACAAGCAGTGGGAAGGGGCCGATTCGCTGGAGTGGACGCACCTGCCGACGCCGGTGCCCTATCACTCGTTCGAAACGCAGCCGGTGCTGAAATAGGCGACACTGTGAGTCGCAACCTCAAAACCGCGCTCGCGCTCCTGTTGATCTCGCTGGTGTCGTTCATCGGCACCATCGTGAAGATCTGGATGATGCGCGGCGGCTGAGGCGGCGGACGCGATGCGCGAATCCCCTCCCCTGCACGCAGCGGCCAACCGGCGCATGCTGCTGCGCCTGTCGGTCGTTGCCCTCGCGATGTTCGGTTTCGGCTTCGCCCTGGTGCCGTTTTACGATCAGATCTGCAGTGCCCTCGGCGTGAATTCGCTGGTCCCGATCGAGCGCGGCGCGGCGAACAATACGCAGGTCGATCGCTCGCGCAGCGTCACAATCGAGCTGGACGCGAACAGCCACGACCTGCCGTGGCGTTTCCGGCCGCTGGTGCGACACGTCCAGGTGCATCCCGGGGCGCTCACCACGATCGAGTACGAGGTGGTGAACGACCGTGCGCAGGCCGTGACCGGGCAGGCCGTGCCGAGCTACGGGCCCGCGCGGGCCGGCGAGTTTTTCAAGAAAGTCGAGTGCTTCTGCTTCGAGCAGCAGACCCTGGCGGCAAACGAGGTGCGCCGGATGCCGGTCGTGTTCGTCGTCGACCCCGCGCTGCCGAAGGACGTCACTACGATCACGCTGTCATACACGTTCTTCGAGGTCGCTGGGCGCAGGGGCAAAAGCTGAGGACGGCGCGCGCGATGAAGCAGGCCTCTTTTCTTGACGTGCTCAAGACCGTTGCTTTTGGCGCGCTGGGCGTTCGCCGCCGCGCCGACCACGAGCAGGAAACGGCGCGCATCAAGCCGCTGCACATCATCATCGCCGGGATCATCGCTGCGGCACTATTCATATTGACCCTGATGACCATCGTGCGCATGGTCGTCGCGGGCTAGAGCAGGAAGACGGGAATTCAGGGAGAACAGCAGATGGCACACGACGCAACCGCCGCACACCAGCACCACTACTACGTTCCACAGCCAATGCCCTGGCCGATCCTCGGGTCGGTTTCGCTCTGGCTGATGATGCTCGGCGCGGTGTTCGTGTTCAACAGCATGTCGGGCGGCTGGATCTCGATTGCCGCCGGCTTCATGGTGCTGCTCTACATGATGTTCCGCTGGTTCGGCGACGTGATCCGCGAGTCCGAAGGCGGCAAGTACGCGCGCTGGGAGGACAGGTCGTTTCGCTGGGGAATGAGCTTCTTCATCTTCTCGGAGGTGATGTTCTTCGCCGCCTTTTTCGGTGCGCTGTTCTACATCCGCGTGCTGTCG
>Ga0210098_1000029_pt1 | contig 53182 bp, 52 predicted proteins | sample Joice_ThreeSqA_D_FD_184870 | JGI IMG/M metagenome (GOLD analysis project Ga0210098, IMG submission 184870) | Wetland microbial communities from San Francisco Bay, California, USA, that impact long-term carbon sequestration - Joice_ThreeSqA_D1... | ecosystem: Environmental > Aquatic > Marine >...
TTGCTCTCGGATGCCGGATTCGCAGTGGTTTCCGGCGGCGGGCCGGGGGTGATGGAAGCGGCCAACAAGGGCGCCTTCTTCGGCGAGGCGCCGGCCGTCGGGCTGAACATCGATCTGCCGCGTGAGCAGCAAGCGAACGCGTATCAGGACATCAGCCTGCGCTTCAGGCACTTTTTCGCCCGCAAGGTCATGTTCGTGAAGTTCGCGACGGCGTATGTCGTTCTACCCGGCGGCTTCGGAACGCTCGACGAGCTGTTCGAGGCGCTGACGCTCGTGCAGACCCGAAAGACGCGCAAAATGCCGATCATCCTAATGCATGCACCCTTCTGGCGCGGCTTGCTCGACTGGTTTCGCGAGCGCCTGGTCGCGGAGCAGATGATCGACCCGACCGACCTTGGTCTGCTGCAAATCGTCGATGAGCCGCAGGCCGTCGTCGACGCGATCTTCGCGTTCTACCAGCAGCGCGGATTCGAGCCCTCGCCGGAGGAGCGTGAGGTATTGCTCAATCTCTGAGGTTTTGCCACCACACGGTGATGTGGGGCGGGGCGCTCTGGTAAACTGAAGGCGCTTTCCATATCCATGTCCCGCTTCGCAATTCTCGTCTTCGCGGCGCTAGCCGGCAGTGCGCTCGCGCAGGACGCCGCGCCGCCGAAGCTCGAGCCGTTGCCCGAGCCCCCGCCGCCTCAGGGCGAAGCCGCGGAAGAGCCGGGCGTTCGTATTCCGGTCCAGGAAGGCGACAAGATCGAGGAGTTCCGCGAGGGCGGGGAAGTCATCATGCTCAAGGTGACGCCGAAAGAGGGGCCGACGTACTACCTCGTGCAGACCGCAAAGGGCGGCTGGATGCGACGCGATGCGCTCGACAACGGCATGCGCGTGCCGATGTGGCCGATCCACAAATTCGATTGAAGTGCTTCCCGGCGCGCATTTAGCGCGCTGACGCCTGGTCCGGTCCCGAATCATCCGATGTCGGTTTACACCAGCGTTACCGAAACGCAGCTTCGCGCCTGGTTGCGCGCGTATCCGGTCGGCTCGCTCGAGACGCTCGAGCCGATCGCCAAGGGGATCGAGAACAGCAATTTCTTCGTCACGACGACGCAGGGTCGCTACGTGCTCACGTTGTTCGAGCGTCTTCCGGCGGAGGAATTGCCGTTTTACCTGAACCTGATGGCGCATCTTTCGCAACATGGCGTGCCCTGCCCTGCGCCGATCGCCGATGGCTCGGGGCAGCTGCTCTCCACGCTGAATGGCAAGCCGGCGGCGCTCGTCACCCGGCTTCCGGGGCGTTCGATCGAGGCGCCGACGGCGGCGCACTGTGCCGCCCTGGGCGATCTGCTTGCGCGCATGCACGGTGCGGGTCGGTCGTATGGGGGGACGCTCGAAAACCCGCGCGGACCAAAGTGGTGGCGTGGCGCCGCGCGCGAGGTGCGCCCATTCCTCAGCGCGACGCAGGCCGCACTGCTCGACGAGGAGCTGCAGTTTCAGTCCTTGTATCGTTTTCCCGACCTGCCGCGCGGGCCCGTGCATGCGGACCTGTTTCGCGACAATGCGCTATTCGATGACGCTCGCCTGAGTGGTGTCATCGATTTCTATTTCGCGGGCCTCGATTGCCTGCTCTACGATTGCGCAGTGTGCGCAAACGACTGGTGCCTCGTGCATGTGGAGCGGGACCTGCGTCTTGATGAGACGAAAACGGGGGCGTTGCTCGAGGCCTACGCGCGGCTGCGCCCGTTCACGGCGCTCGAGCGTGGCGCCTGGCCCGTGTTGCTGCGCGCCGCTGCGCTGCGCTTCTGGCTGTCGCGCCTGCGCGATCTGCATCTGCCGCGTCCCGGAGCGCTCGTGCATGTGCATGATCCGGAGCACTTCGAGGCGATCCTGAGCCTGCGTGCCGGTGATGCGGCCGGCGCCTGGCCGCTGGCATGACGACGCAGGCGCAGATCGTTCCGGCGAGGCACGGCGCGGGATGGCTCGCACAGGGCTGGCGGCTGTTTCGGGTTGCGCCGCTTGCCTGGCTCTTGCTGGTATTCACCTACTGGTTTCTGATGACGTTGATCTCGGTGCTACCCCTGATCGGCGTCGTCGCGGCCTCGGTGCTCGTGCCCCCGTTTGCCGTGGGCTTCATGGCGGCGAGCCGCGCGGCCGAGCGCGGTGGACCGATACCCCTCGGCCTGCTCTTCGAGGGCTTTCGCCGCCGTGCCGACGTTCAGCTGACCCTCGGTGGCGCGTATCTGCTGTCACTCGGATTGCTGCTGGCGGCAACCGCGCTCGCCGACGGCGGCACCCTCGCGCGCTGGATGCTGGCCGGCGAAGCGCCGCAAGCGGAGGCCCTGCGCTCGGACGCGTTCCTGGTCGCGCTGCTGATTGCCGCGACGCTGTACGTTCCGGTGATGATGGGATTTTGGTTTGCGCCGGTGCTGGCGGCCTGGCACGGCATCGGTGCTGCCAAGGCGCTGTTCTTCAGCCTGCTGGCTTGCCTGATGAACTGGCGCGCCTTGCTCGCCTACGGACTCGCGGCGGCGCTCCTGCTGATCGTCCTGCCCATGCTCGCGCTGAGTGCGGTCGCGCTGCTCATGCAGGGCCGCGCGCCGGTCATGTCGTTCGTCTTTCCGCTCGTCATCGTGCTGCTGCCAACCCTGTTCGCGAGCTTTTACGCCAGCTACCGGGACGTCTTCGGCGGGGATTCGGCGCAGCCGCAAATGCTGCACTGATCCTCCGCGCAGGGAGGGGTTGTTGCGACGCAGCATCCGGCTAGAATGCGCCGATGACGGCCGCCGCGCAGGCTCCAGCCGAACGGCTGCGCGAAGTTCCCTATAACTACACCTCGTTCTCGGACCGCGAGATCGTCCTGCGCATTCTGGGCGCGGAGGCCTGGGCGCAGCTGAGCGCGCTGCGTACCGAGCGCAGAACCGGCCGCTCGGCGCGGATGCTGTACGAAGTGCTCGGCGAAATGTGGGTCATCCTGCGCAACCCCTACATCGAGGACGACCTCATCGCGCACCCGCGGCGCCGCGCGGAGGTCTTCGCGGGCATGCGGCGGCGGCTCGACGAGATGGAGCGGCGGCGCGGCGGCAATGCGATAGTGCTCGGCCTGCTGGAAACCGCGGGCAACGCGGTCGCGACGCTCGAAGCCTCGTTCGGCGAGACGCGGGTCCTGCGCACGCGGATACGTCGGCGGCTCGCCCGCGTGACGCGACGCGATAACGTCCAGTTCGACCCTTTCGCGCGCGTCTCGCACGTGACCGACGCGACCGACTGGCGCGTCGAATACCCGTTCGTCGTGGTGTCGCCGGAGCGTGAGGACGCAATCCAGCCTTTGGTCGCGGCACTGAGTGCATTGGGACTCACCATCATTCCCCGGGGTGGCGGCACCGGCTATACGGGGGGCGCGGTACCGCTGACGCGACGCTCCGCCGTGTTGAACACCGAGAAGCTTGAGAGCCTGTCCACTGTCGAACGGATCGAGCTGCCCGGCGTTGCCGGGCGCGTCCCGACGATTCGCGCCGGCGCCGGCGTGGTGACGCGGCGCGTGATGGACGCTGCGGAAGCCGCAGGTCTCGTGTTCGCCGTCGACCCCACCTCTGCCGATGCCTCGACCATCGGCGGCAACGTTGCGATGAATGCGGGCGGCAAAAAGGCGGTGCTCTGGGGCACGGCGATCGACAACCTCGCGTCCTGGCGCATGGTGACGCCTCAGGCCGAGTGGCTCGAAGTCGAGCGCCTCGATCACAACCTCGGTCGGATCCACGACGTCGAAATCGTGCGCTTTCGCCTGCGGCGCTACGCGCCGGATGGCAGGACACTGCGCGAGGAGCGCCACCTCGAGCTTCCCGGATCGGCGTTCCGCAAGCGCGGGCTCGGCAAGGATGTGACCGACAAGGTGCTGGCCGGTTTGCCCGGTATGCAAAAGGAGGGGACCGACGGCATCATCGTGTCGGCGCGCTTCGTGCTGCACCGGATGCCGACGCACACGCGCACGGTGTGCCTGGAGTTCTTCGGCCTGCCGAAGGAAGCCGTGCCGGCGATCGTCGAGGTCAAGCGCTACCTCGACGCGCGACCGCTGACGCAGCTCGCCGGCCTCGAGCATCTTGACGAGCGCTACGTGAAGGCGGTCGGCTATGCCACCAAGTCGCGGCGCAATGCGCATCCGCGCATGGTGCTGATCGGCGATCTGGTCGGCGAGGACGTCGACGCGGTGGCGAGCGCGGCCTCGGCGGTCGTTCGAATCGCGAACGCGCGCGGTGGCGAGGGCTTCATCGCGGTCTCGCCGGACGCGCGTCGCAGCTTCTGGCTGGATCGGGCGCGTACCGCAGCGATTGCGAAGCATACCAATGCGTTCAAGATCAACGAGGACGTGGTCATCCCGCTCGAGCGGCTCGCCGATTACACCGACGGCATCGAGCGCATCAACATCGAGCAGTCGATCGCCAACAAGCTCGCGCTGCTCGATGCGCTCGAAGCGTACTTCGGCGGCGCGTTGCCGCTCTATCGGGTCGACGAGTCGCTCTCGGGCGAGCAGATCCTCGGCGAACGTCCGGCGCGGGCGCTCGCGCTGATCGAGCGCGTGCGCGCGCGCTGGCGCTGGCTCGGCGAGCACCTCGACGCGGCAGCCACCGAGCTGAGCTCGGAGGTCTCGGGCTGGGCGGTCCTGCACAGCGAGCTCGCGACCCGCTATGCGACCGTGTTCGATGCGCTTCAGGCCTATGCCCTGCGGCTTTCCTGGAAAACCGAGCTGCGCGAGCCGCTGCACGCGATGTTCGCCGGGGTCGCATTCCGCGACATTCTCGAGGGCGCCGATCGCACGCACCGTCGCGTGCTGCGCGGTCGCGTGTTCGTGGCGCTGCACATGCACGCGGGGGACGGCAACGTGCATACGAACATTCCGGTGAATTCCGACGATTACGCGATGCTGCAGCGCGCGACGCAGGCGGTCGCACGCATCATGAAGCTCGCGACCGCCCTCGGCGGCGTGGTGTCCGGGGAGCACGGGATCGGCATCACCAAGCTCGAATTTCTCGACCCGGCGCAGCGCGAGGCGTTTCGTGCGTACAAGGCGAGCGTCGATCCCGAGGGCCGATTCAATGCCGGCAAGCTGCTCGAGGGCGCCGACCTGACGAACGCCTATACGCCGAGCTTTTCGCTCATCGGCGCAGAGTCGCTCATCCTGGAGCACTCGGATCTCGGCGATATCGCGAGCGCGGTGAAGGACTGCCTGCGCTGCGGCAAGTGCAAGCCGGTCTGTGCGACGCATGTGCCGCGCGCGAACCTTCTGTACTCGCCCCGCAACAAGATCCTCGCCGCATCGCTGCTCATCGAGGCAATGCTGTACGAGGAGCAGACGCGGCACGGCGTCGCGTTCGGGCACTACGACGAGTTCTCCGACGTCGCCGAGCACTGCACCGTGTGCCACAAGTGTGCCGCGCCCTGCCCGGTGGATATCGACTTTGGCGACGTGTCGATGGCGATGCGCAATCTGCTGCGCCGCGCGGGCCGGCGGCGCTTCAGCCTCGGTACGCGGGCGGCCCTGCTGCTGCTGAATGCGACCGATCCTCGCAGCATCAAGCTGGCGCGCATGGCGATGGTCGGCTTGGGCTACGCGGCGCAGCGCTTCGCCCATCGCGTCGCGAAGGCCATCGGCCTGACGCGCGCGCAGTCGACGCGACCGCCAGCGAGCACCGGCCGGCCCGGGCCGATCGCCCAGGTGGTGCACTTCATCAACAAGCCGCTGCCCGCGGGGCTGCCGCGGCGTACGGGACGGGCGCTGCTCGACATCGAGGACCCGAAGGTCGTTCCGATCGTGCGCGACCCTGCCAAGGCGAGCGAGGAATCCGACGCCGTTTTCTATTTTCCCGGTTGCGGCTCGGAGCGCCTGTTCTCCCAGGTCGGGCTCGCCACGCAGGCGATGCTCTATGCGATCGGCACCCAATGTGTCCTGCCGCCGGGCTACCTGTGTTGTGGGTATCCGCAACGTGCGGCGGGCGAGGCCGAACGCGGCGAACGCATCATCATGCAGAACCGCGTGCTGTTTCACCGGCTGGCCACGACCCTCAACTACCTCGACATCCGCACCGTGATCGTGTCCTGCGGGACCTGCCTCGATCAGCTCGAGCACTACGCATTCGAAAAGATCTTTCCCGGTGCGCGGCTGCTCGACATCCACGAGTATCTGCTCGAGAAAGGCGTGAAGCTCGAGGGCGTACAGGGCATGCGCTACCTGTACCACGACCCCTGCCACAGTCCGATGAAGGTCCATCGGCCGCTCGACGTCGCCCGCGGTCTGACCGGCGCGGAGGTCGCGCTTTCGCCGCAGTGCTGCGGTGAAGCGGGCACGCTGGCCCTGAGTCGACCGGACGTCTCGACCCAGGTGCGGTTTCGAAAGGAGGAAGTGCTGAAAAGCGGGGTTGCCGAACTGCGCCAGGTGGGCACAAGTGTGAAAGTTCTCACATCCTGCCCGTCCTGCCTGCAGGGCTTGTCCCGCTTCGCGGATGACACCGGGGCGCAGCCCGACTATATTGTGGTGGAGATGGCGCGCCACCTGCTCGGAGAAAACTGGCTCGACGAATTTGTTGCCCAGGCGAACGCGGGCGGCATCGAGCGCGTGCTGCTCTGAGCGGCCAGGCGGGTGATGTGCCGCGTTGTGCCCTGTGCGAAGGAGACGGCGGCGTTGTACTGTGGCGCGATGGGACCTGTCGGGTGGTGCGTGCCGAGGTCGAAGGGTACCCCGGCTTTCTGCGCGTGGTGCTCAGACGCCACGTCGCGGAAATGACGGACTTGGAGCCGATCGAGCGCGACCGGGTGATGCATGTGGTGTTTGCGGTGGAACGGGTGCTGCGGGCGTTGTACCGACCGGACAAGATGAATCTGGCGAGCTTCGGAAACCAAGTGCCGCACCTGCACTGGCACGTGATTCCGCGCTACCGCGACGACCCGCATTTTCCGGAGCCCGCGTGGGGCCCCGCGCAGCGCAGCGCCATGGCGCGGCCCGCGGTTGGCGACGCGCTGCTGGGCAGGCGCTTGACCGAACTGTTGGGCTGAGGGTGCCGTGATGACCGACTTCTCCGCGTTTCCGCTACCGGTGCTTGCGCCCGACGCGTCGCCCGAGTTCATCGACGCCGACAGCTGCAAGAAGTGGCTCGAGGACGTACCGCTCGCGAACGTGTCGGCGGCGCAGCAGCAGATGCTGTCGCAGGTGCGCGAATACAACCGTTATCCGACGCGTGCGATGACCCGCCTGGGCGTGCTCGAGGCGATTCGCGAGGCCGTCCATTTCGTGCAAATCGAGCAGGCCAAGCGGTTCACGAACCGGGCCTTGCCGATGGCCGACGCCGAAGTCGCGATCCTCAAGCAGACACTCGCGTTGTGGGAGCAGATGCGGCTGGGCTACATGCGCTGCCTGGAAGCTGCGGCGATGGGCGACCCGGCAATGCGCGCGCAGGGCGCGCTCGTCTGCCAGCGCGTGCTGGCCTATGCCGGGCTGAAAATGTTTCATCACTACCGTGCCTATCGCCAGGTGCCGGCCGCGGAATGGCGTGCCCTGCATGAGGCCTACGCGCGTGCCGAAGAGCTCGACGTCGCCGAAGAGCCGGTCAAGGATTACCTCAATCGGGACGTTCACGACACCTCGCCACGCATCGCTTACGTGCGCGGGCTGCTGACCGGGCTGTGCAATCCAAACGAGCTCACGCAGCGCCAGCTCACCTTCGTCGCGTTTCTCCTGGAGCGCTGGGCGAGCAAAGTCGGACTGCAGCGCGAGGCGCCGGCCTGGCGCGACCACCCGCCGCTGCTGGTTGACCTGGCGGGCGAAGCCGCGCCCGAGCGGATGGACCCAAATGATGCGAAAGCCGGGGCGATCCGTTATCTCGATACCGATCGACTCGCCAAGAGCCTGCGCAACCGGGTCGGCCTGCTGCGCAAAGGGGAATCCCCCGCGCGCCTCGCCTTGGGCGAGGATTGCGTGCAACCGTCCTGTGAACAGCTGCTGGTATTCCTGTACCGCCAGTGGTGCCAGCTGCGCAGCCTGCGCGGGCCTGAACGACGGCGTGTTTCGGACGTCGCGCAGATCTGCACCGGCATCGCCGCCATTCACTACTTCGTCTCGGGCCAGCCGTTTCGGCAGCCGCGCGGCAGCAGTGCGCTTTCACAGCGGGAGCAGGCCGAGCTCGCCACCTTCGGCCGCGTGAGCACCCGCGAGGACGAAAAGTACAGCACGATTCAGGGTTTCGCGGTCGAGCAATGGCAGCTCGTCGACGAGAGCACGCAGGGCCTGAAAGTGATGCGCAAGGCGGGCGAGAGCGGGCGGCGCTATGCGCACGGGCAACTGGTCGCGGTGCGCCCGTCGGACGCGAAATCGTTTCTGCTCGCCCAAGTACGCTGGCTGATGAACGGCGAAACCGGCGATCTGTACGCCGGCCTGAAGCTGATGCCCGGTCTGCCGGCCGCCATGGCTGCGCGCCCGGCGGGATTGAATGCGGCCAACGAGAAGTTCGTCCCTGCGCTGTCGCTGACCGGCGTCGAGGCGCTAAACGCTCCGCCCTCGCTGATCCTGCCGGCCGGTTGGTACAAGCCCAAGCGCGTGATCGACGCCTACGTGGAGTCGATGGTTCGGGTCCGCTTGGACGGGGTCCTCGAGCGCGGCAGCGACTTCGAGCGCGTCGCCTACGAAACCATCTGAGCGACGGCGTCAGTGTCGGCGCCTCGGCAAGGTCCGCGCAAGCGCCTGATCTGCTTGATCCTAGGCTGCGACGCGCGACGCGTTGCGCGGTATGACGCGCTGTTCGGGAAACACGGCGCTGAAGGTCGAGCCCTGGCCAGGCGCGCTATCGATCTCCAGTATCGCATCGTGACGCGTCAGCACGTGCTTCACGATGGCGAGGCCGAGCCCGGTCCCGCCGGTTTCGCGTGAGCGGCCCCGATCGACGCGGTAGAAGCGCTCCGTGAGGCGGGGAATGTGGCGCCGGTCGATGCCGATCCCGGTGTCGCTCACGCTAAACATGCCGCGCCCCTCGTCCACGCCCCAGCGGATGCGCACGCTGCCGCCGTCTGGCGAATAGCGGATCGCATTCGAGACCAGATTGGAAAACGCGCTGGTCAGCTCCGCCTCGCTGCCATAGAGCGCAGCCTCGCTGGTCACTTCGACCGCGATCTGGTGTCGCTCGGCCGACAAGGCGCGCGCTTCCTCGAGAAGCCGATCGCAGAGCGGCCGCATGGCGATTTCATGCTCGTCGCTCGGCGACTGGCTGGATTCGAGCGCCGACAGCGTGAGCAGATCGTCGATCAGGTGACGCATGCGCTGGCCTTGCTCGGCCATGAGTCCGAGAAAGCGCTTGCGCTGTGCGGGGGTGAGCTCGACGCGCTCGTCGGCCAGCGTCTCGACGAAGCCCGAGAGCACCGTAATGGGTGTTTTCAGCTCGTGCGAGACGTTTGCCACGAAATCGCGCCGCATGGTGTCGAGTCGCTCTTCGCTCGTCACGTCGCGCGAACTCAGCAGCTTGCGATCGGCACCGAATTCGATGACGCGCAGCGAAAGGACCGCATCGGTTCGCGTGGAGCGCAAAAGCAGCGGCGCGTCGTAGTCCGAGCGCCGTAGGTAAGCGACGAAATCCGGGTGGCGTACCAGGTTGACTACCGGGCTGCCGGCGTCGCGCCGGGCGTCGACGCCGAGCTGCCGCCGGGCCGTCGCGTTTGCCCACTCGATGCGGTCCTCGCGATCGAGAATGACGACGCCGTCGGGCAGCGCCTGTGCGGCGGCCCGGAAGCGCAGCAGCGCCCGGGCGAGCTGATCACGTTCGGTGTCGAGCGATTTGAGCGCGCGGTGCAGCTCGGCGAGCACCTCCTCCCAGACCCCGTGCCCGCTGGGCAGCGTCTCATGCTGAGGCGCTTGCAGCCACCGGAACAGGCCGGCGAGGTGCCGTGCGTGATACAGCAGGCGCAGGCCGAGCACCGCGGCGACGGCGATCCACGCCCAGGTGGCGCCGGCGAATGCGCTAACGACGAGTCCGACGATCGCCGCGACGATCGCGACGCCGATCGTGTTGCCCCAGACCGGATTCATGAGCCGGTCCGGATTTTCTCACAAAGGCTGCGCGGCGAAGCGGTAGCCTGCGCCGCGCACCGTCTCGACCAGCCGGTCGTGGCCGGTCGGCTCGAGCGCCTTGCGCAGGCGGCGGATGTGCACGTCGACGGTGCGCTCCTCGACGAACACATGGTCGCCCCAGACCTGGTCCAGCAGCTGTGCACGCGAGTGCACGCGCTCGGCATGCGTCATCAGGAAATGCAGCAACCTGAACTCGGTCGGCCCCAGCTCGAGCGGCCTGCGGTCACCGAAGACGCGCCGCGTCGTGGGCTCGAGCCGCAAGCCGGCGCTGTCGATCGGGTCGTCGGTCATCTGCGGCGCGCGCCGACGGAGCACCGCCTTGATGCGCGCGATCAGCTCTCGCGGCGAAAACGGTTTGGTGACGTAGTCATCCGCGCCGGCATCGAGTCCCAAGACCTTGTCCTGCTCGGTCGAGCGCGCTGTCAGCATGATGATCGGGATCTGTTTGGTGCGCGGCGCCTGGCGGAGCTGGCGCGCGAGTGCGACACCGGATGTTCCAGGCAGCATCCAGTCGATCAGCAGCAGGTCGGGCAAGGCGTTGCGCACGATGCCCAGAGCGCCCTCGGCGTCGTTTGCGCGGATCACATGATGGCCCGCATGCTCAAGGTTGACCGCGATCAGCTCCTGGATTGCCGGTTCGTCTTCGACGACGAGAATGTTCGCTGCCATAGGTCTACGGGTGGTTTGAGCCTTTGAATTTTAAGAAGCTTTCATGACAGTAATGTTGCAGTTCGAGCGGCGCCGGCGCTGCGGGTAAGATCATTTGCAGGATGAGCGCCGGGGCCTTATGTTAGTGAACGCACACATTCAATATTGATGAAGCAGGACTGAATGAGCAAGAACACGGATTTCGGTTTCGAGCAGATCCCGGAAAACGACAAGGCACGGCGCGTCGCGGCGGTGTTCGATCAGGTCGCCGGACGCTACGACCTGATGAACGACCTGATGTCGCTCGGCCTGCATCGCGCCTGGAAGGCCTTCGCGGTGACGCTGGCGCGCGTGCGGCCGGGCGAGCGCGTGCTCGACCTCGCCACCGGGACGGGCGACCTCGCGCGTGCGCTCGCGCAGCGCGCGGGCCCGAGCGGGCAGCTGGTCATGTCGGACATCAATGCTGCGATGCTGGCGCGTGGCCGCGACCGCGCGAACGATGCGGGTCTGCTGCTCGCGGCGATCCAGTGCGACGCCGAGCGGCTGCCGTTCGCGGACGCGTCTTTCGATTGCGTCACGGTGGGCTTCGGCTTGCGAAACATGACGCACAAAGCCGTCGCGCTGCGCGAGATGGCGCGTGTCCTGCGTCGTGGGGGTCGCCTGTTGGTGCTGGAATTTTCGAGCGTGCGCAAAGCGCTTGCGCCGCTCTACGATCTGTACTCGTTCAAGCTGCTCCCGTGGCTGGGTGGGCGCGTCGCCGGCGATGCGGCGTCGTACCGCTACCTCGCGGAATCGATTCGGCGTCATCCCGACCAGGCGACGCTCGCGGCGATGATGAAAGACGCCGGTTTCGAGGGCGTCGACGTGTTCAATCTGGCGGCCGGTGTGGTCGCGGTGCATCGCGGCCTGCGCCTGTAATGCAGCCGCTGGCGCGCGTTGTTGAGCACTTGTCCGCTAAGGTAGGATGCGTCTCGGCGATCGAGGGACTTCGAGGAAGCGCATGAAAGGCCTGCTCTTGGGCTTCGCAATCGTGCTGCTTGGCGTGCTGACGGCGCAGGCGGCTTCGCAGGGCTCGATCGCGCAACCGCGCAGCGCGCCGGCTGCGCAATCGGCTGCGCCCGCGCCACCCGCACCGCGCGCGCGTGCCGGCCGCGGCTGGATGCCGGTGCTCGGCAACCTCGCTGCGGGCGGGCTGCTGGGCGCCCTGTTCGGCGGAAACGTGCTGTTCGGCGTCCTGATGGCCGCATTGCTGGTCGCGATCGTCCTGTTCGTCGCGCGGATGGTCATGCGCGCACGGGCCGAAGGCCTGCCGGGCGCGCAGTTCGCCGGGCTGGGCAGCGAGACCGTGGTAGCGCCGCCACCTTCCCAGGCCGCCGGAATGGACGGCGTCGCTCCGCTCGCGCACCGCGGTCCCGAGCTGCCCGCGGGCTTCGATCTCGCAGCCTTCCTGCGCACCGCGAAGCTGAATTTCGTCCGCCTGCAGATTGCCAATGAGCTTGGCAAGCTCGGCGACATTCGTGAATTTTCCACGCCCCAGATGTTCGCCCGTCTGGGCAAGGACGTGCGCGAGCGCACCGGCAAGCGGCAGCACGCCGACGTGGTCAGCCTGAATGCGGAGCTCACGGCGCTCGTGACCGCCGGCGACATGCATCGCGCCCGCGTGCGCTTCAGCGGGATGGCACACGAAACGCCGGGCGCCGCGCCGACAGGATTCGCGGAGATCTGGCAGCTCGCCAAGCCGGCGGACGGATCCACGGGATGGCTGCTCACTGGCATCGAGCAGGAAGACTGATCGCGGCGCGCGGCGACGCCGGACCACCCTGTGGTGGCCTTTGTTTTTTCCACCATGACGACACTCGAATCACCGATTGCCGCGGCGCTCAACCGCCTGCTCGAATCCGAAGCCTGGGCGCGGGCACGGCTGGCACCGTTTGACGGAGACACGGTCGAATTCGCGTTTCCGCCGCTGCCGGCGCTACGCCTCGGGATCGAGGCCGACGGCCGCGTGCGGCCCGCCGCGCGCACGGCGGCGCCGTCGCTGCTCGTGCGCCTGAAACCCGACGCGGCCGCCGCATTGCTGCGCGGTGAAGACCATTTCATGCGCGCGATCGACGTCAGCGGAAACGCGAAGCTCGCTTCCGAGGTCCTCGTGCTGGTTCGTCATCTGCGCTGGGACGTGGAGGACGAGCTCGCGGGCGTCGTCGGCGACGTCGCGGCACACCGCCTCGTCGGCTGGACGCGCGCGATCGCGCGCTGGCAACGCGACGCGATCGCGCGGCTCGCCGACAGCACCATGGAGTACGTTCTCGAGGAACGCCGCATGCTCGTGCACCGCGGCGAATTCGACACGCACGTCGCCGGGGTCGCCCGACTGCGCGACGCGCTCGCGCGTCTCGAGCAGCGCCTGCGGCGCATCGGCTGAGCGGGGCGCGGATGTCACGCCTGACGAGGCTCCTGCGCATCCTTGTCGTGGGCCTGCGCTTCGGCCTGTACGAGCTCATGCCGGCGGCCGGCCTGGGCGGCGGGATCGCGAAGCGTCTGGCGCGAATCGCGGGCGCCGTGCTGCGCGCGGACAGGCGCTCGCCACGCGGCGTGCGGCTGCGCCGCGCGCTCGAGACCCTGGGCCCGATCTTCGTCAAGTTCGGCCAGCTGCTTTCCACCCGCCGCGACCTGCTGCCGCAGGACATTGCCGACGAGCTGGCCAAGTTGCAGGATCAGGTGCCGCCGTTCCCGTCCGAGGCTGCGGTGGCGGAGATCGAGCGCAGTCTGGGACAGCGGGTCGAGGACCTGTTCTGGAGCTTCGAGCGCGACCCTGTGGCGAGCGCCTCGATCGCGCAGGTCCACCTCGGCAAGCTCGCCGACGGCCGGGAAGTCGCGGTCAAGGTGCTGCGCCCCGGCGTCGAACGGGCGGTCGCGCGCGATCTCAAGCTGCTCGAAACCGCCGCCGGTCTGGTCGAGCGCCTGTGGGCCGACGGCCGCCGCCTCAAGCCGCGCGAAGTGGTCGCGGAGTTCGCGCGCCATCTCGACGAGGAGCTCGACCTCATGCGGGAGGCGGCCAACGCCAGTCAGCTACGCCGAAATTTCGAGGGCTCGGCGCTGCTGCGGGTGCCCGAGATGTACTGGACCTGGTGTGCGCCGCGGGTCATGGTGATGGAGCGCATGGTCGGCACGCCGGTGTCGCAGGTCGAGCGCCTGCGTGCCCGCGGCGTCGACATTCCGACGCTCGCGCGCGCCGGCGTCGAGATCTTCTTCACGCAGGTATTTCGCGACGGATTCTTTCACGCGGACATGCACCCGGGGAACATCCTGGTCGACGACGAGGGACGCTATGTCGCGCTCGACTTCGGCATCATGGGCGCGCTCACCGAAGTCGACAAGAACTACCTGGCGCAGAACTTCATCGCTTTCTTCAACCGCGACTACCAGCGGGTCGCACAGGCCCACCTCGAGGCCGGCTGGGTGCCGCAGGAAACGCGCATCGACGAATTCGAGGCGGCGATCCGCGCCGTCTGCGAGCCGATCTTCGCGCGCCCGCTCAGGGAAATTTACTTCGGCAAGTTGTTGTTGCGCCTGTTCCAGACCTCGCGCCGGTTCAACGTGGAAATCCAGCCGCAACTGGTGATGCTGCAAAAGACGCTGCTCAATATCGAAGGCCTCGGACGGCAGCTCGACCCCGATCTCGATCTTTGGACGACCGCCAAGCCCTACCTGGAGCGCTGGATGAGCGAGCAGGTCGGCTGGCGTGGGCTGCTGAAGAGCCTGAAGCGCGAGGCGCCGTATTGGGCCACGACCCTGCCACAGATCCCGCGCCTGGCCTACCGGCTGCTGGCGGAGGATCGCCTGGCTGCGATCGAAGCGCGGCTTGCGCATCTCGCCGAGGTCGGCCGGCGTCGCAATCGACTGCTCGGGTTTCTCATCGCGCTCCTGGCGGCGCTCGCCGTCGCCTTGCTGCTGCGCTAATCGCGCGGGACGTGCGGCACGCAGGTGCCTGCTCAGGTCCCGGCGATGTGGCGGCGCGCGCGCGCAAACGACGATGTTGATCAGCTTCGTTCTGCTGTACCTCGCACTGACCGTCGCGATCGGAATCTGGGCGGCGCGCCGCGTGAAAACCTCGAAGGACTTCGTCCTCGCGGGACGCAGCCTGCCGCTCTATATGACCGTTGCCACGGTATTCGCGACCTGGCTCGGTGCCGAAACCGTGCTTTCGGTCTCGGCGACGTTCGCCCGGGACGGGCTTGGCGGCGTCGTCGCGGATCCGTTCGGGGCGTCGTTCTGCTTGGTGTTCGTCGCGCTGTTTTTCGCCCGCGCGCTCTACCGGATGGACCTGCTGACGATCGGGGATTTCTATCGCAGGCGCTACAACAGGCCCGTCGAGGTCGCGACTTCGGTCGCGATCACGCTGTCGTACCTTGGCTGGACCTCGGCGCAGCTCACCGCGCTCGGGCTGATGTTCTCCACGCTGTCCGGCGGAACGATTTCGCTGACCGAGGGCATTCTCATCGGCGGCGCGAGCGTGCTTTGCTACACGATCCTCGGTGGGATGTGGTCGATCGCGCTGACGGACCTCTTCCAGTCCGTCATGATCATCATCGGACTGTGCGCGATCGCCTATTTGGTGAGCGACATGGCGGGCGGCCCGATGAGCGTCGTCGTGGCCGCGGCCGATGCCGGCAAGCTCGAATTTTGGCCCACGGGCGACGCGAAGGCGTGGTTCGCTTTCGTCTCGGCGTTTCTGGTGCTGTCCATCGGCTCGGTGCCACAGCAGGATATTTTCCAGCGGGTGACTTCCGCGAAAGACGAAACCACCGCGGTGCGCGGCACGCTGCTCGGCGGCTTGCTGTACTTCTGCTTCGCCTTCGTCTCGATCTACATCGCCTATGCGGCGCTCGTCGTCGATCCCTCGATGTCGCGTCTGCTCTCGGCCGAGGACGAGCGGCAGCTGCAGCGCATCCTGCCGGAGCTGATCCTCGGTCGCATGCCGGTGTGGGCGCAGGTGCTGTTTTTCGGCGCGCTGCTCTCGGCGATTCTGTCGACCGCCAGCGCTGCGCTGCTCGCGCCGGCGTCGCTGTTTACCGAAAACGTGATCCGGCCATTCGCGCCGCGTCTGGGAGACCGGCAGTTTCTGCTGCTGCTGCGTGTCGTGCTCGCTGCGTTTGCGCTCGGCGCGCTCGGCTTCGCACTCAATTCGAGAAGCACGATGTACGAGATGGTCCAGGATTCCTCTGGCGTGACCATGGTGTGCTGTCTGGTGCCATTGGTCGCCGGCTTGTACTGGAAACGCGCCAACGTGCAGGGCGCGGTGCTCGCGGTCGTGCTCGGGCTCGTCGTCTGGCGCGGGGCGGCATGGCTCGCCCCCGACGCGATGGTTCCGCCGGTGCTGGCCGGGCTGCTGGCCTCGATCGGTGGCATGGTGATCGGAACCGTCGCTGTACTGCCCGCGCGGCGGCGCCCGAGCGGGCGGCTGCGCCGCACGCCGTAGCCTGGGAAACCCCGGATCGAGGCGCGGTCGGCGCAACAGCCGCCGTCGCCGAAGACTTAGACTTCGCGGGTGCGCGCCTCTCCGCTCGCCCGTCTTCTGCTCGTCGCCTGGGTGCTGCTCGCGATCTACGCGTCGCTCTATCCGCTCTCGGGATGGCGCGATTCCGGTGTGTCCGCGTTCGCCTTCGTGACCGCGTCCTGGCCGCGCTACCTCACGGCGCTGGACTTGAGCATGAACGTCGCCGCGTACTTGCCGTTCGGGGTGCTGTTCGTGCTCGCGCTGTACCCTAGGCTGCGCGGCGTCGGCGCGGTGCTCGTGGCGCTTGCCGGCGGCGCGGTCCTGTCCTTTGCGCTCGAGGCGGCGCAGACTTTCCTCCCGGCGCGCATCAGCGCGAACACCGACTGGCTGTGCAACATGGCGGGTACGCTGGCCGGCGCGCTGATTGCCGCGCCCGCCGCCGGCTGGCTGCTCGAGGCAGGGCCGCTCAGGCGGCTGCGCGCGGCGGAATTCGACGGCGGCGCGCCGGCCGACCTCGGGCTGGTGCTGCTCGGCTTGTGGCTGTTCGCGCAACTCAATCCGGCGACCTTGCTCTTCGGGCTGGGCGATTTGCGGGGCCTGTTCGCGGAACCGCCCGGCGTCGAACAGCCCGCGACCCTGTTCGTGTCGATCGAGGCGCTCACCGCGGCGGCGAATCTGACCGCGGTGGCGCTCATTCTTGCCTCGATCGCCACGCCGGCCGCGGCGCTGCGCGTTCTGTTCATGGTGCTCGTGATCTCGGCGATCGTCGTCAAGTCCATCGCCTTTGCGCTTCTGGTGAACACGGATGATGTCCTGGCCTGGTTGACGCCCGGCGCACAGCGCGGGCTGGCGCTCGGACTGGTGCTGGCACTCCTGTCGGTCGCATTGGGGCGCGTCGCGCGGCTCGTGCTCGCCGCGCTCCTGCTCATGGCGGCGACCGTCCTCGTCAATATCGCCCCACCGAATCCTTACCTGGCCGCGATCCAGAGCGTCTGGTCGCAGGGGCATTTCCTCAATTTCAACGGTTTGACGCGGCTGGTGTCCTCGGCCTGGCCGTTTGCCGCTCTGGCCTATCTCATTTGGCTTGCCTCGCGCCGTGCGCGCAGCGCCCTCGGGTAAAATCGCGCGCCATGTCGTTCTACAGCCGGCACGTGTTCTTTTGCTGCAATCAGCGCGATGGGTCGCGCGTGTGCTGCAACGATCGCGGCGCCAGCGAGCTGCGCGACTATGCGAAGCAGCGCGTCAAGGCGCTCGATCTCGCCGGCCCCGGCAAGGTCAGGATCAACCAGGCCGGATGCCTGGACCGCTGCGAGGAAGGCCCCTGCCTCGTCGTGTATCCAGAGGCCGTGTGGTACACCTACGTGGACCGCGCCGACGTCGACGAGATCATCGAGGAGCACCTGCGCCACGGCCGTGTCGTCGAGCGTTTGAGAATCTGATGCGCGCCTCGACCCGGCGGATCGCCGTTCCGGGGCCGGTCGGACGCATCGAATGCGCGATCGATGTTCCTTCGTCCCGGCCCAGCGGGGTTGCGCTCGTCGCGCATCCGCATCCCCTGTTTGGGGGCACGCTCGACAACAAGGTCGTGCAAACGCTGGCGCGAACCTTCGTCGATCTCGGATACGCGGCCGTGCGACCCAATTTTCGGGGCGTCGGTGCGAGCGAGGGACAGCATGACGCGGGCGCGGGCGAAGTGGATGATCTCGCCGTGGTGCTCGCGCATGCGCAAGCCGAATTCGGTGCCGCGCCCGCGGTGCTCGCCGGATTCTCGTTTGGCGCCGCATTGCAGCTGCGTCTCGCGCAGCGGCTTCCGGCCGACCGGGTCGCGCGCCTGGTGCTCGTCGGCGTCGCCGTCGAACGTCTCGAGGCGCCCTCGGCGCCGAAGGGAACGCTGGTCATCCACGGCGAACGCGACGAGACGGTGCCGCTCACCGCGGTACTCGACTGGGCGCGGCCGCAGGACCTGCCCGTCGTCGTCGTACCCGGAGCCGACCACTTCTTCCATCGCAGGCTGCAGCTGCTGCGCGAGCTGGTTCGCGGCGCATGGGGTGCATGAGCGCGGCGGCATTGGAGGTGCGCGGCCTGCGCAAGAACTACGCCGCGCTCGAAGTCGTTGCCGGTATCGATCTTTCGGTCGTCGCGGGCGAGTGCTTCGGCCTGCTCGGTCCGAACGGCGCGGGCAAGACCACGACGCTGAAGCTCTGCCTCGGGCTGACCAAGCCGGATGCCGGCGAGATCCGCCTGCTCGGCGAGCCGGTGCCGGTGCGTGCGCGCGCCGCCCGTGCGCGCGTCGGCGTCGTGCCGCAGTTCGACAGCCTCGATCCCGATTTCTCGGTGGCCGAGAATCTCGTCGTGTACGGACGCTACTTCGGGATTGCGGAGCGTACGATGCGCGCGCGGATTCCCGAGCTGCTCGAGTTTTCGGGGCTCGCAGGACGCGCGGACGCGAAGCTGCCGACGCTCTCGGGCGGCATGAAGCGCCGGCTGACGCTTGCCCGCGCCCTGGTAAACGATCCGGAACTGCTGTTCATGGACGAGCCGACGACCGGGCTCGATCCGCAGGCGCGGCACCTGATCTGGGAACGCCTGCGTCAGCTCGTGCAGCGCGGCAAGACGGTCATTCTGACCACCCACTTCATGGAAGAGGCCGAGCGCCTGTGCGCGCGCGTCGCGATCATGGACCACGGCCGGCTCATCGCGCTGGGCAGTCCGCGCGCACTGGTGACCGAGCATATCGAGCCGCAGGTCGTCGAGGTACACGGCGCGGGCCTTGCCGCGTGGATGCCGCAAGCGGCTGCGCTCGTGCCGCGCCAGGAACACGTCGGCGAGACGCTGTTTTGCTACGCGGTCGATCCGGAACCGCTGCTCGAGCGGCTGCGGGGGCGCGCCGACCTGACCTACATTCACCGTCCCGCGAACCTCGAGGACGTCTTCCTCAAGCTCACCGGGCGCGACCTGCGTGACTGAGCGGACGACGCGGCGCGTAGTCCTGCCGGCGATCAGCCTGCGCTTTGTTGCGGTCTGGGGCCGCAACTGGCTCGTCTGGCGCAAGCTTGCGCTGCCCTCGATCCTCGCGAACCTCGCCGATCCGCTGATCATGCTCTTCGGGCTCGGCTACGGCCTCGGCGCGGTGCTCGGTCGCGTGGACGGCATGTCCTATTTTGCCTACCTCGGCGCCGGATTCGTCTGCTCGGCCGCCATGTACGCGGCGACGTTCGAGTCGCTGTATTCGGCGTTTTCGCGGATGCACGTGCAGCGCAGCTGGGAAGCGATCGTAAACGCCCCCATGACGCTCGAAGACGTCGTCGCGGGCGAGTGGGTCTGGGCTGCGACCAAGGCGTTCGCGGCCGGGGCCTGCGTGCTGGCGGTCGTCGCGGCGTTCGGCTACGTGCGCTCGCCGCTGGCGCTCGCCGCGCTTCCGGTCATCGTCGCCCTCGGGCTTGCGTTCGCTGCGCTCGGGCTGGCGATCAACGCGCTCGCCAGCGGCTACGACTTCTTCAGCTACTACATGACGGTGGTGCTCACGCCGATGCTGATGCTCTCGGGCGTGTTCTTTCCGGTCGATCAGCTGCCGGCCGGCGTGCGCGCGGTCTCGGTCCTGCTCCCGCTGTATCACGGGGTGTCGATCGTCCGGCCGTTGCTCTCCGGCGCGTATCCCAGCGGCTGGGCAGGCCACCTTCTGGTGATTGCAGCCTATGCTATCGTCGGCTTCACGATCGCCGTGGTGCTGACGCGCCGGCGGCTTCTCCGGTAGGCGCGATGCTCTGGGTCAAGACGCTGCATATCGTATTCATGGTGACCTGGTTTGCGGGTCTGTTCTATCTGCCGCGCCTGTTCGTTTATCACGCGATGAGCGACGATCGCGTTTCGCTCGAGCGCTTCAAAATCATGGAACGCAAGCTGTACTGGGGAATCATGACCCCCGGCGCCGTGCTGACGCTGGTCTTCGGCACCTGGCTGTGGCTGCAATGGGGATTCGCCGGGGGGTGGCTGCATGCGAAGCTCGTGCTGGTGGCTGTTCTCGTCGCCTACCACCTCTGGTGCGGGAAACTGTTGATGGACTTTCGCCGCGATCGGAACACGCGCAGCCATGTGTGGTTCCGCTGGTTCAACGAGTTCCCCGTGCTCGTGCTGATCGGGGTGGTTGCGCTCGTTGTCCTCAAGCCGTTCTGAGGCGTTTTTCGCCTCCTGCCCGCGCGGCCTGGAAGCGCTGCTCGCGGAGGAGCTGGGCACGCTCGCTGCGCAGGCACCGCAGATCGTGCCCGGCGGCGTCGCGTTCAGCGGAAGCTGGGAGGTCTGCTACCGCGCCAACCTGTGGTCACGCCTTGCGTCGCGCATCCTGTGGCGGGTGGGCGCGTTCGACTACGCGAGCGAGAACGAACTCTACGACGGCGCTCGCGCCGAGGACTGGCCGTCACGTTTCGCCGTCGAGTGCACGCTGCGCGTCAACGTGACGGCGCAGAGAAGCCCGCTGAAAAGCCTCGAGTTCGCCACCCTGCGCATCAAGGACGCCATCTGCGACCGGTTTCGCGACGTCGTGGGCAGGCGGCCGGACGTCGATCGTGCACAGCCCGACGTGCGGGTGCATGCCTTTCTGGATGCACGGCGCGCGGTGGTGTACCTCGACACCTCGGGGGAGGCCCTGTTCAAGCGCGGCTGGCGCAGCCAGGCAGGTGAGGCGCCATTGCGCGAGAACCTCGCCGCCGGAATCATCCGACTGACCGGCTGGCGGCCGGAGGAACCGCTGCTCGACCCGATGTGCGGCTCGGGGACCCTGCTGGTCGAGGCGGCCGCGATGGCGCGCGGGCGCGCGCCCGGGCTCAAGCGCGCCTTCGGCTTCGAGAAGCTTGTCGGCTTTGACGCTGACCTGTGGCAACGCTTGCGCGCCGAGGCCGCGCAACCGGCCCCGCGCGGCGTACAGCCGATGCTGTACGGAAGCGACCGCGATGCGCGTGCCCTCGATGCCGCACGCCGCAATCTGGCAGCCGCGGGGGTGGAGCGCTGGGTGCGGCTCGAGCAGTGCGACGTGCTCGAGCGCAGCGCGCCGGCCGGCGGCGGGATCCTGGTCGCGAATCCGCCCTACGGCGAGCGCGTCGGTTCTGCCGAGGCGCTCGAGCGCTTCTATCCGCAGCTTGGCGACGCGCTGAAGAAAAACTTCGCTGGATGGCGCTGCCACCTCATGACGGCCGACCTTCGCTTGGCGAAGCTCATCCGGCTGCGGCCTGCGCGCCGTGTGCCGCTGTACAACGGGTCGCTCGAATGCCGGCTGTACGAGTTCGACATCGTTGCCGGCAGTCACCGCAGTCCGGTGCGCGCGAACCGCTAGCGGCTGGCCTACCGGCGATCGGCCTCGCGGCAGCCGGTCGCATTCTGCCCGGACCACAGGGGCGAGAAATCCCCGCTGCCCTGCGCCTCGGCCTTCGCGCGCAGCGGCGCCAGCGCGGCGGCGGCGAGCGGGAAGGCCGGTGCCGCCGCGCTGATCGGCCCCAGCTCGGCGACGATCCGGTTCACGATGCCACGTGCCGGCCGGCCGGTGAATACGTTGGTCAGCGCCGTGTGCCGGGCGCCATCGCCCTTCAGCGCTGCGCGGTGCAAGGCGCTGGTCGTCGCCTCGGGGCAAAGCAGGTAGGCCGTGCCGACCTGCACGCCGGCCGCGCCGAACGCCAACGCGGCGGCCACGCCCCTGGCGTCCGCGATACCGCCGGCGGCGATCACCGGAACCTTCACGGCCTCGATCACCTGCGGCAGTAGTGCGAAGCTACCGACCTGCGTCGTCAGGTCCTCGGACAGGAAGAGGCCGCGGTGCCCGCCGGCCTCGACGCCCTGCGCGATGATCGCATCGACCCCGCGCGCCTCGAGCCAGCGGGCTTCCTCGACCGTGGTTGCCGAGCACAGGATCTTGCTGCCCCAGCCGCGCACGCGCGCAAGCAGTTCTGGCGAAGGCAGACCGAAGTGAAAGCTCACCACGGCGGGCTTGAACGGCTCGAGCACGTCAGCGGCCTCCGCGCTGAAGGGCGCCCGCCCCGGCCCCGCCGGGATGGTGCTCGGATCGATGCCGTAGTCCGCGTAATACGGCGACAGCGCGGCGCGCCAGGCCGCTTCGCGCTTTGCGCTCGCCGCGGGCGGTGTGTGGCAGAAGAAATTGACGTTGAACGGCCGCGTGGTCCCTGCGCGAAGCACCGAGAGCTCTTCGCGCAGCGCCTCGAGGCTCAGCATCGCGCAGGGCAGCGAGCCGAGCCCGCCAGCGTTGGACACGGCGAGCGCGAGCGCGCTGCCCTGAACCCCCGCCATGGGCGCCTGGATGATCGGCAGCTCGACGCCGAGGAGCGATTGCAAGGTGATCATGTGGATTTCCCCGCGGCTGGACAGGCAGCGCCTTCAATGACGCGATGCCAAAAAAACAAAGGGGCGCTCGCGCGCCCCACCCCGGAATCTCGATCGCGACCGGGCGAACGCTAAACGATGTCGAGGTGCTCGATCCCCTTCGACAGGTCCTTGTCCTTCGCTTCCTTGCCGTGCAGCTTGATCTGCAGGCGTACTTCGTTGGTCGAGTCGGCGAAGCGCAGGGCATCCTCGTAGCTGATGCGGCCTGCCTCGTACAGGTCGAACAGCGCCTGGTCGAAGGTCTGCATGCCGAGCTCGCGCGATTTCTTCATGATTTCCTTGATCTCGTGCACCTCGCCTTTGAAGATGAGGTCCGAGATCAGGGGCGTGTTGAGCAGAATCTCGACCGCCGCGCAGCGACCCTTGCCTTCCTTGACCGGCAGCAAGCGCTGCGAAACGACGCCCTTGAGGTTGAGCGACAGGTCCATCAGAAGCTGGTCGCGCCGTTCCTCGGGGAAGAAGTTGATGATCCGGTCCATCGCCTGGTTGGAGTTGTTGGCGTGCAGCGTGCCCAGGCAAAGGTGACCGGTTTCCGCGAACGCGATCGCGTGCTCCATCACCTCGCGATCGCGAATCTCACCGATGAGGATCACGTCTGGCGCCTGGCGCAGGGTGTTCTTCAGCGCCGACTCCCAGGAATCCGTGTCGACGCCCACCTCGCGCTGCGTGATGATGCAGTTCTTGTGCGGATGGACGTACTCGACCGGATCTTCGATCGTGACGATGTGGCCGTGCGAATTTTCGTTGCGGTAGCCGATCATCGCGGCGAGCGAGGTCGATTTTCCCGAACCTGTGCCGCCGACGAAGATCACCATCCCGCGCTTGGTCATTGCCACGTCCTTGAGCACCGGCGGCAGCTTCAGGTCCTCGAAGGTCGGGATGGTCGTGGTGATCACCCGCAGCACCATGCCGATGTGGCCCTGCTGCACGAAGCAGTTCACCCGGAAGCGGCCGATGCCCGCCGGGCTGATCGCGAAGTTGCACTCCTTCGTTGCCTCGAATTCGGCGGCCTGCTTGTCGTTCATGATCGAGCGCGACAGCATCGCCGTGTGCTGCGGACTGAGTGCCTGCTGCGAGACCGGGGTCATGCGACCGTCGATCTTCATCGCCGGCGGGAAGTTCGCCGTGATGAACAGATCCGAGCCCTTCTTGCCGAGCAGCGCTCGAAGCAGGTCGTACATGAACTTGGTGGCCTGTTCTCTTTCCATGCCTTTCTCCTTTGCCTGCCGAGGGCCTCAGGCGCCGCCCGGCTCTGCGGATTGCCTGCCTGGCTCAGCCGGCGAACGTTTCCTTGTTCGCCGCCTTGCCGCGCGCCTCGGCGACCGAGATTGCGTTGCGCGCGACCATCTCCTGCAGGTTCTGGTCGAGCGTCTGCATGCCGAGCTGGCGTCCGGTCTGGATTGCGGAATACATCTGCGCGATCTTGTTCTCGCGGATCAGGTTGCGGATCGCCGGGCTGCCGATCATGATCTCGTGCGCGGCAACGCGGCCCGAGCCGTCCTTGGTCTTGCACAGCGTCTGGGAGATGACGGCGCGGATCGACTCCGAGAGCATTGCGCGCACCATTTCCTTCTCTGCAGCCGGAAACACGTCGACGATCCGGTCGATCGTTTTCGCGGCCGAGGAGGTGTGCAGGGTGCCGAACACCAGGTGCCCCGTCTCCGCGCCGGTCAGTGCCAGACGTATGGTCTCGAGGTCGCGCATCTCGCCCACCAGGATCACGTCCGGGTCCTCGCGCAGCGCGCTGCGCAGCGCATTCGAGAACGACAGCGTGTGCGGTCCGACTTCGCGCTGGTTGATCAGGCACTTCTTCGATTCGTGCACGAACTCGATCGGATCCTCGATGGTGAGGATATGGCCGTACTCGTTCTCGTTGATGTGATTGATCATCGCCGCAAGCGTTGTCGACTTGCCCGAGCCCGTCGGTCCGGTGACGAGGACGATGCCGCGCGGCTGATCGGAGATCTCGGCAAAGATCCTCGGGCACTTCAGCTCTTCGAGCGTCAGCACCTTGGTCGGGATCGTCCGCAGCACCGCCGCGGCGCCGCGCTGCTGCACGAAGGCGTTCACCCGGAAGCGCGCCAGATTGGGCACCGCGAACGAAAAGTCGCACTCGAGATTCTCCTCGTAGAACTTGCGCTGCCCGTCGTTCATGATGTCGTAGATCATCGTGTGCACTTCCTTGTGCTCCAGCGCCGGGACGTTGATACGCCGCACGTCGCCATGCACGCGGATCATTGGTGGCAGCCCCGAAGACAGGTGCAGGTCGGATGCCTTGTTCTTGACGCAGAAGGCGAGAAGTTCGGTGAGATCCATTACAATCCTTTCCGGCTGCGGGGTGTGACAAATTCCCGCGCCAATTCAATAGTATGGCAACGATTAGCGATAATTTGCAAGCAGTCCGGAATCGCATCGCCGCTGCGGCCCGTGCCGCCGGCCGCGATCCCGCGGCGATCACGCTGCTCGCGGTGTCCAAGACGCATCCTGCGGCGCGCATCGTCGAGGCCATCGAGGCGGGTCAGCGCGCGTTCGGCGAGAATTATGTCCAGGAGGCGGTGCGCAAGATGGACGCCCTCGGCGGGTCGCCTGCGCCGGCGACCGCGCTTGAGTGGCATTTGATCGGCCCGCTGCAAAGTAACAAGACGCGCGTCGTCGCAGAGCGTTTCGATTGGGTGCAGACGATCGATCGGCACAAGACCGCGGAGCGTCTTTCGGCGCAGCGGCCGCTGACCCGCACGCCGCTCAATGTGCTGGTGCAGGTCAACGTATCGGGCGAGGCCTCGAAGAGCGGCGTCGAGCCGCAAGCCGCGCTCGAGCTCGCGCAGGCCGTCGCACGGCTGCCGCGGCTGCGCCTGCGAGGCTTGATGGCGATTCCGGAGCCGACGGACGATGCGGCGCTGCAGCGTGCGCGCTTTCGGCTGCTGCGCGAGCTGCTTGAGGCTGTGCAGGCGCGCGGCCTGGCAGTCGATACACTGTCGATGGGCATGTCGGACGATATGGAGGCCGCGATTGCGGAGGGGGCGACCATGGTGAGAATCGGCACGGCGATCTTCGGCGCACGAGAGCGTGCGCAAACTGCCGCATGAAGATCGCCTTCCTCGGCGGCGGCAACATGGCGAACGCGCTGATCGGCGGCATGATCAAGCGGGGCTTCGACGCCGCCGCGATCTGCGTGATCGAGGTCGACCCGGCGGCGCGCGAAAGGCTTGCCGCGCGCTACCCGGTGCGGCTATGCGCTGCGCCGGATGCCGCGACGCGCGTCTGCGACACGCTGGTGCTCGCGGTCAAGCCGCAGGACATGCGCGCCGCGCTCGGCACGCTCGGGGCCGATATCGGCGGCATGCTCGTGATCAGCATCGCGGCGGGCCTGCGTCTGGAGACCCTGTCGCGCTGGGTGGGGGGACATCGCCGGATCGTGCGCTGCATGCCCAACACGCCGGCGCTGATCGGCATGGGCATCACGGGGCTCCATGCGCTGCCCGAGGTCAGCCGCGAGGAGCGTGCCCGCGCCGAGCAGGTGCTCGGCGCGGTGGGCGATGTCGTGTGGGTGGACAGTGAAGCGCTGCTCGATCCGGTGACCGCGGTTTCGGGCAGCGGCCCGGCGTACGTGTTCTGGTTCATCGAGCAGCTCGCGGCGTCGGGTGAGCGGCTCGGGCTCGAGCCAAGAACCGCGCTGCGCCTCGCGCTCGCCACGGTGCGCGGCGCCGCGGCGCTTGCTGCGGGGGCTGCGGAATCACCCACGGTGCTGCGCGAGCGCGTGACGTCCAAGGGGGGCACCACGGAAGCCGCGCTCAAGGTCTTCGCCGAGGAGCGCATGGCTGAGCGCCTGATGCGCGCGGTCGAGGCAGCGAGCCTGCGCGGCGCTGCGCTGGGCGAGGCGCTCGGAGAAGACTGAGTGCTTGCGCAAATCTTCGAGTTTCTGGTCGACACCGCGGCCGCATTCCTGGTCTTTCTGCTGCTCGCGCGTTTTCATTTTCAATGGCTGCGCGTGCCGTTCCGCAATCCGATCGGCGAGTTCGTGGTGGCCTGCACGAACTGGATCGTGTACCCGACACGCCGGGTCATCCCGTCCCTCGCAGGCCTCGATCTCGCAACCTGGCTCGCGGCCTGGATCGTGCAGGGCTGCGCGCTGTACGTTGCCCTTGCCCTGCGCGGCTGGGATCCCGGATCGCGGATCGGCGCCGCGCTCGCCGGCCTCGCGGTGCTCGCCTTCGTCGACCTCCTGCGCTTCAGCGCCTACATCCTGATGTTCGCGATCATCGTGCAGGTCGTGATGTCCTGGGTGAACGCCTACCATCCGTTCGCTGCGGTGATCGACGCGATGACGCGACCCTTCCTGCGTCCGGTGCGGCGCGTGGTGCCGCCGATTGCCAACGTCGACCTGTCGCCGCTGGTGCTGATCGTGATCGTGCAGGTTTTGCTGATCCCGCTCGCGCACCTGCGCGCGCAACTCGGCGCCCTGCTGTGACTGCCTGGTACCGGCGTACGGGCGAACGCCTGCTGCTGGAGGTGCACGTGCAGCCAGGGGCTTCGCGTACCGCGGTGGCCGGGCTGCACGATGGCCGGCTCAAGGTCCGGCTCGCCGCGCGCGCGGTTGACGGGCGCGCGAATGCCGCGCTGGTGGATTTCATCGCCACGCGACTCGGCGCGGCGAAGCGCGGCGTTTCGATCGAGGCCGGTGCAGCCTCGCGGCGCAAACGCGTCCTGGTGCTCGGGGCGACCCGGGCGCCCGAGACGCTATTGCCGCCGGCGGGCTAGGTCGTCTTTGCCGCGCACGCCCCGCACGAAGCGCGCGGATTGCGGATAGGGGAAGACGTCGGCCTGCACGCCGGCCTGCAGCTGCGCCTGGCGGTCCTGCCAGAACGCCGGGTCGGTCAGCTCGGCGTGATAGTCGAGGAAGATCGCGCGTGCCTTCGGCTCGGCGACCAGAAACTGGGCGAACTGCTCCGGAAACACGTCGCTCGGACCAATCGAGTAGTAGGGCTCGGCCGCCATCTCGTCTTCCCAGCTCTGCGGCGGCGGGATGCGGCGAAAGTTGCAGTCCGTGAGCGGTGCGATCTCGTCGTAGTCGTAGAACACGACGCGCTCATGTCGCGTGACGCCGAAGTTTTTCAGCAGCATGTCTCCCGGAAAGATCCCCGCGCCGGCAAGCTCCTTGATCGCATTGCCGTATTCGAGCAACGCGTGGCGCACCCGCGGCAGATCGCCCTCCGACGCCGCCTCCTCGAGATACAAATTGAGCGGCTGCATGCGCCGCTCGATGTACATATGCCCGATGACGATCTTGTCGTCCTCGAACTCGATGCTGGAGGCGGCCTCGTTCTTGAGTTCCTCGACCAGCGACGGATCGAAGCGATCGAGCGGGAGTGCGACCAGCGAGTACTCGAGCGTGTCCGCCATGCGCCCGACCCGATCGTGCATCTTCACCAGCTGGTACTTGTCCTTCACGGTCTGGCGATCCATGTCCTTCGGCGGCGCGAAGTGGTCCCGGATCACCTTGAACACGTAGGGAAACGACGGCAGGGTGAACACCAGCATGACCATGCCCTTGATGCCCGGCGCGATCATGAAGTTGTCCGAAGAGTGCTTCAGGTGATAGTGCAGATCGCGATAAAAGAGTGTCTTACCCTGCTTGTGCAGCCCAACGGCCATATACAGCTCGGCACGCGGCTTTCTCGGCATCAGCGTGCGCAGGAAAGACACGTACGCGGCGGGCACCTCCATGTCGACGAGGAAGTACGCCCGCGCAAAGGAGAAAAGGATCTGCAGGTCGTCGGCGTCGAACAGCAGCGCATCCAGGAACAGCTCGCGCTTCTCGTTCTGCAGGATCGGTACCGCGAACGGAATTTCGCGGTGGCCATTGATGACCTTGCCGACGATGTAGGCGGCCTTGTTGCGGAAAAACAGCGCACTGAGCACCTGGACCTGCAAGCTCGGACGCGCACGCGTGGGCCGCGGAAAGTGCTTGCGCAGGCCGCGGACGACGTTGCGCAGGTCGCGCGCGAGGTCCTCGAAGGGATTGGCGAGCCCGAAGCCGGTGGCGATATCGGCAAGCGTCGCGCGCAGCCCCTTGCGCAACGGGTAATAGCAGCGGTAGGTGGGCGCTTCGCCTTCGAGATGCTCGGTGGCGACCGCAGGCCGCCAGAAAATGAACTCGTTGCGGTAGTAGCGCCGATGCAGGACCTGGCAGGCGACCGAGTTGTAGAAGGTTTCCGCGCACTCGGGTTGCCGGTGCTCGGGCAACAGGCCGATGTAGGCGAGCTTGATCGCCGGCCAAAGCGATTCGTCGGTCTCGGCCTGGGGGTACGCACCGAGCACCGCGTGGACGGCCTCGCCGACGCGCTGGTCATAGAGCTGGATGCGCTCGCGCGCGACCCCCGCCATCGCGCGCCAGTCGGCGCGCTCGAACAGGGTCTTCGCGCGCTGGGCGGTTTCGCGGAACAGCCGGTAGTGCCGATCGAAACCGGCGAGGATGAGGCGCGCAATCGCCGCGGCCGTCTCCGCCCGTTCGGCCACGCCGGGCGAGAGCGGCGCAACCGAAGCCGGGCGGGGCGACGGCGCGCTCATCGCATCACGCGACCTTGCGCGCGGGCGCCTTGGCGTCGAAGAACTGCTCGTCCTCGGTCGAGCCCTTGAGCGCCGTGGTCGAGGCGCTGCCGCCGCCGACGATCTGGGTCACCTGGTCGAAATAGCTGGTCCCGACCTCGCGCTGGTGCTTCACCGCGGTGAAGCCTTTCTCCGCGGCGGCGAATTCCTTCTGCTGCAATTCGACGAACGCGGTCATGTTCTCGCGCGCGTAGCCGTAGGCGAGCTCGAACATCGAGTAGTTGAGCGCGTGGAAGCCGGCGAGCGTGATGAACTGGAACTTGTAGCCCATCGCGCCGAGCTCGCGCTGGAACTTGCCGATCGTCGCGTCGTCGAGATTGCGCTTCCAGTTGAACGACGGCGAGCAGTTGTAAGCGAGCATCTTGTCCGGGTGCTGCTTGCGGATGCCCTCGGCGAAGCGCTTGGCAAACTCGAGGTCCGGCGTCCCGGTCTCGCACCACACCATATCGGCGACCGCGGCATAGGCGAGCCCGCGTGCCAGCGCCTGGTCGAATCCCTTCTTCGAGCGATAGAAGCCTTCCGCAGTGCGCTCGCCGGTGAGAAAGGGACGGTCGCGCTCGTCGATGTCCGAGGTGACCAGATCGGCGGCTTCGGCGTCGGTGCGCGCAAGCAGCACCGTCGGCACGCCCAGGACGTCAGCCGCGAGCCGCGCGGCGGAGAGCTTCTGCACATGCTCCTGCGTCGGCACCAGCACCTTGCCGCCCATGTGCCCGCATTTCTTGACGCTCGCGAGCTGATCCTCGAAGTGCACACCGGCCGCGCCGGCCTCGATCATCGCGCGCATGAGCTCGTAGGCGTTCAGAACGCCGCCGAAACCGGCTTCGGCGTCGGCCACGATGGGCGCGTAGTAGTCGGTGTCGCCTGAGCCTTCCATCCACTGGATCTGATCGGCCCGCGCCAGCGCATTGTTGATGCGCCGCACGACGGTCGGCACCGACGATACGGCGTAGAGCGACTGATCGGGATACATCTGCAGCGAATCGTTGGCATCGGCCGCCACCTGCCATCCCGAAAGATAGATTGCGGGAACGCCGGCCTTGACCTGCTGCACCGCCTGGTTGCCGGTCAGCGCGCCGAGCGAGTTCACGAACGGCATCTCGTTCGCCATCGCCCAGAGTTTCTCGGCGCCGCGCTGTGCGAGCGTGTGCTCGACGCGCAGGCTGCCGCGCAGCCGAACCACATCCTCGGCGCTGTAATTGCGGGTGATGCCTTTCCAACGCGGGTTCTCCGCCCAATCCTTCTTCAGTGCGGCAATTTCCTGGCTACGCTGATCCACGAATCTTCCTTTCGGTGAGCTGGATGACGAAATGCCCTGCCGTGCGAGACAACCGCGTCCGCCCCGGCTGACCAATGGACAGTAACCGACCCCTATGGCGCGCAGCAATAACGCATCAAACGGTACCGTAGGATCGTTAAAACAAGGATTTACAACGAGTTAGGCGCACCGCGTTTCATCATGCGAGAGCGCGTTTCAAAACTTTGGTGCGACGCAATAAGGGCTGCCTATGGGCGCATCGGGTCAGGTCCGGACGAGCTTGCGATGCTTGTGGATCCCCATCAGCAGCCCGATCGCAATGAACAGAGTCAATAGCGCCGTGCCGCCATAGGACAGGAACGGCAACGGTACGCCGACGACCGGTAGCACGCCGGAAACCATGCCCATGTTGACGAAGGCGTAGGTAAAGAAGATCAGGCTGAGCGAGCCCCCCAGCAGCCGGGCGAACAGGGTCGCGCCCTGCGCGGCGATCGCCAGTCCGCGTGCGATCAGCAGCGCGTAGAGCACGAGCAGGACACCGTTGCCGATCAGGCCGAATTCCTCCGAGTAGACCGCGAAGATGAAGTCCGTGTGCCGCTCGGGAATGAATTCGAGGTGCGCCTGCGTTCCGTTCAGCCAGCCCTTGCCCGACAAGCCGCCCGAACCGATGGCGATGGTCGACTGGATGATGTGGTAACCCGCGCCGAGCGGATCCTGCGTCGGATCGAGCAGGGTGAGGATGCGACGTCGCTGGTAGTCGTGCAGCAGGCTCCAGATCGGCGGCAGGCTGGCGAGCGCAAGCGCAGCGAGGCCGCCCATCGCCTTCCAGCTCAACCCGGCGAAGAAGATCACGTAGAAGCCCGCCGCGGCGACCAGCAGCGCGGTACCCAGGTCGGGTTGCCGAGCGATGAGCAGGGCGGGCACCGCGACGAGCAGCCCGGCGAAAACGAACTGGCGTCGCCGCAGGTGGCCCTCGTTGCGATGGAAGTACCAAGCGAGCATCAGCGGCATGGCGATCTTCATCATCTCCGAAGGCTGGAATCGAATGGTCCCGAGGCTCAGCCAGCGGCGCGCCCCGTTCACCACGTCGCCCATCAGCGCGACGGCGATCAACAGCAGCAGGCCGGAAACGTACACCGGAAGCGCGGAGCGCAGCAGCAGCTGCGGTGGCACACGCGCGATCAGCCACATGGCGCCGAAGGCAATGGTGAGATGGCGCAGCTGGCTGATGACCCGCTCAGGACTTTCTTGGCTGGCCGAGTACAGGGTGGCGATGCCGAGCCCCATGAGCAAAACGACGACCGTCAGCAGCGTCGCATCGATGCCGTCGACGCTGGCGCGAGCGAGCCGTCGGATCGTGCCCCGGGTCAGCTCCATTTAGGGCTGTTCTCCTTCGCCCGCCGCCTGAGCGGCGTCTGCGGGCCGACGGCCGAGCAGGTAGTAGTCGAGCACCGTGCGCGCGATCGGGGCGGCCGCACGTGAGCCAAAGCCGCCGTTCTCGACCACGACGGCGAGGGCGATCTTCGGACTTTCCACCGGCGCGAAGGCGATGAACAGAGAGTGATCGCGCAGCCGTTCATCGATTTTGCTCGCGTCGTACTTTTCGTTCTGCTTGATGCCGATGACCTGCGCGGTGCCGGTCTTTCCGGCGCTGGTGTATTCGGCGCCGGCGAATGCGCGCGCACCGGTGCCCTCCCGATTGACGCCCGCCATCGCCTCCTGGACGAATGCAACATGCTCGGGCTTCAGTGGAATCTGGCGTATGAGCTGCGGCGCGATGGTTTCCCGCTTCCCGGTCCGCGGATCGTCGATATGGGCGACGACGTGCGGGCGGTAGAGCGCGCCGCCGTTCGCGATGGCGGCCGTCGCCGCGGCAAGCTGTAGCGGCGTATACGCGTTGTAGCCCTGCCCGATTCCGATCGAGATCGTCTCGCCGGCGTACCAGCGCTGCTGCTCGCGGCGCGCGAAGCGCTTCAACTTCCATTGCGGCGAGGGCAGCACGCCCGCGGCCTCGCCTTCCAGGTCGATGCCGGTGCGCGTGCCGAAGCCGAACTGCTGCATGAAGCCGGCGATCGCCTCGATGCCCATGTCGTGGGCCAGCTGATAGTAGTAGACGTCCGAAGACACGACGATCGACTTGCGCAGATCCACCGTGCCATGCCCCCCGGCGTGCGAATCACGGAAGCGGCGCTCGCCAAGGACGAAGTAGCCCGGATCCTGGATCGTGCTGTTCGGCGTGCGCTGGCCGAGGGTCAGCGCAGCGAGCGCCATGAAGGGTTTGAATGTCGAGCCCGGCGGATACACGCCGGCGATCGCCCGATTGTTGAGTGGCCGGTCCGCCGAGGTGTTGAGCGCTTTCCAGCTCTGCACATCGATGCCGTCGACGAACAGATTCGGGTCGTAGCCAGGCACCGATACGAAAGCGAGCACCGCGCCGCTCGCGGGATCGAGCGCGACCAGCGCGCCTCGCCGGCCCGCGAACGCAGCCTCCGCAACCTGCTGCAGTCGGATATCGAGCGTCAGGGTGAGGTTGTGGCCCGGGCGCGCGGGCACCTGCGACAGCGAACGGATGCCGCGACCCGCGGCGTCGATCTCGACCTGCTCGAATCCCGTCTCGCCATGCAGTGCCTGCTGATAGGTCGCCTCGACGCCACGCTTGCCGATGTATTCCGTACCGCGATAGTTCGCTTCGACGCCGAGTTGCTCCAGGTGCTCCACATCGCGTGCGTCGATGCGCCCGATGTAGCCCAGCACGTGGGACGCGGTCGCGCCGAACGGGTATTGACGGAAGTGCCGGGCCTTGATTTCAACGCCCTGAAAGCGGTAGCGGTTTACCGCGAAGCGTGCGACTTCCTCGTCGGAAAGGCGCGTGCGGATCGGCAGGCTGTCGGCGTTGCGCGCCTCGATGAGGTGCTTGGCGAAACGGCTGCGATCGCGCGCGGTGATCGCGACCAGGTGCGAGAGCATCTTGATCGTGCCGTCGATGTCGCTGGCCTTGCGCGGCGCGATCTCCAGCGTATACGCGGAGTAGTTTCGCGCCAGCAGCGCGCCGTTGCGGTCGAAGATCAGGCCACGCTGCGGCGGCAAGGGAACGATTGCAATGCGATTGTCTTCTGCACGCGTGTGGTAGTACTCGTGCTGCACCAGCTGCAGCCACACGAAGCGCGCGCCCAGCAGGCCGAAGGTTGCGAGCACGATGACGGCGGCGACGAGCACGCGGGTACGGAACGCGTGCAGTTCGCGTTCCGTGTTCCTCAGCTCGGTCAGTCCGATCACCGCGTATTTCCCGTGCTAGAGCGAACCGGCCTCGAGCGCGCGGCGTTGCGGGAGCAAGAGCAGCCATGACAGCAACGGCCACAGGGCCGCGCCGAGCAGCGGCCCGATGAAGATCTGCCATCCCGGGAGCGCCGCGCCGTTCGCGAGCCGCACCAGCAGGACGACCGCCTCTGCGACGAGCAGCAGCGGCGCGACGTGCAGCGCCTGGTACCAGGCGCCGAACCAAAGGATGCGGCGCGACAGCGTGATCGCGAAGAATGCGAGTAGCGCGTAAGCGAGCGCGTGCTGACCGAGCAGAACGCCGTTGCCCGCGTCGGCGACGAGGCCGATGAGCCATCCGACGCCCAGGCCGACCAGCCGCGGCTGGTGCACGCACCAGAACACGAGCACGAGCGCGACGAAATCGGGCACGTAGCGCATGTCGAGCCACGGCAGGAAGGCGAGCAGCAGCGCGACCGCGAACGAGGCGACGATGGTGCTCGAGCGCACCGGCAGCAGGATGTGTTGCGGCTTATTCGGTGCCAAGGCCATCTCCGGCGCGGGCGCGTTGCTTGGCGCCGCGGGCAGCGCGACGCGAATCGTCGGCGAGCGGGTATGCCGGGCGTGCCTCCCCGCCGGCGAGCACCAGAACGTAGCGACTGCGGTCGACGCCCGCGAGCGGCTCGCAGACGACGCGTGCGAACGCCTGCGAGGCGTCGCGCTCGACGCGCACGACCGTTGCGACCGCGACGCCGGCCGGATAGTTGCCGTCGATGCCCGAGGTGACCAGGCGATCGCCGTTGCGAACGTCCGCGTTCGGGTGCAGAAAGCGCAGCTCGATCATTCCGGAGGCGCCCGCGCCGAAGGCGACCGCCCTGAGGCCGTTGCGCACCACCTGCACCGGGATCGCCTGCGCCTTGTCCGTAATCAGGGTGACCTCGGACACCAGTGCATGTACCCGCGTGACCTGGCCGATGACGCCGTCGGCGTCGATCACCAGACTGCCGGCGGCAACGGCATGCTGGCGGCCTTTATCGAGGACGACCTTGTAATCGTAGGGATCGCGGCCCGTGTAGAGCACTTCCGCGGGAATCGCCGGGCGGTCGAAGCGCGTGCGCATGTCGTTTACGCGCCGCAGCTGTGCGAGTTCGGCGGATGCCGTCTGAAAGCGCTGCGCATCGCGTGCGGTGTCGAGAAGCTCCGCGCGCAGCGCCGCGTTCTCGGATCGCAGCCGCTCCTGGGTGACGAAGAACTCGGCTGTCCTTTGCAGCATGGTGATCGGCGCCGTCGCCGCCTTCTGGAACGGATAGGCAGCGAGCGCAAGAACGTCGCGCAAGCCGTCTACGTAATGAAAGCGGGCGTCGAGAACGAGCAGCGCAAACGACAACGACGCAAAGAACGCGAGCCGGACCACGGGCGCCGGACCACGCTTGAAGAACGGCGGCGGCGCGTGCTCCATCTGCACCTAACGCCGAGGTGCTGTGGCGTGTCTACTCGTTGATGAAAATCGGACCGAAATGATCGACTTTCTCGAGCGCTTTACCCGAACCGCGCACCACGCAGGTCAGGGGATCCTCGGCAACGATCACCGGAAGTCCCGTCTCCTCCATCAGCAGGCGGTCGAGGTCGCGCAACAGCGCGCCGCCGCCGGTGATGACCATTCCCTTTTCCGCGATGTCCGCGCCAAGCTCGGGCGGCGTCTGCTCGAGCGCGCTCTTCACCGCGGAGACGATCTGGTTCAGCGGTTCGGTCAGCGCCTCGAGAATCTCGTTCGACGATATGGTGAAGCTGCGCGGAATGCCCTCGGCGAGATTGCGGCCCTTGACGTCGATTTCCCGAACTTCAGAGCCGGGAAAGGCCGAGCCGATCTCCTTCTTGATCATTTCCGCGGTCGACTCGCCGATCAGCATGCCGTAGTTGCGACGAATGTAATTGATGATCGCCTCGTCAAACTTGTCGCCGCCCACGCGCACGCTGCCCGAATAAACCATGCCACCGAGGGAAATCACGCCGACTTCGGTGGTACCGCCGCCGACGTCGACGACCATCGATCCCGTGGCCTCCGCGACCGGCAGGTCCGCGCCGATCGCCGCAGCCATCGGCTCTTCGATCAGATACACCTGGCCGGCGCCGGCACCGATCGCGCTTTCGCGGATCGCGCGTCGCTCGACCTGCGTCGAACCGCAGGGCACGCAGATGATGATGCGCGGGCTCGGCGAAAACAGCTTGTTGTCGTGGACCTTCTTGATGAACTGCTTGAGCATCTGCTCGGTGACCGTGAAGTCGGCGATGACACCGTCTTTCATCGGTCGGATCGCAACGATGTTGCCCGGCGTCTTGCCAAGCATCAGCTTGGCTTCGCGGCCGACCGCCTGAATGGTCTTCTTCGCATTCGGCCCGCTTTCTTGGCGGATCGCGACGACCGACGGCTCGTCCAACACGATGCCTTTGCCGCGCACGTAGATCAGCGTGTTCGCGGTGCCGAGGTCGATGGCCAGGTCGTTCGAAAAGTAACTGCGCAAGAATCCCAACATTTGCCTTCCGGTCCGGTCGCTTTCTGCGAATCGCTAGTGTCGTACCTTAAGTTCATCGCCTAACGCCCCGTCAAGACAGGCCCTTCGCCGGGTCCAGTGCGGGTCGAAAGCGCCCTCCTATGATACCCTAACGGCACCCTCTGTACAGGCGTACAGAGGCGTTTTTGCACTGCACCAATGTCTCTGTCAAAAGACGAGGTCGACCGTATTGCCCGCCTGGCGCGGCTCGCCGTTCGCCCGGACGAGTCCGCGGCGGTGATTGAACGGCTGAACCGGGTGCTCGGCATGATCGAGACCATGCGCGCGGTCGACACCCGCGGCGTCGAGCCGATGGCGCATGCGCTCGACCTCGTGCAGCGGCTGCGGCCGGATGCGGTCACCGAGGCCGACCAGCACGCCGCACTGCAGGCGGTTGCGCCGGCGGTCGAGCGCGATCTGTATCTCGTGCCGAAGGTCATCGAGTAGCGCTGCGCAGCCCGCGCCCGCCGCGGCGGGCGACGCGACCGACATGTTGAACGCCACCGTTGCCGATTTGTCCTCTGCGCTCGCCGCGCGTCGCGTCTCGAGCACCGAGCTCGCGCAGCTGTTCCTCGAGCGCATCGAGGCACTCAACCCGAGCCTGAACGCGTTCATCACGGTCGATCGGGCGCGCACGCTCGAGGACGCCCGGCGGGCCGATGCGCGCCGCGCGCGGCAGGACGCGCGGCCGCTGGAGGGCATCCCGATCGCGCACAAGGACATTTACTGCACCGCGGGCCTGCGCACGACCTGTGGCTCGCGCATATTGGAGAACTTCGTCAGTCCGTACGACGCACACGTGATCGAACGGCTCTCGGCGGCAGGCGCGGTCATGCTCGGCAAGACCAACATGGACGAATTCGCCATGGGCTCGTCGAACGAGACCTCGTATTTCGGGCCGGTACGCAACCCCTGGCGCAGGGCCTGCGTGCCGGGCGGCTCGTCCGGCGGCTCGGCGGCCGCGGTAGCGGCGCGCATGGCGCCGGCGGCGACCGGCACCGACACGGGCGGGTCGATTCGCCAGCCGGCCGCGCTGACCGGTACCAGCGGGCTGAAGCCGACCTACGGCCTGGTGTCGCGTTACGGCATGGTCGCGTTCGCGTCCTCGTTCGATCAGGGCGGACCGATCGCCAGGACGGCGCTGGACCTCGCGCTGCTGCTCAACGTGATGGCCGGCTTCGACGCGCGCGACTCCACCAGCATCGAGCGGGCACCGGAGGACTATGCGGGCGCACTCGACATCGACCTGAAGGACCTGCGTATCGGCGTGCCGGAGGAGTTCTTTGGTGACGGGCTCGACGCCGATGTGCGTGCGCGGGTCGAGGAAGCGTTGCGCTGGTTCGCCGCCGAGGGCGCGCGCACAGTCCCGGTGCGACTGCCGAACGCCGGCCTTGCGCTGCCGGTGTATTACGTGCTTGCGCCGGCGGAGGCTTCGTCCAACCTGGCGCGCTTCGACGGCGTGCGCTACGGCCATCGGGCCCAGGACTATGCCGATTTGCTCGACATGTACCTGCGCACGCGTACCGAGGGCTTCGGCGAGGAGGTCAAGCGCCGGATCCTGGTTGGCACCTACGTGCTGTCGCACGGCTACTACGACGCGTACTACCTGCAGGCGCAGAAACTACGCCGCCTGATCGCGCAGGATTTCGTTGCGGCCTTTCGCGACTGCGATGTCATCGCGGGGCCGACTGCGCCGACCACGGCGTTCGCGCTCGGCGCCAAGATGGATGACCCGGTGCAAATGTACCTGAACGACATCTACACGATCCCCGCGCCGCTCGCCGGCCTGCCCGCGCTGTCGATTCCCTGCGGCTTCGACACGCAAGGTCTGCCGGTCGGTCTGCAACTGACCGGGAACCATTTTTCAGAGGCCCGCTTGCTCGGCGTGGCGCACCGCTACCAGCAGGCAAGCGACTGGCACCTGCGCGTGCCTGCCGAGACGCCGCTATGAGGCGCGCGTCTTGCACGCGTGATGGACGCAGGCTCGAGCGGCCGCGCGCTGTGCTGCCATGAGCTGGGAAATCGTCGTCGGCCTCGAGACCCATGCGCAGCTGCGTACGCGCAGCAAGATCTTTTCCGGGGCGTCCACGGCGTTCGGCGCGCCGCCGAACGCGCAGGCCTGCGCGGTGGACATCGCGCTGCCGGGGGTGCTCCCGGTGCTCAACGCGGCCGCCGTCGAGCTGGCGATCCGCTTCGGACTCGCAGTCGGCGCGACGATCAACCGCAAATCGATCTTCGCGCGCAAGAACTACTTCTACCCGGATCTTCCCAAGGGCTATCAGATCAGCCAGTACGAGATCCCGATCGTGCAGGGCGGCACGGTCCTGGTCACGCTGCCCGAAGGCGGGAAGCGCATTGCGCTGACCCGTGCGCATCTCGAGGAGGACGCCGGCAAGTCCCTGCACGAGGATTTTCACGGCATGTCGGGGATCGATCTCAATCGCGCCGGGACGCCGCTGCTTGAAATCGTGTCCGAGCCCGAGCTGCGAGGCGCAAAGGAGGCGGTGGCCTACGCGCGCACACTGCATGCGCTGGTGGTCTGGATCGGCGTCTGCGACGGCAACATGCAGGAGGGTTCGTTTCGCTGCGACGCCAACGTGTCCGTGCGTCGCGCGGGCGAAACCGCGTACGGCACGCGCTGCGAGATCAAGAACCTCAACTCCTTCCGTTTTATGGAGCGGGCCATCGCGTTCGAGGCGCGGCGCCAGATCGGCATCCTCGAGGAGGGCGGGCGCATCGAGCAGGAAACCCGCCTCTACGATCCGGACCGGGATGAGACGCGTTCGATGCGCAGCAAGGAAGAGGCCCACGACTACCGCTACTTTCCGGACCCGGACCTGCTCCCCCTCGTCTTGCACGAGGCGGACATCGCGCGCATCCGGGCGGCGATGCCGGAGCTGCCGGCCGAGCGCGTGAAGCGATTCAGGGAGACGTTCGCGCTGTCACCGGCGACCGCGGCAATCCTGACCGGCAGCCTTCAGATGGCGGACTATTTCGAGGCCGCGATCGCCCACGCGGATCCCGAGACGGTGCGTCAAACGGCCAACTGGATCGCGGGCAGCCTCAGCGCGAAGCTGAACGAACGCGGCATCGGGATCGAGGACTGTCCGGTCGGCCCGGCGCAGCTGCGCGGTCTCATTGACCGCCTGACCGACGGAACGCTCTCGCCCAATCTCGCCAAGGCGGTCGATGACGCGATGTGGGCGGGCGAGGGAAGCGCAGACGAGATCATCGAGCAGCGCGGCCTGCGCCAGATGACCGATGCCGGCGCCATCGAGAAGGCCGTGGATGCGGTTCTCGCGGCCAATGCCCGGCAGGTCGAGGACTACCGTGCCGGCAAGCAGAAAGCGTTCAATTCGCTCTTCGGCCAGGTCATGAAGGCGACCCGCGGCAAGGCCAACCCGGCGCAGGTCAACGACATCCTGCGCCGCAAGCTCGGCTGAGCCCGCGTCGGCGTCGCGCCGCGGATCAGTTCTTCTTGTCCTTGTGGGGCTGCGTCAGCTCGAGGTAGCGCTTGCGGTCTGCGTCGTACTTCGAGTTGATCGCCTGGGCTTCCTTCAGCTTCGCGTCGCGCAGGCCTTCCTGGGCCTGGAGGTCGAACTGCGCGTTCTGGATGTCCCGCTTGAGCTCGTCGGGCGCCGGCTTGTCCTTATAAGCCTCCATTTCCTTGGCGAGCTTTTCCTGGCGGGCCTTGAGGCCGGCGATTCGCTGATCGACCTCCTTGATCGCCTGGGCGTTGCCCTCGAGCGCGCGGACGCGCGCATCCTCGATGTCCCCCGCGCTCGTGTAGGTTGCCAGCAGCGCGCGGTTGCGGCGCAGCTCCTCGCGGCGCGCGATCTCTTCTTCGCGCCGCTTCTTCTCTTCGGCAGCCTTGGCCTCGCGCTCGGCCGCCGTGCCCTTGGGGTCGATCCGTCGAACAACCAGCCCTTGCGCATTGAGCTGCTCGACGACCTCGCCGATGCACGCCCGCGGAATCGTCTGACCGTAGTACTTCTTGCCATCTGCGCCGACGCAGCGATAGGACTGCGAATTGGATTGGGCGTGCGCGAACAGGGGCAGCGCCGCGAGCGCAGCGCTGACGATCGCTGCGGCAAGCGAGGTGTCGCGTAACAAGCTGTCGCGTGGCATCTTCCCTCCTGCGCGTCCCAACGATGCACGCCATTCTAACGCCTCCCAAGAGGGACGCGTCGAGTTGATAGCCTGATAGAATCCGCGCCACGCCACACGCAGTGATTCAGATGCAATCCGCCGATCGCGCCTTCATCGCTGAAACGACCGCCAAGATGCTGCTGGAGGTGAAGGCGGTGCTGTTCTGGGAGGACAAGCCGTTCATCTTCACATCGGGCTGGGCGAGCCCCGTTTATATCGACTGCCGGAAGCTAATTTTCTATCCGCGCATTCGCACCCAGCTGGTCGACTTCGCCGAGGCGACCCTGGCGCGTGACGCCGGATTCGAGCAGTTCGACGTCGTCGCCGGCGGCGAGACGGCGGGCATTCCCTACGCGGCATGGATTGCGGACCGCCTTGCGCTGCCGATGCAGTACGTGCGCAAGAAGCCCAAGGGCTTCGGGCGCAATGCGCAAATCGAGGGCGATCTGCGCGAGGGCGCGCGCACGCTGCTCGTCGAGGACCTGACCACCGACGGGCGCTCGAAGATCAACTTCTGCAAGGCGCTGCGCGACGCGGGCGCCGTGGTCGAGCACGTCTTCGTCAATTTCTACTACGACATCTTCCCAGAATCCAAGAAGGTCATGGCCGACCTGAACGTGCGCCTTCACTACCTGGCGACCTGGTGGGACGTGCTCGCGGTGGTCAAGCAGGGCGGTCACCTCGGTGTGCAGCAGATCGGCGAAGTCGAAAAGTTTCTCAAGGCGCCGGCCGAGTGGTCGGCGGCGCATGGCGGCGTTTCGAGCTTTCCGTCCTCCTGAGCGGCCCGCGTGCGGGTCGTCACGCTGAACGTCAACGGCATTCGCGCAGCGGCGAAAAAGGGCCTTTTTCGCTGGCTCGCGACGCAGCGCGCCGACGTCGTTTGTCTGCAGGAGATCAAGGCGCAGGAGGCCGACCTCGACGCGACGATGCGTGCGCCGAAGGGCTACACGGCGGCCTTCTCGCACGGCGAGAAGAAGGGTTACGCCGGCGTCGCGCTCTACAGTCGCAGCGCCCCCGACAGGGTCATCGAGGGTTTTGGCGAACGCGAGTTCGATTCCGAGGGCCGCTATCTGGAAGCCCGCTTCGGCAACCTGTCCGTGGTGTCGCTGTACGTTCCGTCAGGTTCGAGCGGCCCGCACCGCCAGGCCTCCAAGTTTCGGTTCATGGAGGTGTTCCTGCCGCAATTGCGCAGGCTCAAGCGTGCGCGTCGCGAAGTGATCCTGTGCGGCGACTGGAACATCGCGCACCGCGAGATCGACCTCAGAAACTGGCGTGCCAACCAGAAGAACTCCGGCTTTCTTCCCGAAGAGCGTGCCTGGCTCTCGCGCGTGTTCGATGAGCTGGGATTCGTCGACGTCTTCCGCCGGATCAATCCGCGTCCGGAGCAATACACCTGGTGGTCGAATCGCGGCCAGGCCTGGGCGAAGAACGTTGGTTGGCGGATCGACTATCAAATCGCGACCCCCGGCGTCGCGGCGCGGGCCGTAGGCGAGTCGATCTACAAGCGCAAACGGTACTCGGACCACGCGCCACTGACGATCGATTACGACTGGGCGTTCGACTGAGGGGCGATGGGCCGCCGTCGACCGCGCTCAGGTCAGGCCCGAACCGCGGGGCTTGAGCTGCATGACGCTCAGCCGCTGGCGCCGCCGGTCGAGCCACCAGGCGAGCGCGGGCAGCAGCGCGAAGCCGCCCGGCATGACGAAACACATGAGGTAGGGCGAGATGACCGACAGACGTTTCAGATGGCCGCGCAGCTCCGCGCGGTCGGCGGGCGTCCACCGCAGCTTGTTGCGGCGCTTCATGAGCAGCGGCATCAAGCCCCTGACCTGCACCATCTCGGACTGAAGGTGGCGCCGTTCGCGCGCAACGAACGCGAAGGGCGTCAACACGATGCGTGGCCGTCGTGGTGTGGGCGTCATGGCAGTCTTTCCGAGCGCGTCGGCGCGTGCGTTTAGCGAATTCGAGAACCTGCGCTCGAGGCTACAGAGTTCATGCTCCGCCATCAATCGAGAAACGACTTGCGACGGTTAGAATTCGTTAACGGGCAGGCACCGCATGCCAAATGACGCTCCGCATGGCGTTTCCGCGGTGTTTCGCAGCCGCAGGATCTTCCTGCTTCTGCTGCTCGGGTTCGCCTCAGGGCTCCCGCTGGCGCTCACCGCAGGCACGCTGCAGGCTTGGCTCGCGGTCGAGCGAATCGACCTGACCACGATCGGGTTGTTTGCGCTCGTTGGCCAGCCCTACACCTACAAGTTCCTCTGGGCCCCTCTGATGGACCGCTACCGGATACCGTTCCTCGGACGGCGGCGGGGCTGGCTCGCGGTGACGCAGCTCGCGCTGCTCGCAGCGATCGCGTGGATGGGCAGTCTGTCGCCGCAAACGGCGCCCTGGCTGCTCGCCGGGGTCGCGCTGTCGGTGGCGTTCCTGTCGGCCTCGCAGGACATTGTGTTCGACGCATACCGTGCCGACGTGCTCGATGCGGAAGCGCGCGGCGCCGGCGCCGCAGTCTCGGTGCTCGGCTACCGCATCGCGATGCTCGTCTCGGGCGGGCTGGCGCTGATGCTCGCCGATTCCTGGCTCGGCTGGCACGGCACCTATTTCCTCATGGCCGCCCTGATGCTCGTCGGACTTGCGGCGACCTGGCAGGCCGATGAGCCGTCGGCGCCGCCGCGGGCGCCGCATTCCCTGCTCGAGGCCGTGCGCGAACCTCTCGGGGAGTATTTCTCGCGCCACGGCGCCTGGCTGATGCTGATCCTGGTGATCCTCTACAAGCTGGGCGACGCCTTCGCAGGCAGCCTGACGACGGCGTTCCTGCTGCGCGGACCCGGCTTTTCGCTCACCGAGGTGGGCCTGGTCAACAAGTGGCTCGGCATCGGCGCGACGATCCTCGGGGCGCTGGCGGGCGGCGCCCTGATGGCACGGTTGCGCCTTTACCGCGCGCTGCTGCTGTTCGGCGCGCTGCAGGCGCTCACCAACCTCGGTTTCATGCTGCTCGCCTCGGCCGGTAAGAGCCACGTCTTGATGATCGTCGTGATTGCCGCGGAGAACCTGTGCGGCGGCATGGGGACGGCCGCATTCGTGGCCTTGCTGATGGCGATGTGCGACCGGCGGTTCTCGGCCACGCAGTACGCGTTGCTCTCGGCGCTGGCGGCGTTCGGCCGGGTCTACGTCGGTCCCGCCGCCGGCGCGATGGCCGCAAGCCTGGGTTGGGTCGTGTTCTTCTTTTTCACCTTCATCGCCGCGCTGCCGGGGGTGCTCATGCTCATCTGGCTGCGCGCGCGGGTCGAAGCGCTCGACGTGGCGCCGCACGGCTAGCGGTCTGCGCGGGCGCCTGGGCGCCACTGGTAAGATCGTCCGCCATGTCCGCCGCTCAAGCCGTGCTCGAGATCGAGGAGCCTTCGGGCGCCGAGCCCGGCGCCACGATCCGCGTGTCGGGCGACTGGACCTTCGGCGCGCTTGCCGCGCGTCGCTACCAGCTCGCCCGAATCGCCGCGACACTCCAGCCGCGTCCGGCGCAGGGGCTGCGCTGGGACCTCACCGGCATCACCGCGCTCGACGACGCGGGCGCGGTCTGGCTCGCGCGGGCCCTCAGAGCGGCCGAGCAGATCGACGTCAGTCCGCAGTACCGCACGATGCTGACCCAGGCGAGCGAGGGCCTGCTCGTCGAGCGCCCGGCGCAGGGCGTCGATCCACTGGCCGGGGTCGTGCGCATCGGGCTGGTGGCCATCGACTTCTGGCTGCACGTGCGCGACGCCACGGCGCTGCTCGGACAGCTGCTGCTCGATTTCCTGCGCTTGGTGCGGCGCTGGCGAGAGTTTCCGCTGCTCGAGCTGTCGGCGAACGTGTATCGCGCGGGCGTCTCGGCGCTGCCGGTGACGATGCTGGTCGGTTTCCTGATCGGCGTGGTGCTGACCTATCTATCGGCGCTCCAGCTCAAGCGCTACGGCGCGGACCTGCTGGTCATCAACATCGTCGGCATCGGCGTGGTGCGCGAGCTCGGCCCACTGCTCGCGTCGATCATCGCGGCGGGCCGCTCGGGGTCGGCGATGACCGCCCAGCTCGGCGTCATGCGGGTCACCGAGGAGATCGAGGCGCTTTCGGTGATGGGCGTATCGGTGACCGCGCGCCTCGTGCTGCCCAAAGTGCTGGGCCTCGCGATTGCCTTGCCGATGGTTTCGTTCTGCACGGACGTCGCGGCGCTGGCCGGCGGCGTGCTGATCGCGAAGCTGACCTTGGGGATCACGCCGGCGGCTTTTCTCGAGGCGCTGCCGCGCGCGGTCGAGGTGGTGAATTTCTGGATCGGCATCGGCAAGTCGGTCGCTTTCGGCATTGCGGTGGCCTTCGTGGCCTGCCACTACGGGCTGCGCGTGCTACCCAATACCGACAGTCTGGCGGCGGGGGTCACGCAGTCCGTGGTGGCCTCGATTACGGTGGTGATCCTTCTCGATTCCATGTTTGCGATACTGCTGCGCGATGTCGGCTGAGACGGCGACAGGAAACGGCGTCGAGAAGGTCGTCGAGGTGCACAAGCTGCTGAACAAGATCGGCAGCTTCGTGCTGCACCGCGACCTCGATTTCGAGGTGCGCGCAGGAGAGGTCATGACGCTGGTCGGCGGTTCGGGCAGCGGCAAGACCCAGCTGGTGCGCGTGATCCTCGGCCTGAAGCGACCGAGCGCAGGGTTCGTTCGGGTCTTTGGCGTGTCCTGGGACGATGCGAACTACTTCCGCGTGCGCGCCGCCCGCGAGCGCATGGGCATGCTGTTCCAGAACGGGGCGCTGTATTCGGCGTTTACCGTGTATCAGAACGTGGCGTTTCCGCTGCGCGAGCGGGGCGGTCTGGACGACGAGGCGATCCGCGCGATCGTCTACGCGAAGCTCGCCCAGGTCGAGCTCGAGCCGAAGCACGCGGACCTGCTGCCGGCGAATCTCTCCGGCGGGATGGTGAAGCGCGTTGCGCTCGCGCGCGCACTCGCACTTTCTCCGGAGCTGCTGATTCTCGACGAACCCACTGCGGGGCTGGACCCGGACCGCTCGGACGCCTTTGTGCGCTTGATCAAGCGGATGCGCACCGAGTACCGCTTCGCGGTCCTGATGGTGACCCACGATCTCGACACCCTGCAAGACCTCTCCGATCGCATCTCGGTGCTGGCCGACCAGCATATAATCGCCAGCGGCTCGATCGACGAGGTGCGCAAGGTGCCGCACCGTTTCATCGAGAACTTTTTTGGGGGAGAGCGCGGCCGGCGCGCCTTCACGGCGGCCTGAGCGCGGGAAAAGACTTTGGAAAACCGCGCCTACGCGCTGATCACCGGCGTTTTCGTGCTCGCCATCGCTGCGGCGATCCTGGTGTGGGCGAACTGGCTTGCGGGCAGCCCCGTGCAGCGGGACAAGTACCGCGTGGTCTCGCTGCGGCCGATCACCGGGCTGAACGAGCAGGCGCAGGTGCGCTACCGCGGTATCGACGCGGGACGCGTGACGAGCATCCGGCTCGACAAGGCGAACCCGAACCGCATCCTGATCGGCATCGAGGTCAACAAGGATGTCCCGATCACCCGCGGGACCTACGCGCAACTCGGCATGGAAGGCATTACCGGCATCGCTTACGTGCACCTGCTGGATGACTACAGCTCGCGCGAGCCGCCGGCCAAGGGCCGTGACGGCGTGCCCGAGATCCACCTGCGGCCGTCGTTCCTCGATGCTTTGTTCGACAATGGCGAGGCCGTGCTGCGCGACGGGCGCGTGCTGATCACCGAATTCACCAAGCTGGTGAACGAGGAGAACCGGGAGCGTTTCGCACACTCGCTCGCGCATCTCGAGATACTGCTGGCGAAGCTCGAGACGCAATTGCCGGGCTTCATCGAGCGCACCGATGAGCGCGTGCAGGCATGGATGAACGAGAAGAATCGACGCAACGTCGAGGCAATGCTGTCGAATCTGAACGAGGCGACGCGCGACCTGCCCGCGCTGGTACGGGATGCGCGCGCGCTCTCGGCGCAGGCGACCCAGCTCGCGACGGAAGCCACGGCGCTGGCGCGCGAATCCCGGGGCGCCGTGCACGACGTGCGCGGCACGACGCTGCCGAAGGTCAACGCGCTTGCCGATTCGGTCGCGCGCAGCGCGCGGCGCGTTGGCGAGCTGGCGGAAACGCTCGAGCGGAAGCCTGACAGTCTTATCTGGGGGCACGACAGGACGCCCCCGGGCCCCGGCGAGGAAGGATTTCAATGAGCGGATGGCGGTTTGGCGGTGGCCTTGCTTCGGTATTCACCCTCGTACTCGCGAGCTGCGCGGGCGGCGGCGCCTCGAGCATTCCGCCGCACAGCTACGACCTCGGCATCGAGACCCCTGCGACGAGCATGCCGGCGGTCGAGCTGCGCGGCGTGCGCGCGGTGCGGCCGTTCGACAGCACCGCCATGTATTACCGTCTGGCCTACCGTGACGGCGCGGAGCTCGTGGCGTTCGCCCAATCGCGCTGGGCGGCCCCGCCCGGGGAGCTCGTGCGCAAGCAGCTCGCGCGCGCAACGCGTGCCGGGACGCCGCGCTGCAGGCTGGAGGTCGAGTTGCAGGAATTCAGCCAGGTGTTCAGCGCGCCGGACGCGAGTATCGCGCAGCTCGAGCTCGTCGCTACGCTCGGTGCGCCCTCCGGCATTGTCGAAACGCGCGCGATGCGAATTTCGGAGGCGGACGCCGGATCGACGGCTGCGCAGGGCGTGAAGGCGATGCAACGCGCGGTCACGCGCGCGATCGCCGAGCTCGTGCAATGGATCGACGGCGTTGCGGGCTGCCGAGGCTGACGTTCGCCGCCGGGGGTCAGGTCCAGGTGCAGCGGTAGACGGCGAGGCTGCCGAAAACGTTGGGCAGCAGGCTCACCGGTCGCCCGGCGTGGAGCACCAGCCGCTCTTCGATCCGGGTGCCGAGCCGCCGGCACAGATCCTCGAAATCGGTCAGCGTGCACAGGTGCACGTTCGGCGTCTCGTACCAGGCATACGGCAGCGCCTCCGAGACCGGCATCCGTCCCAGCAGCAGTTGCAGCCGTGCCTGCCAGTGGCCGAAATTCGGGAACGAGACGATCACCTCGCGCCCGACGCGCAGCATCTCGCGCATCAGCTGTTCGGTGCGGTGGATGGTCTGCAGCGTCTCCGAGAGCAGCACGTAATCGAACGAGCCATCGCGAAATACCGAAAGCCCGTCCTCCAGGTTCATCTGCAGCACGTTTACGTCATTCCTGACGCAGGCAACCACCTCGGCGTCGTCGATCTCGACGCCATAGCCCGGGGCCTGGCGCGCCTCCCAGAGGTAGCGCAGGAGCCCGCCGTCGCCGCAGCCCAGATCGAGCACCCGTGCGCCCGGCGTGACCCAGCGGGCGATGGCGGCGAAGTCGGGCCGCGCGGCGAGCAGCGCCTGATCGGTCGCGTTCATCGGCTCAGCGCTCGATATTCTCGAAATAGGCGCGCAAGGCGCCGTGATAGTGCGGATCGTCCATCAGAAACGCGTCGTGCCCGCCGGGGGCATCGAGCTCGAGGTAAGACAGGATCCTGCGGTTGTCGAGCAGCGCGCGGACGATTTCGCGCGAGCGCGCCGGCGCGAAGCGCCAGTCCGATTTGAACGAGACCACGAGAAAGGCGGCCTGAGCGCGCGCGAGCGCGGCCGACAGGTTGCCGCCGAACGCCGCGGCCGGGTCGAAATAGTCGAGCGCCTTGGTGATGCGCAGGTAGGTATTGGCATCGAAATACGAAGAGAACTTGTCGCCCTGGTGGCGCAGGTAGGACTCGACCTCGAAGTCGATGTCGAAGTCGAACCCGGGCACCCCGCGCCGCAGCAGGCGGCCGAATTTCGCCATCATCGCTTCGTCCGACAGGTAGGTGATGTGCCCGATCATGCGCGCAATGCGCAGCCCGCGCGTCGGGACCACGCCTTTGTCGTAGTAGTGCCCGTCATGGAAGTCGGGGTCCGTCGTGATCGCCTGCCGCGCGACCTCGTTGAACGCGATGTTCTGCGCCGACAGCCGCGGCGTGGATGCGATGACGAGCGAATGCCGGATCCGTTCCGGGTAGGCAAGCGCCCAGTGCAGCGCTTGCATCGCACCGAGGCTGCCGCCCATGACCGCGGCGAAACACGCGATGCCGAGCCGATCGGCGAGGCGCGCCTGGGCGTCGACCCAGTCCTCGACCGTCACCACCGGGAAGTCGCCCCCCCAGCGTCGCCCGGTCGCCGGATTCGGGCTCATCGGGCCGGTCGAGCCGTGGCAGCCGCCGAGGTTGTTCACGCCGATCACGAAAAACCGCTCGGTATCGAGCGGCTTGCCCGGTCCCACGAGGTTGTCCCACCAGCCGGGCTCGTCGGGGCGGTCCGCGTGCACGCCTGCGACATGGTGCGACGCGTTCAACGCATGGCATACCAGCACCGCGTTCGAGCGTGCCTCGTTCAGGCTGCCATAGGTCTCGTAGGCGAGCTCGAACGCGGGCAGCGTCGCGCCGCTGCGCAGCAGGAGGGGCGCGTCGAACACGGCCTTTTGCGGGGCGACGACCCCCACGGAGCCGGACGAATGCTGCGGTGCGTTCACGTCTCGATCAGGCACAAAAAAACCCGTTCAGCTTGCGCAGAAACGGGTTCGCGGGAGACCGTCTCTTTAGCTGGATTTGTTACGCGCCCGCAAGCTGAACATCAAATCGGCGCGGGTCGCAGTATAACCGACTACAGGGCGCGCGCGGCGCCGCGCGCGAGCAGTGCGTCGATCGCATCGCTCCCCAGCCCGGCCTCGGCGAGCACTTCCCGCGTGTGCTCGCCCAGCCGCGGGGCGTGGCGACGGTAAGCCGGCGCGGTCTCGGACCACTCGGAGGGCACCTTCAGTGAGCGCAGCCGGCCCTCGCTCGGATGCTCGACGGTCTCGAAATACCCGATGGCCGCGAGGTGCGGGTCGCGCACGATGTCATCGATGCTGTTCATGCGCTGCACCGGAATGTCCGCGCGCTCCAGAAGCGCAAGCCATTCCTCGGTGCTGCGCTTGCGCATCTCGTCCGAGACGAAGGCATAGGCGGCGTCGTAGTTCTGCGCACGTGCCTCGTGTGTGGCAAAGCGCGCGTCGTCGGTCAGAAGGTCGCCGCGACCCACCAGCTCGAGGAACGCGCGCCACTGCTTGTCGTTGTAGATGAGCGCGCAGACGTAGCCGTCGCGGGTCGCGTAGGGACGCCGGTCGCGCGCGAGCAGGCGCACATAACCCGGTCCACCCACCGGCGGATCGAAGGTGTAGCCCCCGAGATGCTCGCCAAGCACCACTTGCAGCATGCCTTCGAACATCGGTACGTCGATCCGCTGGCCCTGGCCCGAGCGCTCGCGCCAGAACAGCGCAGCCATCACCGCGTTGGCGAGCTGCAGCCCGATCGTCCGGTCGGCGGTGATCAGCGGCGTATAGCGCGGCGAGTCGTTGCCCGCGGCCTGATGTAGCCAGGGGATGCCCGTGGCCCCCTGGATCAAGTCGTCGTAGGCGGGGCGCGCTGCGTACGGGCCGCGCTGGCTGTAGCCGAAGGCGCCGACATAGAGGATGCGTTCGTTTACCGCGCGCAGGTCCTCGTACGCAAGCCGCAGGCGGGCCATCGCCTGCGGACGGATGTTGTACACGAGCGCGTCCGCGCCGCGCACCAGCGCGAGCAGGGCATCGCGTGCGGCCGGCTGCTTGAGGTCGAGCGCCACCGAGCGCTTGTTGCGGTTGACGTTTAGAAAGATATGTCCCATGCCGGCATGGCGCTGCGGCCAGGCGCTGCGCATCACGTCGCCCTCGAGCGGCTCGACCTTGATCACGTCCGCCCCCATGTCGCCGAGGATCTGGGTGGCATAGGGGCCCATGACGACCGTGGTGAGGTCGATGACGCGAACGCCGTCGAGCGGTCCGGGCATGGTGGGGCCGAGCGCGCCGCTTTCGTCAGCCGTTCAGCTTCGCGATGAATTCGCGAATGCGGATCGGGTCGTCGCTGCGCAGTACGCGCTGCGTCAGCGCGCGCGTCTGCGTGAGATCGGTCTTCAGGACGCGTTCCTTGATCGCGAGAAGCTGCGTCGGATGCATCGAGAAGTTGCGCAGGCCGAAGCCGAGCAGCAGCCGCGTGAGCATCAGGTCGCCCGCCATCTCGCCGCAGACGGCGATGGGCGTTCCCGCGCGGGTTGCCGTCTGGATCGTGCGCGCGACGAGCTGCAGGACAGCCGGGTGCAGCGGATCATAAAGATGCGCGACGGCATCGTCGGTGCGGTCGATCGCGAGCGTGTACTGGATCAGGTCGTTGGTGCCCAGCGACAGGAAGCTCAATCGCTTCATGAACACCGGCAGGGCCAGGGCCGCGGCGGGAATCTCGATCATCCCGCCGACCGGAATGCCGGGCGCGTAGCGTTCGCCCCGCTCGTCGAGCTGCTGCCTGGCCTGGCGCAGGAGCGCGAGCGCCTGGTCGACCTCGTGCGGATGCACGAGCATCGGCAGCAGGACACGCAGCTGGCCGTAGGTCGACGCGCGCAGGATCGCGCGCAGCTGCGTGAGGAACATCTGCGGCTCGGCGAGGCAGTAGCGGATTGCGCGCAGTCCCATCGCCGGATTGGGCATGACATGGACATCGCCGTGCAGCGCCTTGTCGGCGCCGACGTCGAGCGTGCGCAGAACCACCGGCCGGCCGCCCATCGCCTGGGCGACGTCGCGGTAGGCCTCGAACTGCTCGTCCTCGTTCGGCAGGTCCCTGCGATTCATGAACAGGAACTCGGTGCGGAACAGCCCCACGCCTTCGGCGCCGGCCTCGAGGACCTGGTCGATGTCCTGCGGCAGCTCGATATTCGCGTAGAGCTCGATCGGCGTGCCGTCGAGCGTCGCGGGCCGCGTGGATTTCAGGCGCTTGAGCTTCTGCCGCTCGATCTCGAGCTGCGACTGACGCAGCTGGTACTCGCGCAGGACGAGCGGGTCCGGATCGACGATCATCACGCCCTGCACGCCGTCCACGATCACCAGCTCCCCTTCGCGGATCATGTGCCGGGCGTGATGCAGGCCGACGAGCGCCGGAATTCCGAGGCTGCGCGCCAGAATCGCGGTATGCGAGGTCACGCCGCCGACGTCGGTGACGAAGCCACCGAAATGGTGACGCTTGAACAGAATCATGTCGGCGGGCGCCAGGTCGTGCGCCACCACGATCAGGTTCTGCTCCTCCGCGAGTTGCGGCGCGGGCGGTGTGTCGGTTCCCATCAGCGCCTTGAGCACGCGCTCGACGACCTGCTGGACATCCGCCTTGCGCTCGCGAAGGTAGGGATCGTCGATCGACTCGAATTGCTCGACGAGGCGCTCCATCTGCTGGACCAGCGCCCATTCGGCATTGCAGCGGCGCTCGCGCACCAATGCCCGGGGCACTTCCGAGAGCGTCGAATCCTCGAGAATCATCCGGTGCACGTTCACCAGGGCGCCGAATTCCGCAGGCGATCCCGGCGGGATATGGGATTCGATCGCCGCGAACTCGTCGCGCACGCGCCCGAGCGCCGCATTGAATCGCGCGATCTCGTCTTCCACGGCACCTTCAGCGATCTCGTAGTGGCCGACCTCGAGACGCGCGCTCGAGACGAGGTGGGCGTGCCCGATGGTGATGCCGGAGGACACGCTCGCGCCGTGCAGGACGAAGTTCATGCGCGCCGCACCGGTCGCCCGGGCCTCACTCGCCTTCGCCGAACTTGTCGGCGATGAGCGCGCGGACCGCGGCAAGCGCCGCGTCCGCGTCGGCGCCCTCGGTTTCGATGGTCACGGTCGCGCCCTTGCCCGCTGCAAGCATCATCACGCCCATGATGCTCTTCGCGTTGACCCGCCGGCCGCTGCGCGACAGCCAGACCTCGGACTGGAAGCGGCTCGCGAGCTCGGTCAGCTTCGCCGAGGCGCGGGCGTGCAGGCCGAGCTTGTTGTCGATGGTCGCCTCAGCGCTTGGCATCGGAGCAGCAGTCGCTGTTCATGTGGATCACGCCCTCGGTGCCGCCGGAGCGCGCCTTCTCCACGAGCGACTCGAGCCCGCCGCCACAGTAGGTGAGCACGCGCAGCAGCATCGGCAGGCTGACGCCCGACACGCCCTCGATGCGTCCAGGCTCGAGCAGCCGCGAAGCGATGTTGCACGGGGTCGCGCCGTAGATGTCGGTGAGCACCAGCACGCCGCTTCCGGTGTCGAGCTCGCGCAGCGCGGCGCGCCCGCGCGCAAGGATCGCGTCGGGATCGTCGGCGCTGGTCATGCCGATCTCGCGGACGTTCTCGGGGGCGCGCCCCAGCATGTGGGTCGCCGAAGCGAGCAAGGCGGCGCCGAGGCCGTCGTGCGCGAGGATCAGGACACCGATCATGCGCGGCCTAGCCGCGCGGCCTGGCGGCCGTCGCCTCGAGCGCGCGGACGAACATGCCGGCGACGTCAAATCCGCTCTGGTCCTGGATCTCGCGGAAACAGGTCGGGCTCGTCACGTTGATTTCCGTGATCCAGTCTCCGATCACGTCCAGGCCGACGAGCAGCAGTCCGCGTGCCGCAAGCCGCGGCCCGATCGTCTCCGCGATCTCGCGCTCGCGCGCGGTCACCGGCATCGTCACGCCGCGCGCGCCAGCGGCCAGGTTGCCGCGGAATTCGCCCGGCCGCGGGATCCGCGCCAGCACATGCGGCACCAGCTCGCCGTTGATGAGGATGACGCGCCGGTCGCCTTCGGTAATCTCGGGGATGTAGCGCTGCGCCATGACCGAGCGCGCACCGGCCTGCGACATGATCTCG
>Ga0210098_1000030_pt1:0-2500 | contig 53024 bp, 36 predicted proteins | sample Joice_ThreeSqA_D_FD_184870 | JGI IMG/M metagenome (GOLD analysis project Ga0210098, IMG submission 184870) | Wetland microbial communities from San Francisco Bay, California, USA, that impact long-term carbon sequestration - Joice_ThreeSqA_D1... | ecosystem: Environmental > Aquatic >...
GTGCCCTGCTGAAACAGGTCCAGCTCCCTGGCAGTGGAAATATGCAGCACATGAAGCCGTGTGTTGTATTTACCCGCCAGTTTAACAGCAAGCGAACTGGAGAGATAACACGCCTCTTCACTGCGGATCAGAGGGTGCTGACTCACCGGTATATCCTCACCATATTTCTCCTGGGCTTTCCTGGTGTTCTTCACGATGGTAGGCTCATCTTCACAATGGGTGGCAACCAGTGTTGGTGATTCGGCGAATATCTTTTCGAGTGCTTTGGGATCGTCCACCAGCATATTCCCTGTGGAGGAACCCATAAAGACCTTGATCCCGCAGATTTTTGTTGGATCAACTCTTTTTAGCTCCTCAATATTGTCGTTGGTAGCTCCCAGATAAAAGGAGTAGTTCGCCATGGAAACCTCCTTAGCCCGCCTGTACTTCTTTTCAAGTTCCTTAACAGAGGTGGCCTGGGGCCTGGTATTAGGCATCTCCATATAAGAGGTGGTCCCGCCGGCCACTGCAGCTTTCGACTCTGTGGCGATCTCCGCCTTATGGGTCAATCCCGGTTCCCTGAAATGTACCTGATCGTCTATGATGCCCGGCAACAGGTATTTTTCCCCCGCATCAATCTCTTCAGCTAGATCCTGTTGCACTCCTGGTTCCCCGTGTTCGACCGCGCGAATGATCCCGCCCCTGACCAGCACAAAACCGAGAGTGATATTCCCATTGTTGACAATCTTTGCGTTTTTAATCAGGTAGTTATTCATTCTTCAGCTGTATCATTTGTTAACGAAATCAACCGGCGCTGTTTGACCCGGCAATCTTTTGTATCGCCTGAACCAGCTTCTCATTTTCATGATGATCACCCCGAAAATGGCTTCGCTGACAATCCTGCCAGACATCTTTGAGGTCCCTTCCCTCCGGTCTGTAAAAATAATGGGAAGCTCTTCGACATTAAAACCATATTTCCAGGCTTTGAACTTCATCTCGATCTGAAAAGCATAACCCTTGAAGTTTATCCTGTTCAGCTTAATGGTCTCCAGTACTTCGCGGCGGTAACAAACAAAACCGGCGGTGGCATCTCGTACCTTCATACGTGTGATCAACCTGACATAGACAGAGGCAAAGTAAGAGATCAGTACGCGGCTCATGGGCCAGTTCACAACGTTAACCCCTGAAATGTACCGTGAACCGATGGCAACATCAGCCGAATCCTTCTCACAGGCGTTAAAAAGCCTGGGCAGGTCACCGGGATCGTGGGAAAAATCAGCATCCATTTCGCAGATGTACTGGTACCCGTTTTCAAGTGCCCATTGAAATCCCTGGATATAGGCTGTCCCCAATCCAAGCTTACCTGTTCGCTCCAGCAGGTGCAGTGACCTGGTATGTTTGGATTGCAGTATTTTGATATGTTCACCGGTACCGTCGGGAGAGTGATCATCCACAATAAGCAGGTGGACCTTTATGGGCAGGCCCAGGACCGCTTCAACGATCCTGTCAATATTCTCAATCTCGTTATATGTAGGTACAATGACTAATCTTTCACCCATGCGGAAACAGCGTAAAGAACAAAATTACACGAATTTTTGTAGTTTTTGTTAGCCTGCTTCAAGTAAACCGCTATATTTGCTGCCCGTTTGGCAAGACGGCATTCTTTGATAAGTGTATTTTTAAAACCTGATTCCCAATCGAATACGATTTTTTAAAAAAATAATCAAAGAAAGATTTGGCGAATCAAAATTAAAGCAGTTATCTTTGCATCCGCTTTTGACAAGCATTTGTTCTTTTTACAGGGTTGGAGTGTCTTTTTCCCGGCATCAAAACCGGTAAAAAATTGAAGAGAAATTGCGAGGATTTTAGATAATTTCATTATCTTTGTCGTCCGCAAAAACGAAAGTGAAAACGGAACATAGTTCTTTGAAAATATTGAAGTAAGAAATAGGTAAAGAAGTCACCTGAAATTCCAAATGAATTTTAAGGAGTGAAGAATCCTTGAGCAAATTAAATTTTTTATACAATGAAGAGTTTGATCCTGGCTCAGGATGAACGCTAGCGGCAGGCCTAACACATGCAAGTCGAGGGGTAACGATGTCTTCGGACAGGCGACGACCGGCGCACGGGTGAGTATCGCGTTTGTAACCTACCTTTAACTGGAGAATAGCCCGAAGAAATTCGGATTAATACTCCATAATACTATGATCTGGCATCTTTTTATAGTTAAAGCTCCGGCGGTTAAGGATGGACATGCGTAACATTAGTTTGTTGGTGAGGTAACGGCTCACCAAGACTACGATGTTTAGGGGGTCTGAGAGGATGGTCCCCCACACTGGTACTGAGACACGGACCAGACTCCTACGGGAGGCAGCAGTGAGGAATATTGGTCAATGGGCGAAAGCCTGAACCAGCCATGCCGCGTGAAGGATGACAGCGCTATGCGTTGTAAACTTCTTTTGTACAGGAAGAAACACTTCTACGTGTAGAAGCTTGACGGTACTGTACGAATAAGCATCGG
>Ga0210098_1000030_pt1:5000-53024 | contig 53024 bp, 36 predicted proteins | sample Joice_ThreeSqA_D_FD_184870 | JGI IMG/M metagenome (GOLD analysis project Ga0210098, IMG submission 184870) | Wetland microbial communities from San Francisco Bay, California, USA, that impact long-term carbon sequestration - Joice_ThreeSqA_D1... | ecosystem: Environmental > Aquatic >...
TCTGACAGCTAGGATGTTGGCTTGGAAGCAGCCATTCATTTAAAGAGTGCGTAACAGCTCACTAGTCGAGCGATTGTGCGTGGATGATAATCGGGCATTAAGCATACTACCGAAGCTATGGACTTATAACTTAAGTTATGAGTGGTAGGGGAGCATTCCAGCGGCGCCGAAGGTGAATCGTAAGATTTGCTGGAGCTTCTGGAAAAGAAAATGTAGGCATAAGTAACGATAAGGCAGGTGAGAAACCTGCCCGCCGAAAGACTAAGGTTTCCGGATCAACGCTAATCGGATCCGGGTTAGTCGGGTCCTAAGGCGAAACCGAAAGGTGTAGTCGATGGACAACTGGTTAATATTCCAGTACTACCTTATACTGCGATGGGATGACGAAGTAGTGAAAGGTCCGCGTGCTGACGGAATAGCACGTTAAAGGTTGTAGGTATATCTCCGGGTTAATAGCTTGGAGATGCTGAAACTGATAGTACCGTGAGCCTTCGGGCAAGCGGATAGTGACCCTAAGCAGACTTCCAAGAAAAACCCCTAAGCTTCAGGTATAAGGTACCCGTACCGCAAACCGACACAGGTAGTCGAGGAGAGAATCCTAAGGCGCTCGAGTGATTCATGGTTAAGGAACTAGGCAAAATGACCCCGTAACTTCGGGAGAAGGGGTGCCATCGTAAGATGGCCGCAGAAAAATGGCCCAGGCGACTGTTTATCAAAAACACAAGGCTTTGCGAAATCGAAAGATGATGTATAAGGCCTGACACCTGCCCGGTGCTGGAAGGTTAAGAGGGGGGGTTATCCTTCGGGAGAAGCTCTGAATCGAAGCCCCAGTAAACGGCGGCCGTAACTATAACGGTCCTAAGGTAGCGAAATTCCTTGTCGGGTAAGTTCCGACCTGCACGAATGGTGTAACGATCTGGGCACTGTCTCAACCATGAGCTCGGTGAAATTGTAGTTCCGGTGAAGATGCCGGATACCCGCGACGGGACGGAAAGACCCCGTGCACCTTTACTATAGCTTAACATTGATTTTGGGTAAATGATGTGTAGGATAGCTGGGAGACTTTGAAGCGGCTTCGCCAGGAGTCGTGGAGTCAACCTTGAAATACCAGCCTTCATTTATCTGGAGTCTAATCCCTTCGGGGAGACAGTGTTTGGTGGGTAGTTTGACTGGGGTGGTCGCCTCCAAAAGAGTAACGGAGGCTTCTAAAGGTACCCTCAGCATGATTGGTAACCATGCGTAGAGTATAATGGCATAAGGGTACTTGACTGTGAGACTGACAAGTCGAACAGGTACGAAAGTAGAGCATAGTGATCCGGTGGTTCCGCATGGAAGGGCCATCGCTCAAAGGATAAAAGGTACGCCGGGGATAACAGGCTGATCGCTCCCAAGAGCTCATATCGACGGAGCGGTTTGGCACCTCGATGTCGGCTCGTCACATCCTGGGGCTGGAGAAGGTCCCAAGGGTTGGGCTGTTCGCCCATTAAAGTGGCACGCGAGCTGGGTTCAGAACGTCGTGAGACAGTTCGGTCCCTATCTGTCGTGGGCGTTGGATATTTGAGAGGACCTGACACTAGTACGAGAGGACCGTGTTGGACAGACCTCTGGTGTACCTGTTGTGGCGCCAGCTGCATTGCAGGGTAGCTACGTCTGGAAGGGATAAGCGCTGAAAGCATCTAAGCGCGAAGCCTGCCTCAAGATGAGATATCCCTTAAGGGCCGTTAAAGACGATAACGTTGATAGGCTGCAGGTGTAAAGGCAGTAATGTCAGAGCCGAGCAGTACTAATTGCCCGTGAGCTTTTTTCAAGGCTATTTAAAAGATACTTCTTCCAGTATGTTAATCTTATTGGATCCGTCCCGGCTTCGGCAGAGAGGCGGATAACGATTTTAGGTGACTATTGCAATGGGGAACCACCTCTTACCATTCCGAACAGAGAAGTTAAGCCCATTTGCGCCGATGGTACTGCGTTTAGTGGGAGAGTAGGTCGTTGCCTATCTTTTTTAATCCCATCCGGTTTCCGGATGGGATTTTTTTTAACCTTTTTTTAATCTTTTTTTAAACCTTTTTGTGGTTCGCAGGTTTTTTCAAACAAACTGCCCGGCCAGACGGATTCCGGGTCAACAGTAGGGTTAATACCCGTAAGTTTGTGATACTTTGTTAATTTCTTAATTTAATAATACCATCAATTCAACCATCGCTTTCTTAATTTAGTATTTAATACTGCACCTGACTGGTGAGGAGATTGATCGTCATATCTGTTTTGATTTCGGCTGTTGCAGTGACCGCACACGGGCAGGTGATTGATACCTCCAGAAACATCAATACCTGGATGTTGAAACACAACTTTACCCGCTTCGAGGACGTTCCGCTGGATACCAATATGCATCAGATCCAGCGGGATTATAACCCTGCCTTTCAGGAGGGTTTCAGTTATGAATCAGTCGGTATTCTTGCCAATGCGATCAATCATGTGGATTTCATGTTGCGCCAGGAACCCGATTTTTTCCTTTTTGGAAGGGCATGGGAACCCTATCTGAAAACGGCGGAGCGAACCATATTCTTTAATACAAAGAAACCGTTTACCTCACTTGCATACGCTACAATTCCGGTAAAGGACTGGAAGGAGGAGACCATCGAAATCAAACATACGCAGAATGTGTCTCCCTATACCAACTTTGGAATTGATTTCAATATTTTATCAGGTAAGGCACTCTATACCAACCAGGAATCCAGGGCGACACGAACGGGCCTGTATGGTAGCCATGCAAAGGATAAATACAGCATTTTCGGTACTTTTTATTACAACGAGATCAAGGTCCAGGATAATGGAGGGATCGTCGACAGGCAATCATTTCTGGATGGTGTTGAGGAGGAATGGTGGCTCTATCCTGTAAACCTGAATAATGCGCATTCGCACTACCGTAACCTCAATCTGTTCGCCACGCAGAAATATAACCTGGTGGAACGCCAGTATACTACCGACAGCCTGGGGAATACTTCTTCAAAGGGCAAAACGCTCTCCGTCTCCTGGCAGCTTGAGATGGAACGGCAGTTCAAGACCTATTATGATGAGGTCGACACTTCCAGCCTGTCACCCGTATACCAGAACTACTACTACCTTACCGGCATTGCAAATGACTCAGCCTCAGAAGATAAGATCTCTAACGTTGTACAGCTGATCCTGGGGGATCCCGATTATGATAAGCTCTCTGCCCGGATCTTTGCAGGGCATGAATTCAGGCGGTTCGGAATGCTGTCGCCCCAATCCGTTTATATAGATTCCCTTGCCCGGGATACGATAATAGGCAGCTTCAGCTCAAAGAATTTCAATGATATCTCGGTGGGATTCCACCTGGCCGGGCCTACCACGGGCATCTGGGACTGGGTGATCGATGGTAAGTATTACCTGCTAGGTTACAACCAGAACAATTTCAATCTGCATACCACCTTCTCGAGAGAGCTGGGTGGAAGCACGGATCTGGGCCTACGGGGAACACTTGAAATGGCCAGACCCAATTATTTCACCAACAACTACTCCTCCTCTTTCTTTGAGTGGAACAATGACTTTCCGTCCATGCTCAGGATCAAGGGTGAGGCTTTTATCCTGAGCGAGGATCTGGAGACAAACATCAGGCTGGGAGTTGCCTATATCTCGAACTATATTTACTGGGATACGGAGGCCATGCCCCGGTCGTACGACCAGGACCTGCTTCTTCTTTCAGCCCATATGGCCAAACATTTTAAAGTGTCAGGCTATAACTCGGAAACCAGGCTCCTGGTCCAGTATACCACCGCGAAATCGGTGCTGAATCTTCCCCTGGCCGTGATCTATTCATCCAACTACTGGAAACAGACGCTCTTTAAAGGGGCGTTGATTGCAGACCTGGGATTTGACCTCTATTTAACCACAAAGTACAAGGCGAGCGGTTATATGCCCGCAACCGGCGTATTCCATCTCCAGGATGAGATGGATGTCGGGGGATACCCTTTTGTGGATGTCTTTATAGCTTTCCATGTAAAACAAACCCGCCTGTATGCCTCAATGAATAATGTTTTACAGAGTGTAGGGTTTGCAGGGAATGATTTCTTCACTGCACAACCTTACCCTATGAAACCAAGGTATTTCAAGTTAGGGTTGGTATGGTATTTCTATGACTGATAAATTTAAATACAGAGCAGTTACCCTGTTTTTGATGATTCAGTTGAATCTGTTCCTGGGTTCATGTAACCAGGGAGGGGAGCCGAGGTTCCGCGACGTGGACCAGATGAAACCGCTTCAGATCACACACCTTGATCAGATCAAGCAATACGGGGCTCTAAAGGTGGTCACCGAGTATAACTCCATCAGCTATTTTCTCTATCGCGGCCAACCCATGGGATTTCAGTATGAAATGTTGCAGGGGCTGGCCAATTTCATGAACCTTTCACTGGAGGTGAGTGTAAGCAATGATCTTGAAAGGAATTTCAACGATCTAATTAACGGGGATGTGGACATGATCGCCATGAACCTCACCGTCACTTCTGAAAGAAAATCGGAGGTGGATTTTACTACCCCCCTTCTCCAGACCCGGCAGGTACTTGTGCAAAGAAAACCATTGCAATGGGAAAAGATGAACCATATTCAACTGGAATCCGGGTTGATCCGTAACCAGTTGGATCTGGCAGGCAAGGTTGTTTATGTACAGGCAGGTTCCGTATATGAGACCCGTTTACGGTCTCTTTCAGACGAGATCGGTGGCGGGATCCAGATCAGGGAGGTCAACCTGGATTCGGAGCAGCTGATACAGCGTGTGGCGCTTGGAGAGATTGATTATTCGGTTTGCGATGAAAATGTGGGACTGGTCAATACCAACTATTTTCCCCAGCTGGACGTGGGGACGGCCATCTCATTTCCCCAGAATGTGGCCTGGGCTCTCAAACCCCACTCGGACAGCCTGAAAAATGTGGTCAATCAGTGGATCTCAGCGTACCGGAAGACAAGCGGCTATGTAATGTTATACAACAAGTATTTTAACTACAGGAGCAACACCAGGGATATCCATAGTGACTATTACACGCTGGGAAGCGGTAAGATCTCAAGATTTGACGAGATCATCAAAAAAGAGAGCGAGCGCATCGGTTATGACTGGAGATTGCTCGCTTCGATCATCTACCAGGAATCGAGATTCAACCCTGAAGCTGTCTCCTGGGCAGGTGCATTCGGATTAATGCAGCTGATGCCAATTACAGCAAGAAGTTATGGGATTACCACTGCGTCATCTCCTGAAGAGCAGATCAGGGCGGGTGCCAGTTTTATCAAGTGGCTGGATGACCGTTTCAAGGAGTCGATAGAAGATCAGAATGAAAGGATCAAATTTGTGCTGGCTTCATACAATATAGGGCTGGGACATATCCAGGATGCCAGGAGACTGGCTGAGGAATATGATTCCGATCCCAATGTCTGGTATGGGAGCGTGGATGAGTGGCTGTTGAAGAAAGCAGACCCCGAATACTATACCGACCCGGTGGTCAAGCACGGAATGGCCAGGGGGATCGAGACCCACAATTTTGTAAAGGATATACTCGGCCGCTATGAGCACTATAAGAACATTGTGAATACCGAAGTCAAGGCAGAGTGGAAGCCAATTGAAGAATTTCGCTTAGCATCATGGCAGTAGCACCCCAGATCTTCTCCTTCCCGGCAAGGTAGAAAGGAGCCTCTACAAAACGGTCGTTGCGGTACATCCTTTCAGACCGGCAATTTTCCGGTTTAAGCAGCTCCGCAAGACTTACCTCAATGACATACCGCACCTCTGAACCATCGGGCCTGTAGGCAGGCCTTCCCGGCAGGCAGCCGAGAAAGGGAGCGACTAAAAAGTTGCTTACAGGTATATAGAGTGGTGTGAGTTTCCCTAGAATTTCAATCTCCTCACGGATACCCAGTTCTTCTCTGGTTTCCCGGATGGCTGTATCTTCAAGGGTTCCATCATGCTCTTCCCAGGCACCGCCCGGGAAACTGACCTGGCCGCTATGCGGGCCCTCATATTCATTCCGCTTAATGAAGATCAGGTGTACCTCTTCACCGGAAGGATAGAGCAGTGCCATTACAGCAGCCCTGGAGGGTTCATCCTCATGCTCAAAGCTTCCCCTGAAACTGGGTGCCATGATCAGCTGGGCTTTTTCACCGGGCAGCTCATTCTTCAGTACCTCTATCCATCTGCTCTTATCAAACATGGATTCACCATTAGTTAAACCGGATACTTTTGTCCGGCGAGATACGGGCTATGATACCTGAAGGGATCAGCAGGAAAAGGAAGGTAATCGCCATGGTCCCCACATTGAGTATCACCAAATGGACCGGATTAAGGTTGATGGGCACCGTGTCGAGGTAATAGGAAGTGGGATCCAGTGAGATGAGATTCAGGTATTTCTGTGCCAGACAGATACCCAGGCCAAACAGGTTCCCCCAGAGCAATCCCAGCAGGGCCAGGTACGAAGACTGGTACATGAATATTTTCCTGACGGAAACATTGTTGGTGCCCAGCGCTTTCAGGATCCCGATCATGTTGGTGCGTTCCAGGATCAGGATCAGAAGTCCGGAAATCATGTTAAATCCGGCAACCAGCAGCATCAGTATGATCAGCACAACCACATTCATATCCTGCAGGTTCAGCCAGTCGAAGATCTGGGTGTTCTTTTGCGTAATGGTCTCCACCTTCAGCCGGCTGCCATCATCCAGGAATTCAATGGCGACCTGTGCCCTGACCTCCTCTGCCAGTTTTGGCAGATCATCCATCTTATTGATCAATACCTCATAGCCGCTTACCTGTCCCTCGTCCCAGTTGTTGAGCCGTTGCACCTGTTTGATATCCGCAAAGATATAGAGCAGGTCAAACTGTTCCAGGCTGGTGTTGTAGATGCCGCTGATGGTGAAAGTCCTTGCCCTAGGAGGGTCCTGGATGAAGTACATGGTGAACCGGTCTCCTACCCCGAGATTCAGCAACCTGGCCGTGGAGCCGGAAAGCACCACTTTGTCGGTTCTCACACTGTCATTTACCGTGAACAGTGTCCCCTCCGAAAGGTTTTTTTGAATAAATGTCCAGTCGTAGCTGCCATCGATTCCCTTCAGTACAGCCCCGTGGATCTCATCACTGGTCTTAATGATCCCGGCCTTGATGGCGAATGGCTGAACATTTTTAATTCCGTTGATCTGTTTCAGCTTTTCCACACTCGCCAGGTTCCCCGGAACTGGTGCTGTTTCGTATGAGAGGTTCGAATCAAGGTTCAGGATCTGAATATGGGCCCCGAATCCTGTCACCTTGCCGGAGATCTCCTTTTTAAAGCCGGTGACAATAGCCACGGCCACGATCATCACGGCCAGGCTCAGCGCAATGCCAAACATGGCAATCCCTACTATAGAACGTGAGAAACTGCCGCCCTCTTTCCTGCTGCCGATCATCCGGCGTACGATAAACAATTCGGTATTCAACGATTCTTAATTGGGTTCACCAAATGTAACCATCTTTTAGCTATTTTTAAGATGTGAAGAAATTGTTAATAGTACCTTCCATTATTCTGAATTGTCTGCTGGCAGCCTGCTCCACTGACCAGCCTTTTGTCCGAACCGGGGCCGACCAGATGGATCTCTACCTGCCATTGCTGGAAGGGAAACATTTTGCCCTGGTAGCCAACCACACCTCGGTGGTTGGAGGGAGGCACCTGGTAGACACATTGCTTAGCCGTGGCATCGAAAAGGAGCAGATTATGAAGGTCTTTGCTCCCGAACACGGCTTCAGGGGAAACAGGGCAGCAGGGATCGAGATTGAAGATGGAACGGATGCTGCTACCGGTATTCCGGTGGCTTCACTATACGGGGCTCATAAGAAACCGGAACCGGCTGAATTATCCGGCATCGATATCATCATCTTCGACCTGCAGGATGTTGGAGTGAGGTTCTATACCTATATCTCCACACTTCACTATGTAATGGAAGCATGTGCCGAGAATGGTATTCCGCTTCTGGTACTGGACAGGCCCAATCCAAATGGGGGCTATGTGGATGGTCCTGTGCTTCAGAAAGCCTACACCTCTTTTGTGGGTATGGATCCCATCCCGGTTGTATATGGACTGACCATTGGTGAACTGGCAGGAATGATAAACGGAGAGGGATGGCTGAATGATGGGTTGAGGTGTGATCTGACCGTCATTCCCTGTGATGGTTACCGGCATGGAGATCACTATTCCCTTCCGGTTAATCCCTCACCCAATCTCTCCTCCGACCAGGCGGTATCGCTCTATCCGTCCACCTGCTTTTTTGAAGGCACGGTGATCAGTGAGGGCAGGGGTACGTCCATGCCTTTTGTAATATTTGGACATCCTGAGCTCCCGGGGGATTTCAGCTTCACGCCTGAAACCATACCCGGTGTTGCAAGTAATCCTAAATTTGAGGGAGAGGTATGTCATGGTACCAACCTGTCGGATTATACCCCTGAGGAGGGATGGACCAGGATCCATTTAGAGTGGCTGCTGGAGGCCTACAGGGTGTTCCCCCGGAAAGAGGATTTCTTTACTTCCTATTTTGATACCCTTGCGGGAACAGATGACCTGAGGATCCAGGTGGAAGCAGGATGGGATGAGTCGCAAATAAGAGCAAGCTGGCAGAGCGGGCTCGATCGATATAAAATAACAAGAAAAAAATACCTGATATATGGTGAGAAAGAGTAGCGTTGCATCCGTCATCATCCTTTCCCTTACACTTATCGCCGGCTTCCCGCGTGCTTATGCCCAGGTGATATTTCCCGAACCAGGATTTCTTTTTGATGATGCAGAGGTCCCGCGGATCGATCTGACCATCTCCGCATCAAACCTTCAGAACCTTTACGCAGATCCCGAAAGCAACAGTGAATACCTTGCTGTCTTCACCTTCACGAGGGGAGACAGTACCGAAGGGCCCATAGAGGTAAGCGTCCGGTTCAGGGGAGACACCATCCGGAACAATCAGAAGAAATCCTTTCGCATCTCCTTCAACTCCATTAACCCGGGTTTCGATCTGCATGGTATTGAAAAAATGGATCTGAATGCCGATGTCAATGATCCCTCCCTGGTCCGGTCCAAACTGGGATGGGAACTTTTCAGGCATATGGGTGTGCCCGGTTCGCGATGCAACCATGTGCTGCTGTATATCAATGATGATTTTTACGGGGTCTACATGAACACGGAGCATATTGATGAAAAATTCGTAAAGTCGAGGTTTGACAATAATGACGGCAACCTTTACAGGAACCTCTTCCCGGCCGACCTGGCTTTCCTGGGTTCTTCCCAGGACGATTACAAATATGAATATGACGGAAGGCGCGTCTATGCCCTGAGGACCAATGAAGAGTGGGATGATTATGCTGACCTTGCCTTCCTTATAACCACCCTGGACCAGTACAGTGGCGAGCAGCTGAAAGTTGAACTGGAACGGATTGTCAATGTGCAGCAGTATCTGAAAGTAATCGCTGTGGATGTGATGGCAGGCAACTGGGACGGTTATGCAGGAGATAAAAACAATTTCTACCTCTACCGCGACCAGGTGACCGGCAGGTTTGAATACATCCCCTATAACCTTGAAAATAGTTTCGGTATAGATTTCAGGGGAGTCGACTGGTCGGCCAGGTCCATATACAACTGGAACCTGAACCTGCGTCCGCTCTACGAAAAAATAATGGAAGTGGATGAGTACAAGGCGCAGTATACAATGTACATCAGGGAACTGGCTGATTATCTGGCTTCTGTCGAACTGAGCCAGGAGATTGTGCGATGGAGACAACAAATATCGGATGATGTGGCGATTGATCCTTACTACCCGGCCGACCGGGGCTATATTTTTACCGATTTTGAAGAGGCCCTTACTGGTGGCTGGGGAGTACATGTGAAGCAGGGCGTGCAGGAGTTTATTACAGCACGTACTGCCAGCGCTCTGACCGAGTCCATCACGGCCGATGCTGTTCCACTGTTTACCCATGTAAGGGTAGCGCCCCATCCGGGAAGGATCGATGTGGACTGGAGTGCCGGTGATGATGATCCGGGATTTACCTCCACCCTTTACTACCGTATCGGTGAAGGCAGCTGGAACACGGTGGTGAAAGATACTCCCACGGAGATTGATACTGTTTCGGGCACTTTTTCCTATCGCGATACCATCACTATCCCGGGCGATACAGGAAGGGTGGAACTCTATTTTACAGTGACAGACATGGGCAGCCAGGAGAACCGTTACCCCGATACCACTATTGTAATATCCTATCCGCTATTATCCGGACCGCTTTATATCAATGAGTTCAATGCTTCGAACAAGAATGTCAAGAAGGATGAGTTTGGCGAATATGAAGATTGGGTTGAGATCTATAACGGCTCGGGTCAGGAGGTCTGGCTGGCCGATTACTTTTTGAGTGACAATATGGGCTCTCCGGGAAAATACAGGTTCCCGGAATCGTTTATTGATCCGGGTGGATTTTTCCTGGTATGGCTGGATGGTCAGGAAGAACAGGGGGAGAACCACGCCTCTTTCAAGATCAGCAAGGATGGAGAGGAACTGCGTCTTTCCGAACAACCATCTTCCGGTTTCCGGCTCGTGGATTCAGTGTCATTCGGGCTCCAGGAGACAGACATATCAATGGGGCGGGAGGTGGATGGAGGAGCTGTGTGGATACCTTTTCCGTCACCCACTCCCAATTACTCCAATCTAAGCACAGGTACTGTTGAAAACCAGTTCATGGCCGGGCCACTTATCATTTATCCCAACCCTGTGAGTGAGGGAATCTTCTATTTCAACAGGAGGGTGACCGGTGCCGTCTATAACATGTTGGGTCAGAAAATGATGGAGTTTAAGAATACAGAAATGGCCCATGTGCCATTGCTGATCCCGGGCATATATATCTTCAGGTCCAGTGAAGGGGAGTCTGTCCAGTTTCAGGTTATAAGGTAGCGCGTCTAACGGTTAGCACCCCCATTCCCGGATCTCTGGCCGGGGTGTTTGCCTCCCCCGCCGCCTCTTTGGCCGCCGCCGCCTCTTTGGCCGCCGCCTTTGTTCCCGCCGCCGCCTCTTTGGCCTCCGCCACCTTTGTTCCCGCCGCCACCTCTGTAGTTACCCGAGCGGCCTCGGTTTTTGGAAGGATCATAGCCGGGTGTTTCACCAAACTCTTCAGGGACCGACGCCTTGGTTACCTCTTTCTCCAGCAGTTTTTCTATCCGGGCAAATTTATATTGTTCCTCCTGACTGATCAGGGTGATGGCTATTCCATCCAATTCGGCCCTGGCAGTCCGTCCGATTCTGTGTATATAATCCTCTCCTTCGTGAGGTACGTCATAGTTGATGATCAGCTCAATGTTATCCACATCGATACCACGTGACAGCAGGTCCGTGGCAACCAGGATATTCAGTTTCCGGTTCCTGAAATCCAGCATGATCGCTTCCCGGGTTTTCTGGTCCAGGTCCGAATGAATATCCTGTGCCTTCAAGCCCTCTCTTTTCAACTCTCTTCCCAGCTGTTTGGCCGATACCTTGGTGGAACAAAAAACGATCACACTCTTCAGGTCGCGACCCTTCAGCAGATGCGTTACCAGCGGAAGTTTCTGAGTTTCGTAAACCACATAAGCAACCTGAAGGATCTTCTCGGCCGGTTTGGAAATGGCAATATTCACCTCCACAGGCTCGTGCAGCACCTTATTGGCCAGCTTCCGGATCTCCTCCGGCATGGTAGCCGCGAACATCAGGTTCTGTCTCCGGGCAGGAAGATACTGGATGATCTTCATGATATCATCATAAAATCCCATGTCGAGCATCCGGTCAGCCTCGTCCAGTATGAGGTATTTTAAACTGTCAAACTTTACATAATTATTATTCAGGTGGGCGATCATTCTGCCCGGTGTGCAGATGACAACCTCGGTCCCTTCTGAGAGCGCCTTTTTTTCACGAGCAAAAAGGGTTCCGTCCCCTCCTCCATACACGGCAATGGAGCTGATGGGTGTAAAATAGGAGAATCCCTCCATATGCTGATCGATCTGCTGGGCCAATTCGCGTGTGGGCACTATCACCAGGGCCCTTGTTTTACTAGCCTCCCGGGAAGCAATAATTTTCTGGATAACAGGCAGAAGGAAAGCGGCCGTTTTCCCGGTGCCGGTCTGCGCAGAGCCTATGATATCTTTACCGTTAAGTATGGCGGGAATAGCCTGTTCCTGAATGGGGGTGGGCTTTGTGAAGCCCATGGCACTGATCCCCTCCATCAGATCGGGATCAAATCCGAAATCACTAAAATCCAAATTGTTTCTTCTTAAGTTAAGCGGTTAAAGGTAGTCATTAAAAATGGACCTCTTGTGAATAGAACAGCAACAGGATTAATTGGTTCGACCCGGGTATACTTTCAAAGCCTCGGCCAGGGTCTCCATTGCCCTGGCCAGATCCTCTTTTTTCAGTACATAGGCGATCCTTACCTCCTGTTTACCCAGTCCGGGTGAGGAGTAGAAGCCGGAAGCCGGTGCGATCATTACAGTCTGATTCTTGTATTCGAATTCACTCAGTATCCATTTGGCGAAAAGATCCGCATCATCCACCGGCAGGTGTACCACGGTATAGAATGCGCCTTTGGGTTTGGGGCATATCACACCCGGCATCCTGTTCAATGCCTCCACCATGAAGTCCCGGCGCTCAGTGTACTCTTCATGAACCTCCTTAAAATAGGAGCCCGGCGTATCCAGGGCTGCTTCGCCGGCCACCTGTCCATAGGTAGGGGGGCTTAACCTGGCCTGTGCAAATTTAAGGGCGGTGGAGATCACACGCTTGTTTTTCGAGATCAGGGCACCTACCCTGACACCACACATGCTGTAACGCTTGGAGACAGAATCGAGCATGATCACATGCTCCTCCAGTCCCCTGAGGCCCATGGCTGAAAAGTGCTGTTCTCCGTCGTAGCAGAACTCCCTGTAAACTTCATCCGAGTAAAGGTAGAGGTCGTGTTTCTTTACAATTTCACCCAGCAGTTCCAGCTCCTTCCTTGAGTAAAGGTAGCCGGTCGGATTGTTGGGATTACAGATGATGATGCCCCTGGTCATGGGAGTGATGACCTTTTCAAACTCCTCGATGGGTGGCAGCGCAAAACCATTTTCAATGCTGGAGGTTATGGGCACCACCTTCACACCTGCGGCCACCGAAAAGCCATTGTAGTTCGCATAGAAAGGTTCCGGTACGATCACCTCTTCACCAGGGTCCACAGTTGACATCAATGCAAATAAAACAGCTTCGGACCCCCCGGTTGTCACCAGCATTTCTGTGTGATCCACCTGAATGCCGAGCCCCTGATAGAAACGGGCCAGTTTCCGCCTGTAACTTTCGTTACCGGCCGAGTGGCTGTACCCGATTACACTGGCAGTCATGTTTTTGACCGCATCACGTGCCACCTCGGGTGTTTTAATATCGGGTTGACCAATGTTTAAATGGTACACTGTTCTCCCCTTTTCTTTGGCCTCTTCGGCATATGGGACCAGTTTCCTTATGGGAGATGAGGGCATTTGCTCTCCTTTTTTTGAAATGGTGGGCATAGGATATTGAACTTAGCGTTTTACTCTTCTTCTGTTTTTGCAGGGACTACTTTTCCCTTGATCTGCAGCTTGACCGGCGAATTGGCTGCCGTGGAATATACGGTGACCGATTTTAAAAAGGTTCCGGTCAGGGCAGTATTGTATATTACTGTTATCTTAGCGGAGTCTCCCGGTTCAACAGGTTCACGGGGCCAGTCAGGGACGGTGCAGCCACAGGTGGACCGCACGCGGTTGATCACAACGGCTTCATCTCCCAGGTTCTTGAACAGGAAGGTCCACGTTCCGTCACTGTCCTGTTCGATCTGCCCGTAATCGTGCATATACTCTTCAAACCAGATCTCCTGGCCATGCTCTTTAGCCTTTTCTTCCGGTGTACCCTTACATCCGGCAATACAGATCGCCAGCACCAGAACGGTAAAGGTTAATGTCAGTTGGTTTTTCATAACTACCAATGCTTACACAAACATACTTCATTTTCACGAAGTAACTATATTCGTATGAATTTTGCACTGAAACAAATGAGAAAAGTAAATCAGGAGATTAAAGATGAGCAGGTCCTGTCTGAGATCCTTTCAGCCGGGAGCATATGCAGGATAGCCATACTGGACGGGGATTTGCCCTATATTGTCCCTGTTAATTACGGATACAGTGATGGGACCCTCTATATCCATTCTGCCCCCGAGGGGAAAAAGATTGATTTGCTTTGTAAGGATAACAGGGTCTGCTTCGAGGTGGAGCATTCCCCCGAGGTCATCAAAGGGAAGCGCGCCTGTGACTGGACCACCCGGTATCGTTCGGTTGTGGGATACGGTACCATTGATATGCTTTCAGACAAAAAGAGCAAACAACACGGACTGAAGGTGATCATGACGCAGCACGGAGCAACTGGACCAATGGACTTCACTCCAAAGAGCCTGGACCGGATGGTCATTCTGAAGTTAACCATCACCTCCCTGACAGGAAAACAGTCCAGTATCTGGTAAACCCCCGACCTAATAGGAGGCTTCTATATTCCAGACAAAAGCGCGGATACCTACGTCCTTATTCTCCTCATCAAGCTTCCTGACCCCTTCGAGGACAGCGGGAACAGCATCATCTTCCAGCACCACCAGCCTGGCCGTGTTTTGCTCCGGCCAGGTATGGGTGTTCATATGCGGGCGGCCATCCACGCTTCCCCGGCCGGTAAGGTCGGTCCAGCGCGTAAAACCCCTGATATCCAGTTTATCGAACAGGTACTCTACCTTCTCGGTCTGAGCCTGATTATATACAATAAATACAGCTTTCATCTCTAATTGTTTTCTGGCAATGCTTCACCATTTCCATTTAAAAAATTGTATTTCGCATGTTTTCCCTTCTCTTCGCTTCTTCGCAGCATCATGTGGTAAACAACAGGGATCAGGATCAGGGTTACCATGGTGGAGAAGACCAATCCTCCTATCACTGCAATACCCATGGGGCTCCAGATCTCAGAACCGCTTCCCTTGCTCAAAGCCAGCGGCAGCATTCCCAGGATGGTGGTCAGGGAGGTCATCAGTACAGGACGCAATCTCGATCTACCTGAAACAACAATGGCGTCGTTAAGTTTGAGCCCACGCTCCCTCATCAGGTTGATGTAGTCCACCATTACGATGGCGTTCTTCACAACGATACCAACCAGCATCACTCCGCCCACCATGGATATCACGCTCATGGTGATACCTGTCAGCAAATGAGCCAGTATCACACCCGTGAAGGCAAAGGGGATGGAGAACATAATGATAAAGGGCATTTTCATGGATTCAAACTGGCTGGCCATGACAAGGTAGGTAAGTATCAGGCTGAGCAGCAGCAAAAGCATCAAATCCTGCATGGAATCCTGGAGATCCTCCACGGCCCCGCCCATCTGGATGCTCACCTCGGGCGGGATATCCATCTTGTTGATCTTGGCCTGTACCTCTTTGGCCATTGTGTTCAGGGGCACTTTGTATGGTGTAATGGAGACAGTGACGATCCGTTCCCTGTTCTTGCGTTCGATGTTGGGGGGCGACCAGCGTTCTTCAATCTGAGCTACGTCCCCCAGCCGGATCGATTGATTCTGCGCATTTACCAGGGCGATATCCTTGAGGTCAGAAAGTGAACTGCGATCCTTCTTGTCATAGCGTAAAGTGATATTATATTCGTCACCCTCCTCCCGGTATTTACTCATATAGGGTCCTTCCACCCGGTTCCTTACCGCATTGGCCATGGTATATGTATTCAGGCCATATTGGGCCATCTTTTCCCGTTCCGGAATAATCTGCAACATGGGTTTGGATGGATCGCGGCTCACGTTGACGTTGGTTGCGCCCCGGATAGTGGTAACACTGTCGGCCAGGGCATTGGCAATGGCAGAAGTGGTTATAAAGTCGTATCCATAAATTTCCACAACCACATTGTTTTCCGTCGTACCGCCCATCCCGCCGTTGGGTACAACATCAAAATTGACAATCTCAGGGATGGTCTCCAGGTATGCGGTGAGCAGGTTGGAGATCTCAAATACATTGCGTTTACGGGTCTCAACGTCCGTCAGTGTAAAATTAATATTGATCCGGTGCGATCCCGACTCCATGAACAGCGACATGATGCCGCCCTGGTCATCCGAACCTGCTGAGGTATAATAGAATTCTGCCTCGGGAATATTTTCCTGGATAAAAGCATCGATCTTACGGGCCACCTTGGTGGTCTCTTCGACCCGGAGACCGGTCTGCAACTCGATGGCCGCAGTCAGGGAGCCCTGATCCGCTTCAGGCATAAATTCAAATCCCATTCCGCCGGCCAGTGCCATGGATCCCAGGAAGATCACGAAAGCGATGATCAGCGTGCCCCACCGGAATTTCAGGACAAGCCGGAGCGATCTTTCATAAAACCCATCCATCCAGTCCAGGAAACGCCCGATGGTGTTGTCATAGCTGATGGCACGGACCTTTTTTGGTTTCTTCCTGAGCCGCATCATCTTGCTGGCCAGCATGGGAGTAAGCGAGATGGCACTCACAGTGGAGGTCACCACTGTGATGCTCACGATGTATCCAAGAGGCCGGAACAGCTCACCTGTCATGCCTCCGATCAGGGTCAGGGGCAGGAATACAGCCACAACAGTCAGGGTGGTGACGATAACCGCCAGCCATACTTCGTTGGTGGCGTAAATGGCCGCCTCCCTGGGCCGGCTCCCCCTCTCCACGTGCTTGGTAATGTTCTCCAGGACCACGATGGCATCATCCACCACCATCCCTATGGCAATGGATAATGAAGAAAGTGCGATGATATTAATGGTACTCCCCGATATATAGAGGTAGATAAAGGCGACAATCAATGAAATAGGAATGGTAAGGATCACGATAAATGTGGCCCTCCATCGTCCCAGGAAGAAGAGTACGACCAGTATCACCGCAATAGCGGCAAACATGAGGGTGTTCGACAGGTTACTGATGGATTCCACAATAAATTTGGAGGAGTCGAAGAAGGTGATGATATCAATATCATCAGGAAGTGTTTCAATCAGGGAAGGCATCATGGCCTGGATATCGCGGGCTACCTGGACAGTATTAGCACCGGATTGTTTCTGGATCACGATCCTCATACCGCTTTTCCCATTCAGACGCTCGTCCATGGCCACCTCCCGGATGGTATCCTTGATAGTGGCCACATCCTTCAGGTAAACGGTTTGCCCGTTGAAGCTGGTCAGGACAATGTCATCCAGCACATCGCTGGAAGGGAACTCTCCCTGGATCCTCAGCGGATAGTCCATCATTCCCATTTCAATGTTACCGGCAGGCAAGTTCAGGTTTTCTGCATTGAGTACCCCTGCGATCATCTCCACGGTCAGATGGTATGATTCCATCTTCCGCGGATCGATATCCACTTGTATCTCCCTGCCCGGCGCTCCCATCAATCCCACGGATCCCACACCGTTGATCCGGTTCAGCGGGTTCACGATCTTCTCATCCAGGATCGAAGCAATGGCCGGGAAACTCTCTCCCGCCGTCACACCGTAAAACAGGATGGGCATGGCGCTTGAACTGAATTTGAACAGAGCCGGTTTACTCACCTCCTCGGGCAGGAACTGTTCCGCAAAACTGATGGCATCGCGCATTTCGTTGGATGCCTCGTCCAGGTTGGTCCCCCATTCAAATTCACATACTACGATGGACATATTATCCCGCGATGTGGATGAGATGTCCTTCAGGTTGCTGACAGAATTCAGGTTATCCTCTATCAACCGGGTCACATTCGTCTCTATATCGGCCGCACTGGCCCCGGAGTAGGTGGTAATCACCGATATGGCAGGAAAATCGATATCGGGATAAAAATCGATGGGCAGTTTGTTCAGGGAGTAAATTCCCATTACCAGCAGAGCCACAAAGATCATTATTGTTGTGATCGGTCGCTTGACCGCGTTTCCGTATATACTCATCTCAGGTGTTTTATTGAATTAGTCCGCAACTACAGTTATTTTGGCACCATCTTCCAGCTCACTTTGCCCTGCATAGATCAACTGTTCTCCCTCATGAATTCCCGGGGAATCAATTTCCAGCTGGTCATCATGTCTTTTCAGTATCTTCACAGCAACCCTCTGTGCGGTTCCGTTATTATTGAGCATCACATACCTTTCATTGGTTCCCGATACCTGCAGAACAGCAATTGATGGAACCAGCAGCGCCATCTTTTCACCCATGATCAGGCTTACCCGGGCAAACATACCGGGAACCAGTTTATCATTTTTATTGGGTACCCTGACCTCCACTGAAAAGGTCCTGCTGGCAGCATTGATGGTCGGGTGGATCCTGAAAACAGTACCCTGAAGAGTTACATCGGGATAGACATCGGTGTTAACATTCACTTTCATTCCATTCCTGACCAGGGGCAGGTACGTTTCGCTCACATTGACGATCAGTTTCACAGGATCGACCTGGATCATGGAGATCAGCGCAGCTTTGCCTGAAGGTGTATTGGGGGTGGGAGAGTAGAGCTCACCATCGTTATAGTATTTGGCAGTAATCACGCCACTGTAGGGGGCCCTTAAAAGTGTATTCTCTTCGAGGTTCTTCATTATCAGTTCGGTAGTCTCAACCTGTGACTTCATCTGGTCGTAGGACTGCTGCGTAATGGAACCGTACTGGAGAAGGGTATCCATCCGGGCCATGTCGGTCAGAAGTTGCTGGTACTGCAGTACTGTCTGGTCCAGTTGAGTCCGGTCCATCTCCACCAGGAGTTGCCCTTTCTTTACATGGTCGTTCACCTCTACAAGGACCCTCCTGATCCTTCCCGGAAGGGAAGGGGAGAGATGGGTCTCCTCGTAGGCCACTACCGTTGAGGTAATATCCTGGGTAATGGCTGTTTCGCTTTTGTTCAGTTCCATTACCCTCACCGGGCGGGCCTTCACATCAGCGGGTCCGGCTGCAGACTCAGCGGCGGCACTCTCAGGCTTCATGCTGCAGGAGACAAGTGTTGCTCCTGCAATCATGGTGAGCAGGACAATCTTTACTGTTTTCATGGTGGATATGGTTTTCATATTTGGTCGTATTTTCAAGATCATATTGGTGTTATAATTTGTTCATTAATTTGTCCAGCTGCAACCTGGCATTCATCACTTCCATCATGGCTGTCAGGTAGTTGCTCTCCGCATCCAGGTAATTACTGTTGGCCTGGGTGAGGTCGAGACTGGTGGCCATGCCCTGTTCATACTTCCGCATGTAGCTGTCATACACATGCTGGGCAACCTCAACATTTTCCTGCTGGGTATAGTAATTCTCCAGAGAACTTTGCAGGTTGTATTTGAACTGCTTCTCCTGGAGCACCAGCTGATCCTCCAGCATCTCCCTGTTGTTCTGTGCCATATTGTATTCAATCCTGGCCTGGTCCACACGTGCCTTTCTCATTCCGCTGGAGAAGATGGGCACCGACATGTTGAGCCCCACAAGATGGTTCGGGTTCATATCAAACCCGGAAACAAGGATCTTTTTATTATAGTTGTAAAAACCAGCAATGGTCGGGGCATAATTCCATTGTTCCAGGCCGAGCAGCCTCCTGTTGATCTCCTCCTGTGTCTGCATGATCTGGTAGGTCACATTGTCCTCCAGTACCAGGGGGACGACCAGGGCCGATTCGGGCTGGGTGCTGGAGAAAAGCGACTTAAGGCTGTCTGTAAGTTCCAACTCAACATCAGACTTAAGTCCCAGCTGGTAACGCAACATATTATAATTCAGTTCCAGGTTCCTCCTCTGTGCATTTGTAGCATTGGCCAGCTGGTTCACGTTGATGCGGATCTGGTCCACATCGGTCTGCTCCGCCATTCCCGCTTTGTACATTTGCCGGGTCTGTTCCAAGGTCTCCTGCAGGTTCTCCAGGTTCTGTTCGAGTATATCGAGCGATTCCTGGGTTATGAGTACCAGGTAATAGGAGCTGATAACCGACTCTTTGATATTCAGCTCACTGGATTCCAGGCTCTGTTCAGAGATCTTCTGTGCCAGTTTGGCAGTCTGTACCCCTACGATATATTGTCCGCTGAAAATCAGTTGCGACACCTGAAGCGTGGCGGTACTCTGGTCTTTTAGAGTGATGGCTGTGGGACCTGCCATGGATTGAAGCTGAGCATCATAAAAGCTATTTGCACCATGGACCAACACATCATTTGGTGTATAGAAGGGGAAAACCGCTGCAGTCTGGTCATAGGCATCCTGAAGCTGCTGGGCTGAAAATGAGGGTGCCTCACCACCACCGAAGTTGAACTCCATCTGGTAGTTGAAATAGGACATATAATTCACTGTACCATCCACCTGTGGAAGGCCCTGTGCAATGGATTCCCAGATGCTCCTGCGGGATCGGTCCACCTCGAGCCGGGCATTCTTTAGCGACTTATTATAGGAGACGGCCTGATCCAGGGCTTCCTGCAGGTTCAGGACCAGCTTTTCGGCCGGGTCCTGTCCAGTTGCCGGGATCATGGCCCCCATAGATAGTATCCAAATAATCAATAGAATGATAAAATGATTGTTTTTCATATTCCGGTCTGTTTTGATTCAATGATGGGTCTGCATTCAATAAGGAACGTCTGTCCTGTATCTGTAGAAATTCCCCTGAAAAAAGGAATGACAATACTGTCAAACATGTCCCGCCGGTCAAAGCCGGCATCCACCAGCTGGCTTTGGGGACCGAACTGGTCGAAAAGTACGTGGAGGGTGCGGTTGACGATCATTATATCAAAGTCATTCCGGAACACCCCCTGTTTGATACCGGTTTCAAGCAAGCGCCTGGTTACGCTTAGATCATGGAACTCCCCTGGCTCGTCCAGCTCTTTGAAAACGCTTTGATGGTATTTTTTAATATCATGGAGGAAAGCGGGACTCATGCGGGCCATCTGTTCAATATTCATCTTGATGATCCGGAAGAGTGCCTCGATGGCATTTTCTGATTGATCGATCAGTTGATTGGCCTGTTCCTCTGCCTGGTTCTTGTAATACAGGATAACCTCCCTTAAAAGGGTATCCTTGTCCTTGAACCGTTCATAGATTGTTCGTTTGGATATTCCCAGCTCCTCGGCCAATGCATCCATGGTCATACTTTTGATGCCGTACTTTCCGAACAACGTCCCCGCTTCTACCAGAATTCTGTCTTTTACCTCCAAGACTTCTAAATTTTCGGCAAGTATATGAAAACTTTTTTAGTTTTTTTAGTTTTCCAGGTTAATTTTAGGTAAAATTCGGCCAACGGTCATTTTGAACCGGTGAAGCGCATTTCAGATAGTCACAACACTATATTTTTACTACTTTTGCGGGCATGAATATTCCTTCCAAATATGACCCTTCCAGCGTGGAGGACAAATGGTACTCCTACTGGATGGAACACGGATTCTTCCGGAGCACTCCTGATGAACGTGAACCATACTGCATCGTAATACCGCCACCCAATGTCACGGGGGTGCTGCACATGGGACATATGTTAAATAATACCCTGCAGGATGTGTTGATACGCCGGGCCAGGATGCTGGGCAAAAATGCACTCTGGGTGCCGGGGACCGACCATGCTTCCATTGCCACTGAAGCAAGGGTTGTAGGAAAACTGGCAGAAGAGGGGATCAAGAAAACAGACCTGACCCGGGAGGAATTTCTGGAGCATGCCTGGGAGTGGACGCATAAGCATGGCGGGATCATCCTGGAGCAACTCAAGAAACTGGGAGCATCCTGTGACTGGGACCGCACCTGTTTTACCATGGATGAGGCACTGTCTGAGAGCGTGATCAGGGTGTTTGTGGACCTGTATAATAAAGGGCTCATCTACCGGGGTGTCAGGATGGTGAACTGGGATCCGCAGGCACTGACCGCTGTATCCGACGAAGAGGTCGTTTACAAAGAGGTGGCTTCACAATTGTACTACCTGCAGTACAAAGTTGAAGGAGAAGCGGATTATATCACCATTGCGACCACCCGCCCCGAGACCATCCTGGGCGATACAGCGGTATGTGTTCATCCTGAAGATGAGAGGTATTATAAATTTCATGGCAAAAAAGTACTGGTACCGCTGGTGAACCGTGCTGTACCCGTTATAGTGGATGAGTATGTGGACCGGGAGTTTGGTACCGGGGCCCTGAAGATAACACCCGCTCACGATATCAATGATTATGAACTGGGACTGAAACACAACCTGGAGTCCATCGACATCTTTAACAATGACGGCACCCTCAATCATGCTGCACAGGTCCTTGTGGGAGAGGACCGGTTCAGGGCAAGGGAGCTGATCATCCCTCTTCTGAAAGAGTCTGGCAACCTCGTGAAAAGGGAAGATTATATCAATAAGGTAGGATTTTCTGAACGCACTGATGCTGTGATCGAGCCCAAGCTCAGCCTGCAGTGGTTTCTGAAAATGAAAGAACTGAGCGCCCCGGCACTAAAGAGTGTCATGAATGATGATGTACAACTTCAACCTGCCAAGTTCAAGAATACGTATCGCCACTGGATGGAGAATGTGAAGGACTGGTGCATATCCCGTCAGCTCTGGTGGGGTCACCGGATCCCGGCCTTTTTCTACGGAGAGGGGCCCAATGATTATGTGGTGGCCCGGTCGGTTGAAGAAGCAGTGGAACTAGCCCGTGAAACAGCCGGCAACAGCCAGCTTATGGCAAATGACCTGAGACAGGATGAAGATGTACTTGATACCTGGTTCTCATCATGGTTATGGCCCATCTCGGTATTTGACGGCATTCGTTATCCAGAAAATGAAGATATACAATACTACTATCCCACCAACGACCTGGTCACCGCCCCCGAGATCCTTTTCTTCTGGGTGGCCCGTATGATCATTGCCGGGTATGAATACCGCAATGAGAAGCCTTTCGATACGGTTTACCTGACCGGGATTGTCAGGGACAGCAAGCGAAGGAAGATGTCCAAATCGCTGGGTAACTCCCCCGACCCCATCGAACTGATGAAAAAGTACAGCGCCGACGGTGTCAGGGTAGGGATGCTTTTCTGTTCACCTGCCGGGAACGATCTCCTTTTTGATGAGGGACTGACCGAGCAGGGCAGGAACTTCAGCAATAAGATCTGGAACGCCTTTCGCCTTATCAAAAGCTGGAAGGTGGAACACACCCTGGAACAGCCCGACCATTCGGCCGAGGCAGTGAAGTGGTTTGATGCCGAGATGGCCAGGGCCCTGACCGGGGTGGAGGACCAGTTCAATAAATACAGGGTCTCAGATGCGCTGATGATCATTTACAAGTTATTCTGGGACCAGTTCAGTTCCTGGTACCTGGAGATCGTCAAGCCGCTATACAGGCAACCCATCGATGCGGTCACCTTTGAACGTACCATAGAATTTATCGACCGGCTGTTGCACATGCTTCATCCATTTATGCCATTTATCACTGAGGAGATCTGGCAACTGATCACACCGCGGAAGAAAGGAGAAAGCCTGATGGTATCACCCATGCCGGTTGCAAGGAATTTTAACAGTGAGCTCATTGGGAAGGTTGAGGTCATCAGGGAGGTTGTTACCCAGGTCCGCAGTATCCGCAAGGAAAAGGCAATCCCCCCCAGGGAGGCAGTGAAGCTGCTCGTGCGTCCCTCTTCCGGGGCAATTTTTCACGATCACCTGTCACCCCTCTTGAAAAAACTGGCCAACCTGTCGGAGGTAGAGGTGATTGAGCGCGATCCTGACAGTGCTGTTTCGTTTATGGTCCGGAATGTTGAATATTTTATTCCGCTCGGTGAACTGGTGGACGTGAGCCAAGAGATCGGAAAGCTGGAATCCGAACTTGAGTATGCAAGGGGATTTCTGGAAAGTGTCCGGAAAAAAATGAACAACCAGAGCTTTGTTCAGCATGCACCGGCGCAGGTAGTTGATAAGGAACGGCAGAAAATGGACGATGCTGAAGGCAAAATTACCGCACTTGAGGTGCAGATTGAAAAGCTTAAGGAGCAAGTCTGACCCGGCTCCATGATTTGTCCGTCAATGTATATTCAATCCGGTCGTGCAGACGATGCCTGCCGCCCTGCCAGAACTCTATCCGGATTGGTTCAATGGCAAATCCCCCCCAGTATGCCGGTCTGGGCACCTCCCCGGAATCTTGATACTTTTCCCTGTATTTCAGGTACTCGGATTCAAGGTAGTTCCTGTCGGGGACCACTTCACTCTGGGGTGATGCCCAGGCAGAGATCTTGCTTTCAAATGGCCTGGAGGTGAAATAGCTATCGGATTCTTTATCCTCGATGGGCCTGGCCTTCCCGGAAATTTTTACCTGTCGTTCCAGTTCAGGCCAGTAAAAATGCGCAGCCACCTTCTGTCTGATTCTTATCTCCTTTGCCTTCCGGCTATGGTAATTGGTAAAGAATATCAGCCGGTTTTGATGGATCCCTTTAAGCAGGACAATACGTGAGGAGGGGGCACCATTCTGATCGACCGTAGAGAGTGTCATGGCAGTGGGATCCGGATTCCCCGAGCCGGTGGCTTCTTCCAGCCATGCCCTGAGGAGTTCTATTGGATCGGCAGGCATTGTTGATTCGTCCAGCTGCTCCCGGTAGTATTCCCGGCGGACCTGGTCCAGGTCACTGCTGCTCTTCTTTTTCATCTTAGAAGTTTGCTTTCAGGCTTAGATCAAGGCTATCGATATGATGGGTCAGGGCGCCAACGGAAATGTAGTCCACTCCGCATTCTGCATACGAACGAATGGTTTCCCATGTAATGCCACCTGAAGACTCAGTCTCTACCCTGTGATCAATCAGGTCCACAGCTTTCCGGGTCAGTTCGACTGAAAAATTATCCAGCAGGATCCTGGTCACTCCCCCCATGAAAAGCACCACCTCGATGTCATCAAGGGAGCGCGTCTCCACCACGATATCCAGATTTAGTTGTTTCTGTTCCAGGTATTTTTTGGTTCCGGATATGGCCTGGCCAATGCTCCCGGCGAAATCGATATGATTGTCCTTGATCAGGATCATATCGAAAAGTCCGAACCTGTGGTTGACACCACCACCAAGCCGGACCGCCTCCTTCTCGAGGAAGCGCATTCCTGGTGTGGTTTTCCGGGTGTCCAGGATCTTTGTCCCTGTTCCCTCCAGCAGTTTCACGTATTTATTGGTAGTGGTGGCAATACCGCTCATACGCTGCATCACATTCAGGATCAGTCGTTCACATTGCAGGATGGTGTGGACCCTGCCGGTCACACGAAAAGCCTCATCACCCGGTGATATGGGAGATCCGTCACTCAATATGGGAACAAACTGGATCTCATCATCAAACCGCTGAAAAATTTTCTGGGCGACGTGCAGTCCGGCAAGGACCCCAGCCTCCTTCACAAGCAGAACGGCAGATCCTGCCGCGTCGTATGGAATGGTGCTGAAAGTGGTATGATCACCCACCCCGATGTCCTCCCGGAACCACCTGTCTATAGCTGCATCAAGGGGCAGGGGAGAGTTCATATTGTGACTCTTTTTCGATACTCAGGTAGTAGATCAACTGCTTCTCCTCTTTGTTCAGGAAGAACATATTGATCCTGAAGCTCCCTTTTGTAGTGTTCAGGGTTCCAATGGCATATTTGGATTGCTCCTTGATACCCTCAAAGGAGATTGTAAAACCGGTTGGGGTATTGCTCTTAAAAAAACTCTCCAGGATCCTGGTAGCCTGGTTCTTACTGGTTTCATACTCCTTCTCCAGGATGGTGAGCTCAAGGCTCTGATGGAACCAGCCCGACATGGAGGTCGCATCTCCTTTGCTGATGGCCTCTTTAAGTCCGGAAGGAACAGTCTGGCCCAAAACTTGCGGAAGGACCAGCATGATCATCAGTAAAATAGTTAATATCCTCTTTTTCACTTTATCTAAATATCAATTATGTTTGTAATTCACCGCAACAATTGGGCCAACATAGCGGTAGTCCGCAAGATACAAAAAACCTGTATAAAATTTCCGGATGCGTATAACACTCGTTGAAAGTGGTAAGACCCGGGACCCTTTTATAAGGGAAGGAGTGGAGCTCTTCAGGCAAAGGCTGGTACGGTATATTCCATTTAAGATCGATACCCTGCCTGACCTGAAAAATACCAGGAGCATGACCATGAAGGAGGTACAGGACAAGGAGGGGGAGATGATAATAAAGCGCATAAGAACAGGCGATTATGTAATCCTTCTTGATGAAAGGGGAGAAGAGTGTAACTCCGTCTCTTTTGCGGAATACCTGAACGGCCTGGAAAGCAAGGTCAACCAGGTCCTGTTTGTGATTGGCGGGCCCTATGGATTTTCTCAGCAGGTATATGACAGGTCCGATACCAAACTCTCCCTTTCAAAAATGACCTTCTCGCACCAGCTTGTACGGGTGATCTTTCTGGAGCAACTGTACCGTGCTTTTACCATATTAAAGGGGGAGCCCTATCATCATGCCTGATCAGAAAACATATAACAGGTTCACCCTGCTGCTGGCAGCCACAGTCTTTATGCTGGTGGGGATCATTTCCGCCACTCTTTTCAGAGAAGGGCGTTATTCGCAGAAGGATGCGGTGAAGTTTGAAAAAGTCCTGCACAAAAAGGAACAGCTGCTGAAGAAGGAGTTCACCGCTTTTGGATCAATGGCCCCGGGTGAGACCATTTCAAATCTGCTTGATAAAAACTCGGCAAAATACCAGGAGCTGGCCACCGGGGAGGGCCTCTATATATTTTATTACGACAATGGTGTGATCAAATACTGGTCCGACCAGTCCATACCCCTGCCCGATCACTGGCGGGCAAGATTGAACAGGCCCTTCCTTTCACTGAGAAATGCAGACTATGTATCAGTGATACAACCCGTACAGGGAGGGTTACTGGTGGGACTGATCGAGATAAAGACCCATTATCCCTTGCAGAATGAATTTTTGATCAATGGTTTTCAGCGTGATTTCAGGCTGAATGCTGATGTAGAGGTTGAATTCTTTGAAGCCGACGGAACGGACCCCATCTTCAATGAAGCGGGGGACTATCTGTTTTCCCTTGATTTCTCCGGAACTGAACCCCATTACAAAGGGCTGAGGGCCCTGGCCATAATCAGCCTCCTGATCTCTTTGCTGCTGTTTTTCGCAGGAAGCTGTTCTGTTTTGAAGAACTCAACAGGCAGAAGAAGGTGGATCTGGCTGGGGGCGATCACGCTTTTAATTCTTGGAAGTGTTGTGGCCGTGCTTAGATTCTCTTTTCCATCTGTACTCACCCAGTCTGTACTGTTCCAGCCCGAGATTTTTGCCAGCAGGCTATTTCCTTCCCTCGGGGCGCTCCTGGTTTACTCGGTTGCTGCCCTGCTGCTCGGTGGCTTTTACTATCTTTTTGGCAACCTGGAGGAGATAAAATCGGAACGCTGGAAAAGATTGGTGGCCACGTTGCTTTTTGTGGGTTCCGCCCTGCTTTTGCTGGTGATCGATCAGTTGATCCGGACACTGGTACTGGACTCAAGCATCTCGTTTGAGGCACACAGGGTCACCACCCTCTCCGGAAATTCAGTAATCGGATTAATCACAGTGCTGCTCTGGTTTATTTTACTGGGCCTGATCATAGATAAGGCGATTGTTCTTCTTTCCGGATCTGCCGTGAGGGCCCTTCTGTATGGCACAACCACTATTTCACTGACTTTCCTTGCAGCTTCCCTCTTTCCAGTGATGCAAAGCAGCTGGATTGGCTGGATAGCGCTCATGCTCTTTTTGGCCGGGCATATCTATATAAGGCTCAAACAGGAGGAAAGGATCCCTTTTTCAAGGTTCATTTTCCTGCTGTTTTTTGTCTCACTCTTTATGACCATCCGGTTGCAGGAGAGCAACCGTATACATGTGGAACGTAAGAGGGAGGTGGAACTGGTCAAGCTTTCCTCCGAACATGACCCGGTGGCTGAGATGCTGTTTGGTGAGTTGTCCATGGCCATCCGGAACGACTCCGTATTCGCTCAGTATCTGGACCAGGATTTTATTGACGTAGACCAGATAGACCAGGTAGTGAACCGATTACGCAGGAACTACTTTTCGGGATACTGGAGCAAGTATGACCTTCAGGTCACAGTTTGCCGTCCCGAAGATCTGGTCTATCTTGAGCCTCCCGATGACAGATATGAACACTGCTATAGCTTCTTCAATGAGATGATCGAGCAGGAGGGAGTAATGATCCCCGGCAGTGATTTCTATTTTCTGGATAACCTGAACGGCAGGATCTCATACCTGGCATCTATTCCCTATTACCGTGGTGATAAGGAGCACAGGGTCTATATTGAACTGGATTCCAAGATCTTCTCGGAAGAGCTGGGGTATCCGGAGCTGCTGCTGGATGAAAGTTACCGCTCTTTTAACAGTTCCGAATTCTCATTTGCAAGGTATAACGGGGGAGAACTTTTCACCAAGGAGGGTGAGTTTCCCTACCGGACCAGGAGTTCACACTATACCAGCGGGAAGAGTGAGTTTGAGACCATTACCATGGACGGATACGACCACAGCATCTATAACGTCGATGCCCAGAACACCATTATCGTAGGGAGCCCTTCCATTACCCTAATCGATTATCTGATCTTCTTCTCCTATATTTTTGCTTTCAACTTTATGCTGGTTGCCCTGGGTTACCAGCTCGTCACTGTGCGAAAACGTCCCTCCTTTAACTGGAACTTTAAAAACAGGATCCAGTATTCGCTGGTGGGGATCCTCTTTCTCACATTTATCCTGATCTGTTCCGGTACGATCTATTTTATTATCCAGCAGTACCGCGTGAAGCATAATGAGAACCTTAAAAGCACCATGCGGTCTGTATATGTTGAGCTTATGCATAAGCTGGAATTTGAGGAAGACCTGGAGAACTGGACCTCCGATGAATATTACAACCTGGATGAGCTATTGAGGAAGTTTTCCAATGTATTTTATACCGATATTAACCTCTATAAGCAGGATGGCACCCTGTTAGCCACCTCACGGTCGGAGCTCTTTGACAGGCAGTTACTGAGCAACCGGATGAACCGGATCGTCTATGAGAATCTTTCAGGGGAGGACGCTTCGGAATATATTCATAATGAACGTATCGGTAAGTTGAATTATATATCAGCCTATATGCCGCTGATGAATAGTGACAACAAATTCCTGGCTTACCTGAACCTTCCCTATTTTACCCAGTCGGGAGCACTGGCAAGGGATGTGACCAACCTGGTTGTGGCTGTGATCAATGTCTATATGATCCTGATGCTGGTGATCCTGCTTTTGAGTGTCCTGCTGGCCGACCGAATCACCCAGCCTCTCAGGATGATCCAGGATCGCATTGCCAGGGTGAGCCTGGGACAGAAGAATGAGATGATCCAGTATGAACGCAGTGATGAGATCAGGGGACTGGTTGAGGAGTATAACTACATGGTGCAGGAACTGGAACGGAGTGCGGGATTGCTGGCACAATCTGAACGTGAGTCGGCCTGGCGCGAAATGGCCAAGCAGATTGCCCATGAGATCAAGAATCCACTGACTCCCATGAAGCTCAATGTTCAACATCTGCAGCGCGCCATCTCAGAAGGAAAGGACGATCCGGAAATGGTGAACAGGATCGCGGATACGCTCATTGAACAGATCGATTCATTATCAGCCATCGCCCGTGAATTTTCAGATTTTGCAAAGATGCCCAAACCAAAAAGCACAAGGATCAACCTTGTTTTCCAGCTGAACAGCCTGGTGCAGCTATTTGAATCCACAGACAGGGTGAAGATCGAGATTGATATGGGAAGGCACGATCAAGTATACGTAATGGGGGACAAGGAGCAGTTGATGCGGGTCTTTATCAACCTGGTAAAGAACGGGATGCAATCTATACCCGAGGGCCGTAAAGGTGTGATCAGGATCAGCCTGGAAAAAGCTCCAGGCAGGAAGGTTAAAGTCTCTTTTGCCGACAACGGGAAAGGAATTCCGGAGGAGATAAGGGACAAGCTGTTCCAGCCCAACTTTACGACCAAGTCGGGAGGTATGGGAATGGGACTGGCTATCACACATAACATAATCAGATCGTTGGGAGGAAGGATCTGGTACGATACAGTATTACACAAGGGAACCACCTTCCACGTCGAACTGCCTGAAAGTGTAGATAAAAGATAACTCTACGTCAGTTTTTTTTTGCTATATTCGCTTTAAGTGCCATAACAACCCTGAATTGAACCGGAAAAGAGCCATATATCTGGTTGTTTCAATATTGTGGTTTGCTGTTTTGCAAGCTCTTCCTCAGGTATATACACCCATCGAAAACATTCCCAACAAGTATACTTCCATCACCACCATTCTGAGTACCCAGGGATTTAATCCAGATACAGTGGTGGTGACCGATGCAACCGGGTTCAATGTTGATGATACCGTAATGGTCTATTGTGCAAAAGGAGCCACCATTGGTACCGGGGATCCATCCTATGTGCCAGGGGATCAATTCTGGCCCCCGGGGGTGGATGATCAGCAGCCCAGGAATACGGGGAAATATGCTTTTTTCCTTATTGCTGAGAAGATCGGCAATTCGCTGGTACTCAACGCCTCATTGAATCCGGAGATCCTTCCCATGGGAGGCGGAGAGGTGGCCCAGCTGATCAAGGTCCGTTCCTACCGCTATGCCAGTGTGCCCCTGGCGGGAGTTACTGCAGATCCGTGGGACCCTGTCACTGGTACCGGGGGAGTGGTGACCATGTTCGTACACGGGGTGCTCAGGCTGGATGGTGATATTGATGTTTCCGGTTTGGGTTTCAGAGGTGCACTGGGGAGTACTGATACGGAATATACCCTTGATTGCCTGGACGGGGATACCATGGGCTATTTCTACCTGGATGGAGAGGTCTGGGCCGGACTGAAAGGGGAAGGGACCACCGATACCCGTTTTTCATATAACAGGGGGAGAGCCTCCAACATCAATGGCGGCGGCGGAGGCAACGGTCTCCTGGCTGGAGGTGGCGGAGGATCCAACTCCACAGCCGGGGTAAGAGGTGGGAACCAGTCCTCCTTTTGCAATCCTCAGGGCGATTCTGTTACCGGCGGAGCGGGAGGATTCGACCTGGGCCGTAACGGTTGGTACTATGTCAATGCTCCTGTATCGAGAACCAACCGTATCTTTTTTGGAGGTGGCGGCGGAAGCGGAACCCGGGTAGCTGGAAAGACCACTACTGATGGTGGCAACGGAGGAGGGATTGTGGTGATCATGGCCGATACTATTTTAGGGAATGGCGGCATGATCCTGGCCAATGGAGGAGATGTGGTTGGACTGGCGACAAATGGCGCTGGAGCAGGTGGCGGCGGCGGCGGATGCATCATTCTGGATGTGAACGGATATCAATCCACATTCACGTTGTCGGCAAGGGGGGGAGACGGAGGCAATACTTTTGCACCGGATACCACCGGCATGGGGGGGGCAGGAGGAGGAGGGACCTACTGGCTGTCTGGATCTTCCCACCCGGGGGTCACATTCGATTTTTCCACGGGTACCAATGGCATCTATATTAATACAGGATATGATCCCCTGCAGTCGGCCAATCCTGCATTTCAGCAGAATAACCTGGTAGCCCCGTTAAGGGGGTTCGTTTTTAACCCTGTACCGACCGTATTTACGATATGTTCCGACCAGGATCCCGACCCCATCATTACATCCACTCCAAAGGGGGGGGACGGCAGCTATACATACCAGTGGATTGACAGCTCCAGCACCCAGAATTACTGGGACAATATCGCAGGCGCCACCTCAAGGGACTATAATCCGGGTTTCCTTTCGGATACCATCTATTACAGGAGAATTGTTACATCGGCGGGACTGGTCGACACCAGTTTCCGGATTACTGTGTATGTGCATCCGGCCATTTTAAACAATACCATTGCTGCCAACGATACGGTTTGCTCAGGGAATGCACCCAACCTCTTCAATTCCTCAGCCACCATCGGAGGCGGGCCAACAGGAGGCACATTTACCTATAAATGGCAGCACTTTCCCGAAGGCGCCGGCGGATTTACCGATATAACGGGGATATCAACGGATCCGACTTACCAGGAAGAGGTATTGACCACCACCACCGATTACAGGAGGATCGCCTATGCAGGGGTCTGTGTCAGCACCTCCAATACACAGCAGGTAAAGGTGTTTGAACCCCTTGCCGGCAATGATATAACTCCATTTGACACGATCTGTGTCAACACCGCTCCGGACCTGATCAGCGGGCCGCGCCCCTCGGACGGGGACCAGGGTGATATCCGTTACCAGTGGCTCACTTCGACCGCTCCGGGCGTTATGGGAACAGTAATCCCGGGCGAAATGGCCATCAGCTACCAGTCAGGGCCACTGAGCCAGACCACCTATATCCGCAGGGTCGTTCTATCAGGCAATGACGATGCCTGCAGGGATACCAGTGCCTACGTTGAGATACTGAATATACCCGACATAACCACCAACACCAACACAATCGGGAGCTCCCAGACGGTCTGCCAGCAGGATCAGCCCGCACTGCTCACCGGATCCTCACCGGGGGGAGGGTACCTGGGCCAGTACACCTATACATGGATCTCCAGTACCGATCAGTCCAGCTGGGTACCCGCAACGGGCGGAGGGCCCAATGATGTGCAGACCAGCTTCGATCCCGGGGTGATGACCGGCGATACCACCTGGTACAGCAGGGTCGTTGGATCCGGAGGATTGGAACTGGTGTGCAAGGATACCAGCATTAGTCTGGTTATCAATGTACTGCCCTCTATAACCAATAATATACTGACTCCCACCGATGATATGAAATGCCAGCAGGAGATGCCGGAGATCATTACAGGCACATTGCCGGGAGGAGGGGCCACTGTGGCCGGAAACGATCCGACCCAGGCCTTTCGCTGGGAGGTGGCAAAGCAGGAGGCAGCCCCCGGGCCGGGCAACTGGAGCCATCCATCATCCGGAGCCGATGCCCAACACTATACAGATCCCAACCTGCTCTCCACCGATGTGGACCGGTGGTACCAGCGGATCATCACCAGTGGTCCGTCCGGTCAGTGTATCGATACCTCCAACCTGGTACACCTGGTGGTCCATTCGGAGATCACGGCCAATGCCATCGATGCAGCGGAGGCAATTTGTTTTCAGGATTCCAGGGCTTTGCGGCATGTAACCCTGGCAGGTGGCGAAAACGGGATCACACCTGTATATACATGGCGCAGCTGGCTGGAGGGCCAGACCTCGGCAGATGCAGTGGATGTTGCAGGTTCCGATCAGCAGGAGTACCAGAAGCCCACTCCCTATAACGATCCAGGCACACTGGTCTATTATTACGACCGTGTGGTGGATATCGGGGCTTGCAGTGATACTTCCAATGCCATGCTGGTGACCATTATGCAGTTGCCGGGGGGAGCACTGACCGATGCCAGTTTCATTGCATGTGAAAAAGATACCGTCCTGCAGGTGAACCTCAATATGGACGGGATGACGCCCGGGCACTATGTCACCCCATGGGAAGTCTATCTGACCGATGGAGTGCATACGGGGATCGGACCGGGATCACTGGTCCAGGACATGGATGCCATGGGCATCGTGATGGATACCGAAGGAGCCGATGATGTGACACTGAACTACAGTCTTGAATCTATTGGCTACTATCCCGAAGGGGATCAGTATGAATGTGTCGCGCCGCCGGGGAACCTGACGGGTGGTGCCGTAACTGTGAATCTCTTCCGCAGGCCTGATCCGCAGATCCTGGTGGATGGAGACTCACGCGAGAGTTACAAGGTATGCAACACCACCGCGCTGCTCCAATTCATCCCCGATAACGGGACCCTGAGCAGATGGAGCAATCCGGTGGGGTCTGTCTTCTTCTCTCCGGGTTCGGGCCAGGATGAATACAATGTTTCCATTCCCAACAACCAGGATGACTTCGGGGTTTACAGGATCTATATAGAGAGCCAGGCGGGTGATTGTGCGGGACGGGACTCCATCGACCTCTCCTTTTTCGAGCAGCCGGCTCCGGCCTTTGCCGGGGAGGATACCGTGCTCTTCCTGATCAACGAGGTACAGCTCAGGGCCGATCCGCCTACCGCAGGGACAGGAACATGGACCCGTACCGGTGGCGAAGGAATTATTGCCGATGAACATGACCCCGCCACACTGGTTTCCGAACTTGGACTGGGTGAGGAGAATACTTTCCAATGGACAGTAACCAATGGGGAAGATGAAGGGGTCTGCACCACAACAAATGATGTCACCATTGTGCTGCGCAGTGAGGTAAAAGATTACAATGGTTTTTCACCCAACGGCGATATGACCAATGAGTACTTTATCATGCAGGGACTGGTCTATGCCGATAAGTTCACGGTCTCCATCTTCAATTCGCTGGGGAACACAGTGCGGATCATAGACCAGGATAATGTAGGTGAACTGGTGATCGATCCCTCCCTGATTGCCAATGGACTGAGGGACGATGAGATGGTGGTATGGGACGGTTTATCCAAGAACGGGAACCCGGTCCCTTCGGGTACCTACTATTATGTTGTGACCTTAACCATTTACCAGAGTGATTACCAGTTAAAGGGTTACGTGGTAGTTGAACGTGAATGATATGAAGCAAAAATGGCTCATAGGATTATTGCTGACGGCGGCTCTGACAGTCTCCGCCCAGAATACCCTTGTTCCCTCTGTCAGTAACTACCATCTGACCTGGACCACCATCAATCCTGCTTTTTCCGGTTTCAGGGATGCCATCAGCGTCAGCTCCCTCTACCGTTCGGCGCTGTATGGAAAACTGGGACCTTCCGACATGCAGCTGAATGTGCATACCCCGCTGGGTAAATCGAAGGTGGCCGTCGGGGCTGTGGTGGCCTACGATCATACTCCCAACGTGCAGAATCTCTACTCCATTATGAGCACATATGCCTACAGACTTTACCTGGGCAGCGGGCGTCTGGCTTTCGGGCTCTCGGCAGGTGTGTATGGAGTGAACAATGATGTGACTAATATAGCGCTTCGTGATACTCCCGATTCGTCTTTCCCCCAGGATGCTTACCATCAATGGTTCCCAAACTTCGGGACCGGTGTACTCTATTATACAGATAAGTATTTCATAGGGCTTTCAGTGCCCGAGCTGCTCTCGATCCCCACACAAAGCCAGGGTATTGGATCAGTCAACCTGGAAAATTACAGGTTTATCCTGACGGGCGCCTACCAGTTTAATTTCAGCACAGCCTTCAGGTTGAAACCGGCACTCTGGATCGACTACAACCAGGCCTATACCACCTTCAAGGCGAGCGTGAACGTAGGTTTGATGGACTCCAGGCTCTATGTGGGCGGTGCTTATGATTATCCCAATTTCGCCATTGCCCTGCTCAATTTCCAGGTGAATCCGCAATGGCTGGTTGGTTACGCCTATACCATTAATACGGGTCCCGTCCGCAAAGTACTGGGCGGGAGCCATGAGGTGGTGCTTCGATGGGAATTCAGACCGGTGATCCGGACCATACCCGATGACCCATTCTATTTTTAGGAGATGAAGAGGGCAATCCTGGTCATATGGACGCTTCTGATCCTTCTGCCTCTGGTGAAGGGACAGGAGTACTATACTGTGCGCAAGCAGACCAGGATCTCAACAGGGCTCGATGAGGCGGCCGCAGTACCCTATAAGGATGGGGGGGTGGTCTATATCACGGAGACCAACAACGTAGGCTTCAGCAGTCCCACCGATGCTGAGGGGAGGAAGCTCTTTACCATTTTTCTGCTTGAAAGCGGAGGCAAAAAAGGACCGTTCGATCCTGACCTGATCTCTCAGGAACATGAAGGACCGGTCTCCTTTACAAAGGATTATAAGACCATGGTATTTTCGCAGCAGAAAGCGTCCCCAGAACGGGTGGATCCCCTGGGGCTCTATTTTGCTGATAATGAAGATGGTAAGTGGGTCAATTACAGGCCGTTCCCCTACAATGATGATGTGGCCTGGCTTTTTGCACCCTCCATTACTGCGGATGGACAAACCCTCTTTTTTGCTGCCAATTATGAAGATGGTCTGGGAGGATTTGACATTTACAGGTCCAGGATGATAAACGGAGAATGGAGCAAGCCTGAGAATCTAGGTCCCCATGTGAATACCTCGGCTGAAGAGATCTATCCTTTTATTCACCCTTCAGGGAAGCTCTATTTCTCATCCGACGGCCATGACAACAACGTGGCTGGATTTGACCTTTTCCAGACTGCACTGGTTGGAAATGAGTGGGTGGAAGCCATCAAACTGGATGCCCCGTTTAACTCGCTTTCCAATGACTATACGATATGGCTCAGTGAAGATTTCAAGAGCGGATTCCTGACCAGCGACCGCAGGAGCGGTTCCAAGGAGATCTTTACAATTGGTACAGATCTGCCGGAGCTCACCTCTCCCCAACCCATCAAGAAGACCTTTTACACCTACCTTCTTCGGGACAGGAAACTGGATACGGTTGATACCAACCTGTTCCGATACTCCTGGATAATCAACGACACGCTTGAAATTCCCGGAAATGAAGTCAGATACCGTTTTCCGGGACCGGGTCTCTATCATTGCAAATTTATGGTATATGATATTGAGCTGGACACATTGCTTACACAGATGGAGCAGGACCTGCCCATCAGGCTCAATGAACAAGCCGTCATCACCTGTCCCGACACCGTTGCCGTAAACACACCCGTGCCCTTTGACGGCAACCAGACTTACCTGCCTGGCTTTAATATAGGAAGATATGTGTGGGAATTCGGTGACGGCACTTATGGAGAGGGTCTCAGGGTGACCCACACGTACCTCATTCCGGGAAATTACCGCGTGATGCTCGGGGTCGAGGAGAGAAGGCAGAACAGGAAGGATACTCCTGAAGTGCGGACCAATTATAAAGACATCCAGGTGGTCCGTCCGGGACAGTCTGCCGGACAATAGTTTACAGCCTTTTTCGTTCACTCATACAACCATGTTTAATAACTCTTGGTCAAAGTTGCATGGATTTTGCATATTTTTAGTAAATATTGAATTATGAGATTAATGAGTCGAATCGTATATACGTTTATACTACTGATAATCTGCGTTAATGGTTTCTCACAACCTGTTCCCAATGTGGACGAGAATATACCCTACCTGATGACCTTTGGAAATCAGGCGGAGACCAGCTGGGGGGATGATGACTTTTCACAGGCATTTTTTTTCCAGATCCCAAAGGATTACAATCAACCCTTCTATATCCGTGTTTTTGATCCCGATACAGGGGGAAAGATTGATGAGATCGACGGTGTATTTGATACCCGTTGCGTATACGAGGTATACGGAGGAGAGGGTAACTGGTCAGATCCTGATGCCAAGGAGACCAGTCCCAACGGGAATTATAAAAGTGGTACACTTCTGGACACCCGTACTTTTGCAGTAAATCCAAGGTACGACAGCGCCTGGTTCACCTTTGGTCCCTACAACCCGGCCCAGGGAGAGTATGCTGAAGAGTTTGACAGTTATATTTTTAAAGTGATCTGCGAAGGTGTTTCAGGTGATGATGGTAATATGTACCGGTATTTCCTGAGCACAGGTGCCACAGAGAACCGCGAGATAGAGGGGGCCAACGCCTTTGCTTACGAGTACTCCTTCAGGATGCACAACAACGTGGAGGAGGTATCTCATATTTATCCCTTTGTGGATGAGGGCACCATTTCGGTCCAGATCTCCAACTTTGACTGGGACAATGATGGAAGTATAGTGGTGATCTCGGTGGAGCGGCAGGGCAGGGAGGTCAAGACATCGGGCCAGGACTTCTGGGCCAAGGACGAATTGCGCGTAGAAGAGGGAGAGATCGGAAAATCTTTTGACTTCAGGTTTGTGAAAGCCCGCCCACTTGTAAAGAACAACAATGTGGTGGTCAATGTCAGGAATCAGTATGGCGATGCCATGCCGTTCTACACCATTCCCATTGGGGGTGTCCCCAAGTACAGGGGAGAGGTTGAGTTTGTCCCCATTGAATAGTATGAACTAATTTTTATTATGTGAAAAGATTTTCAGTTCTCATTTTTATATTCCTGCTCTCCTACACAGGATCAGCCCAGACTTATCGATTTTTTAATTATGGTCTTTCTGAGGGAATGTGTGATAATTTTGCATATGCCCTGAACCAGGACCAGCAAGGATTTCTCTGGATCTCAACCTCAGAGGGATTATGCAGGTTCGACGGGAACATTTTTGATCAGTATTTTGAAGGAGACTCCATACCAGTCAGCATCGCCCATGCCAGCCTGCTTGATTCAAAGGGTCGGTTATGGTTCGGTTACGAGAACGGGCTTATTTCGGTTTATACCAATGGAGTCTTCCGCCTGATATCCCCCGGCGATAAAAACCGCTCCATCATAACGGCAATCAGGGAAGACGGTTCCGGCAAGATTATGGTGCTGAGTCAGCAGAGTGGACTGCTCGTGATCGATGAGGACCTGAATATCATATATGAGAGGGACCCGGAAGAGGTGGAGGACCCGTTTTCCGGCATGTTCCTTTATGATTTCCAGGTGATGCCGGACGGTACGCTGCTGGTTGCCACATCATCAGGGGTGACCCTGTTCAGGTATGACGATAAATCCAACACCTTCATCAATACCGGCTGGCTGACCGGACTTCGGGATAAGAGTGTAAAGAAACTTGTTAAGGCGGTAAATGACAATGAGTTCTGGGCCGGTACCCAGGATGAAGGGATGTATAGGATAACCGGAAGCGGATATGATCCGGACGGATACCAGGTGGAAACGATCGGAGCAGAGTTGGGACTGGGACTTGAATATGCGAACATCGCCTCCATTGTTTTTGATGGGGAAAGGAAGGTCTGGATCAACAGCCTGGGTGAGGGTATATACCGCTTTGACCTGGATGAGAGAGGAAACCTGAAGGCGCCGCTCCTGTTTGATGAGGGGAAAGGGATACCGGATATATATATCGACCAGATTTTCATCGATGAGGAGGGGAACCAGTGGTTTTCATCGTCGGCCGGCCATGGTATCACAGTATTGAGGGACCAGGCATTCACCTTCTATAATGTATGGGACGGCAATGCTTTAGAAGATGTCTATTCGGTTTGGGTGGATGGCGAAATTAAATGGTACGGAGGAGATGGTGTTATAGGCACATCCCTGCCAGATGGATCGGGGGGATTTTCATACCTGGGAAGTGCAAACGGACTTCCCGGCGACATAGTGACAGCCCTTTATACAGATGGTCGTCATGACCTCTATATAGGAACCAGTCACAGTGGACTCTTCAGAAAAAAGGATGGCAGTTCCCGGATCCTGCCGGTAGCGGTTTCAAATAATTCACTGGAGAATATTGTGAATGCCATCGACGGGAATGGCCCTGTTCTGTATGTGGCTACCAACAACGGCGTCTATACCCTGAACACGGAAACCGGCGCAAGGACCTTCCGGAATACTGCTAACGGTCTGCCTCACAATAAGATCAATGATATCCTGGTGGACCGGAACGGAGTGGCCTGGATTGCCACGCTGACCAGTGGACTGGTCAGTGTCAATTCAGATAAACAGTTCATGATTGAGACAAAAACGAAGCTTGAGTTTAAGACCCTTACGGAGGGTGATGATGGCGTGATCTGGGCAGGCACTGACGGGGACGGGGTATTTAAATTTGACTTTAATAAAGAAAAGCTGGGTTATTTCAGCACTAATTCCGGCTTGAAATCGGATTACGTCTATGCCATCGCCGCCGATCCCAGAGGAATGATCTGGGTAGGACACAGGATGGGATTGAGTGCCATCAATCCGGAACGGCAGACAGTGCGGAAATACGGCAGGGAATCGGGTTTTGAGTCTGATATAAGTGAAAATGCGGTGGCGCTGACCCCGGAGGGTAAGATGCTGTTCGGTTCGTCGAAGGGAGTCATTCAGTATGATGCCTACCAGGCCCGTGAAGATACTGTGGCACCCAGGTTAAGTATCAAATCCATCGATATCTCAGGCGTTTCGTATGATCCCGGTGAAGAGATCCACCTCAAATATGGCAAATACAGGATCCGGTTTGATTTTGTAGGGATCAACCTCAGCAATCCCGAGCAGGTGACCTACCAGTATAAACTGGATCCGTATGAAGCAGAGTGGTCCGATAAAACTCCAATCTCATATGCATACTATGGGCGTGTGGAGGATGGGGATTATACATTTATGGTGCGTTCCTGTGACGGTAATGGGAACTGTTCAACTGAACCGCTGGCAGTCAGCATCTCGGTGAAGATCCCGGTCTGGAAAGCCTGGTGGTTCATCTCCGCACTGGTCCTGCTGGTGCTCAACGTTATATTCGTCATTTTCAAGATCAGGGAGAGAAACCAGAAAGCGATACAGGAGTACCTTCAGCGGCAGCTGGATGAACGCACAAGGGAGGTGGTTCAGCAGAAAGAGGAGATCGAGATCAAGAACAGGGATATCACCGACTCGCTGAACTATGCACAACGCATACAGGCCAGCATTCTGCCTCCCATTAAAAAGCTGCACGAAGCCTTTACGGGCAGTTTTGTCTTCTATCAACCGCGGGATATTGTATCGGGCGACTTCTACTGGTATGAGCGGGTGGATGAGAACAGGTTTATTGTGGTTTGTGCCGACTCAACCGGGCACGGTGTCCCCGGGGCATTTATGTCCATGATCGGTACCACGCTGATTAAAGATATCTGCCTGCGGGCCGGAATCACCAAGCCCTCTCAGGTGCTCACTACCCTTGACCATGAAGTGAGAGAAGCATTGAACCAGAACGTGGAGACCAGCGGTTCCAATGATGGGATGGATATCATTGTGGCCGAAGTGGATATGCGAACCTATAAATTCACTGTCAGTTCGGCCATGAGGCCCGTGATCATCTATTCGGGCGGAGAACAGATCTATGTGAAGGGGAGCAGAACCTCTATCGGGGGTCAGATGGACCAGGACCGGGTCAATAAAGATTTTATCGATCAGGAGTTTATGCTGAAAAAGGGGGATATTGTATATATGTTCTCCGATGGTTACCCCGATCAGTTTGGCGGTCCCCTGGGCAGGAAGTTCAAAATGGTCAGGCTTAAGAACCTGCTCAGGGATATCCATGATAAACCCATGGATGAGCAGTACAACTATATCAAGAGTAATTTCTTTCTCTGGAAGGAGGATCTTGAACAGGTTGATGATGTACTGTTTATGGGGATCAGGATCTGATCACTATTCCCCCAGGTCAATTCCACTTAAGACGATCACATCGGTTGTGTCTGTGTTGCTCCGGTTGTAATCCCTGTCGTAGATCCAGAAGGTATAGTAAATGGTGTCATATTTGATGATCGGATAGGAGATCTGCAGGTCCATGGTACCGCTCAGGGGTTGTTTGTCCAGGTAAGGGATCCTGTATTTCAGTAGACCACCATCATCATCCGGAACCTTTACATATTCATACCCCTGAAGGTCATAGAGTTGTAGAAAGAAGTTGTATTTGACCGTATCGGGCAGGCTCAGATCGGTTGTGTCGTTCAGCGTTTCCAGTCCGATGTTCCCGTCGCCATCTGTAAAACCAAACGTGAGCTGGCCCATTAGCGTTCTGTTTCCCAGCTGGTCTATTGAAATATAGAGACCAAATCCTTCGTAATTGATCACCGGTTCGTCCGGGTAGACAGGTGTGATATCATTACAGGAGATCATCAGCAACAGGGCAGTGATCAAAATTGGAAGCAAAGTTTTCATCACAATACAATACTACAAAAATCTTGCCTATTTTTTACGCATAAAGATCCGGATTGGAACGCCTGTAAAGTTAAAATGTTCACGCAACTGGTTTTCCAGGTAGCGCTTGTAGGGTTCGCGGATGTACTGTGGGAGGTTACAATAGAAAGCAAATGCCGGGGCGTGTGTGGGTAATTGCGTTACATACTTGATCCTGATGTACTTACCCTTAACAGCAGGAGGATGGTTCGCTTCAATGGCTTTTTGCATCACCTCATTCAGCTTTGAGGTGGGGATCCTGACCTGGCGGTTTGTATAGACCTCTATGGCCAGCTCCAGAGCCTTATGGATCCTTTGTTTTGTCAGGGCGGATATAAATAGAACCGGCACATCCACAAAGGGCTCGAGGCGTTTCCTGATCCCCTCCTCGAATTTTTTCATGGTCTGCGTCTCCTTGTCAACCAGATCCCATTTATTCACCAGGACCAACACACCTTTCCGGTTGCGTTCGATAAGGTGAAAAATATTCACATCCTGCGATTCAATTCCAATGGTGGCATCAAGGAGTAGCATGCAGACATCCGAATATTCGATGGCCCGTACTGATCGCATGACCGAATAGAATTCAATGTCCTCTTTTACCTTCCCTTTTTTTCTCAATCCCGCCGTATCGACCAGGAAAAAATCGTGGTTATACTTGCTGTACCTGGTATGGATCGAGTCGCGAGTGGTTCCGGAGACCGGGGTTACAATGTTCCTCTCCTGCCCGATAAGTGCATTGACAAGCGATGATTTGCCCACGTTGGGCCGCCCTACCACTGCTATTCTGGGGATCTCCTCCTCTTCTTCCTCTCCGGACATTTTTTGGAAAACTGATGTGACTTTGTCCAGCAGATCGCCGGTCCCGCTGCCATTGATGGAGGAGAGGGCGAAATAATCACCCAGTCCGAGACCATAAAAAACACTGGCATCGTAGAGCCTGTTGGCATTATCCACCTTGTTGACCACCAGTACAACAGGCTTATCAATCCTTCGGAGCATCCCTGCGATGGTCTGGTCCAGGTCAGTGATCCCCGAAATCACATCCACCAGGAAGAGCACCACATCAGCCTCATCAATGGCCAGCAATACCTGCTTGCGTATCTCCTCCTCGAAAACATCATCAGAGTTGGTGACATAACCTCCCGTATCGATGATGCTGAATTCCTGTCCGTTCCAGATCACCTTACCGTAGTGCCGGTCGCGTGTAACTCCACTCACCTCATCCACAATCGCGTTTCTGGATTCTGTCAGGCGGTTGAAAAAGGTGGATTTTCCCACATTGGGCCTTCCGACGATGGCTACTATATTTCCCATACTCAAGCTTACTTAATGGTATCCAAAATCCTTAATGAAACGTTCATTATTGCGCCAGTCTTTCTTCACCTTCACCCGTAGCTCAAGAAACACTTTTTTCTGAAAGAAGGCTTCCATGTCCAGTCTTGATTCCCTGCCCACCTTTTTCAGGGCCTTCCCCTCGTTCCCGATAAGGATCCCTTTCTGGCTTTCACGTTCCACATATATCAGGGCACTGATTTTGATCAGCTTCTTATCCTCCTTGAAGGATTCGACCTCCACTTCAACAGCATAGGGGATCTCCTGCTTGTAATGAAGAAGGATTTTCTCGCGGATCATCTCTCCCACAAAAAACCGCTCCGATTTATCAGTCAGGGCATCTTTTGGATAGAAGGGAGGCGATTCGGGCAGGTGGTCGAGGATCCGGTTGAACACAGAATCCACGTTAAATTTTTGAAGGGCACTGATGGGAATTTTTTCTGCACGTGGAAGTATTTCATCCCACTCATTTATACAACTCTTCACATGTTCCTGATCACTCAGGTCAATTTTATTGATCACCACCAGCACCGGGACCCTGGCCTTCGCGACTTTCCGGATAAACGGGTCTTCCGGATCAGGGTGTTCCCCTATCTCTGTAAGGTAGATCAGCACATCTGCATCCACCAGGGCCGAACGGGCAGCTTTCAGCATGCTCTCCTGTAATTTATAACTTGGATCCAGGATCCCCGGGGTATCAGAAAAGATCACCTGGTAATCCGGAGCATTCAGGATCCCCTGGATCCTGTGCCTCGTGGTCTGTGCCCTTGAGGTAATGATGGAAAGTTTCTCACCTACCATGGCATTCATCAGGGTCGATTTACCCACGTTGGGTTTTCCTATAATATTGACAAATCCTGATTTATGCTCCATGCTATTCGTAGGCATTCATTTTTAACATGGACACCTCTTTATCGGAAAGAAACCTCCATTTTCCCCTGGGCAGGTTCTTCTTTGTGAGTCCTCCGAAATAGACCCTGTCGAGCTTGTTCACCCTGTATCCGGCTGATTCAAACATCCTTCGTACGATCCTGTTCTTACCTGAGTGGATCTCAAGGCCCACCTCCTTTTTGTTCTCACTGCTGGCATAGCTGATGGCATCGGGCTGTATAAATCCATCTTCAAGTGTGACTCCTTCGGCCAGTTTTTTCAAATCGCCTGCCGAAAGGTTCTTATCCAGGAACACATGATATATCTTCTTTTTATTGTTGGAGGGGTGCGTCATCTTTTTAGCCAGGTCTCCATCGTTGGTAAAAAGCAGTACCCCGGTTGTATTGCGGTCGAGCCTCCCCACGGGATATACCCGTTCACTGCAGGCATCGCGGATCAGTAACATGACCGTTTTCCGTTCCTTGGGATCGTCGGTGGTGGTTACATAGTCTTTTGGTTTGTTCAGGAGCAGGTATACTTTACGTTCGGAACGGATCCGTTCACCATTATATTTCACTTCATCCCCGGGACCCACTTTGCTGCCCAGTTGAGTGACCGTTTTTCCGTTCACCGCGATCAATCCGGCTGAGATCAGGTCATCGGCCTCCCTTCGTGAACAGATCCCTGCTGCGGCAATATACTTGTTGAGCCGGACCTGTTCGCCGGTCTTTTTATTTTCCTGACGCTGGGTTTTGATGCCGGGTTTCCCTTTGACGTGCCCATTGGACCGGCTCCGCCTCTCATCCAATGGTTTTAAACCACTCTCTCCTGTAAGAGGGGGCCTTGCCAGTTTCTTATGGTCACCCGGGTGCCTGGAGTCTCCCTTTGAGGACTGGCCGGACCGTGATGAATCTCCCTTTGCGGACTGGCCGGACCGGTGGGATCCTCCTTTATTTCCCGGTTTGGGATCAGGTCTGCTTATTTTACTCTTATCCGGTACGTCAGGTTTTCTCACAAACAGTAATTTGATAATTGTTAAAGGGTACAAAGATACACCTAATAAAGTAACATTCTTGGAATAATAATAGTAACTTTGCATCCATTTTATAAATCAGGAAAAAATGAGTTTAGTAGTCTCAATTTCAGGTATTCGCGGAACCATCGGAGGGAAGCCTTCTGAAGGTTTGACACCCATTGATACTGTACAATTTACCTCTGCCTATGCAGCCTGGCTGATCCGGGAATCGGGAAAGGAGAAACCGTCAGTTGCCCTTGGGCGGGATGCGCGTATTTCCGGTCCCATGGTCGAGCAGCTGGTTACAGCAACGCTCACGGCTATGGGAGTGGATGTATACCTGATGGGACTGGCAACCACACCGACCGTTGAAATTGCTGTTACAGAAATGGGGGCCGATGGGGGCATCATTCTGACAGCGAGTCACAACCCGGCACAATGGAATGCTTTAAAACTGCTGAACAGCCTGGGTGAATTCCTTTCAGGGAAAGATGGTGAAGAGATTTTGAGTATGGCCAGGTCCAACGATTACAGTTTCGCGGATATAAAAAAATTAGGATCGATTAAACCTCTTGAAGGAATGGATGTCAAACACATCGAAAAGGTTCTGGAACTGGACCTGGTGAAACCGGAAAAAATTAAAAGAAAAAAGTTTCGCGTGGCTATAGATTGTGTTAATTCGGTTGGAGGTACTATTTTACCAGGATTGCTCAGGGAGCTGGGGGTGGATGAGGTGATTGAACTCAATTGCGATCCGACCGGTGACTTTAAGCATAATCCGGAGCCTTTGCCCGAGCATCTGACTGAAATTTCAGAATTAGTGAAACGTGAAAAAGCAGATGTGGGATTTGTTGTAGATCCTGATGTGGACCGGCTGGCAATTGTATGTGAAGACGGCACCATGTTTGGTGAGGAGTACACGCTGGTTTCCATTGCCGATTACGTACTTTCCAAGACACCGGGCAATACTGCATCCAATCTATCCTCTTCCAGGGCACTGCGGGATGTGACGGACGGACATGGTCAATCCTATTATCCCTCGGCAGTCGGAGAGGTCAATGTAGTCAGCGCCATGAAAGAACATGAATGTGTGATTGGAGGTGAAGGCAATGGTGGGATCATCTACCCGGAGCTTCATTACGGACGGGACGCCCTGGTCGGGATTGCCCTTTTTCTGACACACCTGGCAGAGAGCGGAATAAAATGCAGTGTTTTGCGACAGTGTTATCCCGACTACTTTATTTCAAAGAATAAGATCACCCTTGAGAAGGGAATCGATGCAGAACAGCTCCTGGCCTCATTCAGGAAAGCCTATGCGGGTCAGAATATTAGTACGATTGACGGGGTCAAGGTGGATATGCCCGAGGGGTGGGTTCACCTGAGAAGATCCAATACAGAACCAATTATCAGGTTGTATGCTGAGGCAGTAAGCAGTGACGATGCTGAGCGGATTGCCAGAGAAGCCATGCAGACCGTAGAAAAATTAATTAATTAGAAGTATAGATTTATTTTGAATAACCATGAAAAGAAGAACCTTATTAGCAATTGTAATTCCCGGGGTTGTGATCCTGGCCCTGGTCCTTTATTCCGTACTTTCAGGAAAGGAAAAGGAAGTAGTACTGGAGGCCCAGGTTGAACAGGGTAAGTTTGAGATTGCCGTGATGGTAACCGGTGAACTTCAGGCCATCCGTGAAACCGAAATACAAGCCCCGGCACAGTTGCGAAGCAGGAACCTGCGTATCCGCAGTGTATTGATCCACGATCTGATCCCGGAAGGGACGGTGGTCGACTCGGGCGACTGGGTAGCCACGCTGGACCGGTCCGAAGCAGATAACTCCCTGAAGGATATGCTGGATAACCTGGAAACGCGCGAATCTGAATACACCCGCACAAAGTTGGATACAACCATGCAGCTACGGGATCTCCGCGACCAGCTGGTGAACCTGAGATTTGCCATGGAAGAGGCTGAAATTACCGTGGAGCAATCCCAGTATGAGCCTCCTGCCACCATTCGTCAGGCGCAGATTGAACTGGAGAAAGCCTCGCGGGCTTACGATCAGGCAGAGACCAACTACGATCTGCAGGTTCAGCAGGCCAGGGCCAATATGCGTGAGGCCGAACTGAATATGGCGCGTGACCACAGGAGTGTGGATGAGATGCAGGCCGTTCTTCAGAAATTTGATATTTATGCCCCCGCCTCAGGGATGGTCATCTACAAAACAGACTTTCGCGGTGAAAAAAGGACTGCCGGTACGGAGATCAATACCTGGGACCTGGCAGTAGCCACCCTTCCGGACCTTTCCACAATGGTCTCTATGACTTATGTCAATGAGATCGATATCAGTAAAATAAAGACCGGACAAAAGGTACGTGTGGGTGTGGATGCATTTCCCGAAAAGAAGTTTACGGGAGAGGTGACAGAAGTGGCCAACATCGGTCAGCAGCTTTCCAACACCGATGCAAAAGTCTTTGAGGTGCGTATAGAATTGAATGAGAAAGATTCCATCCTCAGACCCTCCATGACCACCAGCAATATGATCGTCACGAATATACTGGACAGTGTGCTCTATATTCCGCTTGAGGCCGTTCATGCCAACGACAGCCTCACCTATGTCTTTACCCGCAATGGTAAGAAACAGGTGGTGGTACTGGGACAATCCAATGAGAACTTCATCGTGGTGGATATGGGCCTGAAGAAAGGCGACCTGCTGTACCTGTCCATGCCCGATGAGCCGGAGACATTCCCCTATACCGGACTGGATCTGATGGCGGAGATCCAGAAGAGAAAAGCTGAAGAGGAAAAACAAAGACAGGAGATGCAGGAGCGGATGAACCAGCCACGCAGGGACCGTGAATTCCAGGGACGTCCGGGAGAATTTCCGCAAGGAATGACCGAGGGCACAGGACAGGGTCGTCCGGAAGGAGTGACTCAGGGTGCCCGTGAAGGCGCTGGACAGGGTACCGGCGGGGGTCGTCCGCAGGGAAATACCCCGCAGGCTCCACAGGAAAATGCCCAGCAAACTCCGCAGGGAAATGCTCAGCAAACTCCGCAGGGAAATGCTCAGCAAACTCCGCAGGGAAATG
>Ga0210098_1000033_pt1 | contig 50595 bp, 41 predicted proteins | sample Joice_ThreeSqA_D_FD_184870 | JGI IMG/M metagenome (GOLD analysis project Ga0210098, IMG submission 184870) | Wetland microbial communities from San Francisco Bay, California, USA, that impact long-term carbon sequestration - Joice_ThreeSqA_D1... | ecosystem: Environmental > Aquatic > Marine >...
GCTGGTTGAGGATCACGCGGCCGTACTTGGCGTAGGTGTAGTTGCGAAAGTCCGCGCCCTCGTCGACGAAGCGCCGCCCCTGGGCGTTCAGGTACACCCCCCAGGGGTAGGAGTGCTTCTGGAACTGGTCGCCCACCGCCAGATCGCCGAACTCGGGCGCGTTCCTCTCCCAGGCGACGGCGTGGCAGCCGGACCAGTTGCCGACGGGTGCTGCGCCGATGTCGAGCGCCATCTTCAGCACATCGCCCGTGTTGAAGCGCGTGCCGCGCACCTTGGCGAGCTCCCAGCCCGGGCCGAGGTAGCGCGCGCGCCACTCGGGGTTGGCCTGAAAGCCCCCGCCGGCGAGCACCACGCTCTTGCCGTGAACCTCGACGGTCTTGCCTGCGCGGCGCAGCCGCACGCCCTTGACGCCGTCGTCGTCGGCGATCAGCGCGGTGGCGCGCGCCTGGTACCAGACCTCGATGCCATTCTTCTTCGCCGCCTGGGTGAGCGAATCGACCAGACCGGGACCGCCGCCGACCGCCTCCACCGTCAGCCCGCCCCAGAACTTGAAGCGCCCGCCGATGTTGAACGCCTGCCGGCCCCAGGCCGCGGTGAAGCGCACGCCCTTCGATCGCATCCAGGCGACCGTGTCGAGGCTTTGCTTGACCAGGATCTCGGTCAGGTCCGGATCGCAGCGGTACTCGGTGACCCGCGCCATGTCGTCGAGAAACTGGTCCGCGCTGTACGTGCCGAAATCGCTGCGCGCGATTTCGTCTTCGCTCAAGTCGGGCATCACGCGCTTGAGATCCTCGACACCGTCGTAGGCGACGCGCAGCAACCCCGCGGTGAAGCGCGAATTGCCGCCCGCCTCGTCCTCGGGTGCGCGCTCGAGGACCAGCACCTGCTCGCAGCGCTCGCGCGCCGCGAGCGCGGCACAAAACGCGGCGTTGCCGCCGCCGACGACGATCACATCCCAGGTTGTTGCGGTCATGCTCGGATTCTCTTTCTCGAAATCAGAACTGCGCGGCGTACTGCGCCGGGTCGATCTTCGCGCCGACCACCAGCGGCCGGTCGCTCGCCCGTTTCGCGCCGAGCACGCGCTCGAGCGCGGCGACGGAATCGACCATTACGCCGTCGCAGCCCATCGACTGCGCGAGCTTCTCGAGGTCGGTCGGCTCGATCAGCGTGCCCCAGCTCGGGTAGTTGCGCCGCGATTGCTTCAGCTCGATGCGGTTCAGGCTGTTGTCGCAGAACACGACGATCAGCGGATCGATCGTCAGGCCGGCGGCGAGCGCGAGCTCGCCCTGCACCATCGCCAGGCCGCCGTCGCCGGTGAAGCAGACCACCGGGCGCTCGGGATGGACCAGCTTCGCCGCGATCGCGGCGGGCAGCGAAAAGCCCATCGACGACAGGCCGTTGGTCATCAGCACGCTGCGCGGCGCGTGCGCAGTCCAGCCCTGGCCGACAAGCAGCTTGTGCGAGCCGACGTCGGCGGTGGCGATCGTCTCCTGCGGCAGCGCCGCGCGCACCGCGTCGACCACGTCGGTCGGATTGAGCCGGCCCTTGGTTCGTCCCTCGAGGTAGGCCGCGCGCAGCCGCGCGCGCTGCGCGGCGACTTCGTCCTCAGTCCAGCGCGGTGCGCTCTTGGAACTGGCGGCGAGCGCTTCGAGGATCGCGCCGATCGGCCCGACCAGCTCGAGCTCGGCCGGGTAGACCTGATCGGTGTTCGGCAGCGAATCGACATGGATCGTCGGTACTTTGAGACGCCAGGGATTGATCAACTCGACCGCGTCGAAGCCGGCGGCGACCAGCAGGTCGCAGCCGGAAAGGAAATCCCAGACCAGGTCCTTGCAGGCCATGTCGAGCGTGCCGGCGTAATACGGATGTGTCTCATCGATCACGCCTTTCGCCATCGGCGCGACCACCACCGGGCAGCCGAGCGACTCGGCGAGCCGGGCGAGCGCCTCCGACGCGTTGGCGCGCACCGCGCCGATGCCGGCGAGGATCGCCGGGCGGCGCGCGGCGGACAGGCGCTTGGCAGCATCCGCTGCCGCAGCATCGGTCGCGAAGGCGAGCGGGAATTCGCGCGCCGCGAGCGGCGGCAGGACGAACCGGTCGTCGATCGCTTCCGCGCCGACCACGTCCGCCGCCGTGGTGATGTGCACCGGGCCAGGGCGCTCGGCCATCGCGCTGCGCACCGCCTTGCGCAGGATGGTCGCCGCGGTGTGCGGCTGGATCGCGGTCGCCCATTTGCACACCGGGGCGAACAGGCGCCCGTGGTCGAGCACCTGGTGGGTGAAATACGGCTCGCGCTGCGTCTCGATCTGGCCCGAGAACGCGAGCATCGGCACGCGGTCGAGCCAGGCATTGGCCACCGCGTTCACCAGGTTCGACGACCCCGGGCCGAGCGTGGAAAGGCAAACGCCCGGCAGCCCGGTGAGCATGCCGGCAGCCTCGGCCATCAATCCCGCGGTGCCTTCGCGCCGCGCGAGCACGAACGGCAGCGCCGCGCGGCGCGCGGCCTCGAGCACCTCGACCGACGGATCGCCCGGGTAGCCGAAGACGTGGCGTACGCCGAGCGCGCGCAGCGATTGGACGATCAGTTCAGAGACGTTCACTCGGCTACTTGCGCTGCGCGAGCTGCGCGACGAACGCCGCCACCGAGGCGTCGTGCTCGGGCGTGTGGTGCGCGAGCGCCTGCATCGCGGCCGAGAGCTCGAGCGTCTCGTCGAGGCGCCCGGTCTGCGCCTGGCGCAGCAGGCGCTTGGTCATGCGCAGCGCGGGGCCCGAGTTCGCCGCGATGCGCGCGGCGAGCGAACGCGCGACGTCCATCAGCGCTTCGTGCGCGACGACCTGCGCGACCAGGCCGATGCCGAGCGCGGTTCGCGCGTCGATCGTGTCGCCGGTGAAGGTCATTTCGGCTGCACGCTGGTAGCCGATCACGCGCTGCACCAGCCAGGCGCCGCCATCGCCGGGGATGATGCCGAGCTTGACGAAGCTCTCGGCGAAGCGCGCTTTTTCCGAGGCGATGCGGATGTCGCACATGCAGGCGAGGTCGCAGCCGGCGCCGATCGCCGGGCCGTTGACCGCGGCGATGGTCGGCACGTCGAGGTCGTAGAGCGCGAGCGGAATGCGCTGAATGCCGTTCTGGTAGCCGCGCATGATCGCGTAGGGGTTGCCCGCGGAGATCCCCTTCTTGTCGCGCATGTCCTTGACGTTGCCGCCGGCGGAGAACGCCGTGCCGGCGCCGGTGAGGATCACGACCTTCACCGTGGGATCCGTGCGCACCCGCTCGCAGCAGGCGACGATCTCGTCCCAGTTCGCCTGCGTCGACAGGGCGTTGCGCTCCTCGGGACGGTTTAGGGTGAGCGTGACGACGTCGCCGTCTCGCTCGAACAGCACGAAATCGCTCATGCGGAGATCTCCGGTTTCATTTGCGCCGTCACGGCGCGCCATACGCCGCCCGCGCCGATCGCTCGATCGCCGAGGCGCTCGGCCGCGCGCAGCTCGCCGCCGCGCAGCAGGACCAACGCATCGCGCCAGCGCAGCAAATCGAGGCTGTGCCGGTGCAGCGCGTACTCGCGCGTGAAGCCGATCGCGCCGTGCACCTGGTGGCAGACGTCGTAGACGACGTCCACCGCGCGGTTGGCGACCACCGCCGCGCCATCGAGCAGCGCCGGCAGGCGCGCCGCGGCGATGCCCTCGCGCGCCGCGCAGGCGAGGGCCAGGTCGGTGATCGCGGTGCAGGCGGCGATCTCCTCGGCGGCGAGCGCCAGGCTGTGCTGAATGGCCTGGAATTTCGCCAGCGGCTGGCCGAACTGCTTGCGGTCCTGGACGTACTGCACCGAGAGCTCGAGCGCCGCGGCCATCGCGCCGCTGATCTGCAGGCAGCGCCCGAGCGCGAGCGCCGCTGCGGCGGCGGCGTCGACCGCAGCGCCCGCCGTCGCGGCGCAGGCGTAGCGGCCCGGATCGTAGGCGATGCTGCCCGCGCGGTCCCCGGTGGCGAGGAGCAGCGCCATGTCGATCGGCGCCGCCGCCTGCGCCTGCGCGCGGATGATCGCCGCGGCATCGAGCCAGGCCTCGCGCCCATCGGGCGCAGGCAGCGCGTCGGCGAAGCCCAGCGCGACGACCGCCTCGAGCAGCGCGGCGCGCTTTGCGCTCGACGGCTCGCCGGCCAGCCACTTGGCGGCGAGATCGTCGAAGGCGCGCGTTGCGGCGTCGACCACCATCGGATCGATCGCCAGCGCGGGCTGCAGCGCGTCGTTCGCCGGCGCGCCCATCAGCGGATCCCCAGCCCGCGCGCGACGATGCCGCGCAGGATCTCGCGCGTGCCGCCGCGCAGCGTCCACGACGGCGAGTAAATGGTCGTCTCGGCAAGGGCGCCGAGGTACTCGGCGCCGGGCGCGGCGAGCTCCGGCATCAGGCCGCGAAAGATCGCGATCTGCTCGCGCTCGAAGGCATTGCCGAGGTCCTTGATCAGCGAGGCCTCGAGGTTCGGCATTTCGCCCTTCTGCAGCAGCGCTGCGACCGCGATCGACATCGCACGCAGCGCGACCAGCTTCGCGCTCATCCGTCCCAGCGCCTCGCGCAGGCGCGGCGCGGGCGTACCGCCGCCGGCCTGCAGCGCGGCCTCGACCAGGCGGATGCAGCTGAGATAGCGCTCCGGGCCGCTGCGCTCGAAGGCGAGCTCGCTGGTCACCTGGTGCCAGCCGTTGCCGATCTCGCCGACCAGCCGGTCCTCGGGCACGAACGTATTCTGGAAGATCACTTCGTTGAATTCCTGCTGCCCGGCCATGTTGACGATCGGGCGCACTTTCACGTCGCCGGCCTTGAGATCGACGATGAACTGCGACAGGCCGGCGTGACGCGTGGCGCCGGCCTCGCCGGTGCGCGCAAGCACGATGGCGTAGTCGTTGCGATGGGCAAAGGTGGTCCAGACCTTCTGGCCGTTGATGTTCCAGCCGCCTTTGGCGGGCGTCGCGCGGGTGCGCACCGAGGCGAGATCGGAGCCCGAGTCCGGCTCGCTCATGCCGATCGAGAAGAAGATCTCGCCGCGCACGATCCGCGGCAGGAACGTCTCGCGCTGCGCCTCGGTGCCGAAGCGCAGCAGCAGCGGGCCGCTCTGCCGGTCGCCGATCCAGTGCGCGGCGACCGGCGCGCTGGCCGCGAGCAGCTCCTCGGTGACCACCAGCCGCTCGAGCATCGAGCGCTCATGGCCGCCGTATTTGCGCGGCCAGGTCATGCCGAGCCAGCCGCGCTCGCCCAGGCGCCGCGAAAATGCCGGGTCGTAGTTCGAGGCGAAGTCGCCGCCGCGCTGCCAGCGCCCGGCGGCGAGCTCCTCGGCGACGAAGGCGCGGACTTCGGCGCGCAGCGCTTCGGTTTCCGGCGGCAGGTCGAAGATCGGAAAGTGAAACCGCATGGCCTGCAGTCTGCCTCAAATGCCGCGCAGCGGGCACGGTCGGTTCGCGCCCCGGCATAATGGCGCGGGCTCCAAGGCGGTGGACAGATGGCGGAAGGCGCGCTGGTGCTGGGCTATGCGGTGCGGCTGCGGGTCGTGGCCAAGTACGTCGGTCAGCTCGCCGTGATCCTCGCGGGCCTCATGGCGCTGCCGCTTGCGCTGGCGCTGTTCGACGCGCAGACCGCGTTCGCCCTGCGCTTCGGCGCGGCCTGCCTGGTGCTCCTCGCGCTCGGCGTGCCGCTCGCGCGCCTCGCGGCGCCTGCGCAGATCCAGGCGAACGAGGCCCTCGTGATCACCGCGGCGGGCTATCTGCTCGCGTCCGTTGCGCTCGCCATTCCGCTCGCGGCCGGCGGACTTTCGGCGCTCGATGCCTTGTTCGAGGCGGTCTCGGGGGTCACCACCACGGGCCTCACCACGGTCGCAGCGATCGAACAGCAGCCGCGCGTTTTCCTCTTCGCCCGCGCCTGGTCGCAGTGGTACGGCGGACTCGGCATCGTCGTGCTCTCGGTCGCGCTGCTGCTCGGCAATTCGGTCGCGGCGCGCCGGCTCGTGGACCCGGAGGGCGTGGGCGAAAATCTCGTGGCCACCATGCGCGTGCACGCGCGGCGCGTGCTGACGATCTACGTTGCGCTGACGCTCGCGGGCATCGGCGTGTTGCTGTCGACCGGGGTGGGTGCATTCGAGGCCGTGGCACACGCCCTGTCGTCGGTCTCCACCGGCGGCTTTTCGACGCACGGCGAGAGCATCGCCGCGCTGCCGGGCGCGGCGGCGCGCACTGCGGCGCTGTTGATCGCCTTGCTCTGCGCGGTATCGCTGCCGCTGTATCACCGCGCCTGGCTGGGCGACTGGCGGGGCCTCGCCGACGACCCGGAGCTGCGCGCGCTGCTCGCCGCGATCGCGCTGGTGACGCTCGCCCTGTGGTGGTCCCTGCCGCAGACGGCCGGCCCGGTCGAGGGTGATCGCGCGGCGCAGGCCGCCTGGCTCGCGCTTTCGGCGCAGACCACCACCGGCTACGCGACGCTGCCGGTGGCCGATGTCGGACCGGCGGCGAAGCTGGTGATGATATTCAGCATGTCGATCGGCGGCTCGATCGGCTCGACCGCGGGCGGCGTCAAGCTGCTGCGCCTGCTGCTGCTGCTGCGCCTGCTGCAGCTGCTGATCCGGCGCAGCGCGATGCCGCCGCATGCGGTCGCCGACGTGCGCTTCGGTGGTCGTGGCGTGAGCGCGGAGGAGCTCGCGCGCGCGCTGCTGGTGATATTGCTGTTCTTCGCGGCGGCCGGCCTGTCCTGGCTGCCGTTTCTCGCATTGGGCCACGCGCCGCTCGACGCGCTGTTCGAGGTGGTGTCGGCGCTGGGTACGGTCGGCCTGTCGACCGGCGTCACCAGCGCGGCGCTCGATCCCGCGCTCAAGGGCGTGCTCATCGCCGACATGCTGCTCGGGCGGATGGAATTCGTCGCGCTGCTGGTTCTGCTCTATCCTCGGACCTGGATCGGCAAACGGGCAACGACCTGATGCGGGCCGTGTTCATCGGCGCAAGCGCGCTTTCCGTCATGACTGCACGGTTTCTGCTCGCCCGCGGGCACGACGTGGTCGTCATCGAGAAGGACAAGGAGGCGATCGACGCGCTCTCGGCCGGGCTCGACTGCGGCTTTCTCCACGCCGACGGGGCCAAGCCGGCGGTGCTGCGCGAGGCCGATCCCGAGCACACCGATGTCCTGTTCTGCCTCACCGGCAGCGACCAGGCGAACATCCTCTCGAGTCTGGTGGGCCGCTCGCTCGGCTTCGCTCGCGTCGTGACCAAGATCAACGACCCGGAGTTCGAGCATATCTGCATCGAGCTCGGGCTCGAGGACACGATCATTCCGGCGCGCACCGTCGGGCGTCACCTCACGGAGATGTTCGAGGGCACGAACCCGCTCGAGATCTCGGCGATGATCAAGGCCGAGGCGCGGGTGTTCTCGTTCGTCGCACGCGACGAAGACGCCCGGCCGATCGGCGCGCTCGAGCTCCCCGAGGAGACGCGCGTCATCTGCATCTACCGCGACGACAAGTTTCTCCTGCCGAAGGGCGACGACCGCCTGAAGGCCGGCGACGAAGTCGTGCTGATCACGCACAGCCGTCATCTGCCGGCGCTCGCCGAGCGCTGGTCGACGCCGAAGGCGGGCGGCAACGCGGCCAAGTAGCGCCCGGCCGGCCTCAGAGCTCGGCCCACATGCGCATCAGGTTCGCGACGCAGAGCGAGATCTGGTCGAACTCGGGCGACTTGCCTTCGCGCTCGAAAAGCGCACGACGCGCGCTGTCGAGGGTGAACAGCAGCTCGCGCTGCGCCGGGTCGCGCACCAGGCTCTGCACCCAGCCGACCGCGACCAGGCGATCGCCGGCGCGCACCTGCTCGACCCGGTGCAGGCTCGAGGCGGGATACAGCACGAGCGAGCCGGCCTCGGGCTTGAAGGCCTGCTCGCCGGCGCTCGATTCGATCACCAGCTCGCCGCCTTGGTATTCGCCGGGCGTGCCGAGGAACAGGGTGAACGACAGGTCCGAGCGCAGCGCCGGTTCGCGCCCCATCACGGCGTCGTCGACGTGGCTGCCGTAGCCGCCCATGCCGGCGGCAGTGCGGCTGAACAGCAGCGGGGAGAGCGCGCGCGGCCGGGCGGCGAGCGCGAACAGCGCGTTGGCGTGCAGCAGGGACGCGATGCGCTGTTGCAGCGCGCGAACGCCAAGGGCTTGCGGATCGGCCTGCAGGTTGTCCTTGACGAGCGCCGCATGCCAGCCTGCGGTTTCGCGCCCGTGAATGAATGAAGCCGAAGCAAGCACTGACTTCGACTCCTGAAGATCAGACTCGGAGAGGACATTGGCGATCACGACAATCATTGTGTTAACCGATTGGTTTGAATGGTTAAACTTAAGTTGTACGGATATTATTGCGAATAATTATCATTCGCAATAATATCCGTTCCTCACGGCGATCGACTTCCACTCAGCAGAGGATTTCACAGCTCATGTTTCGACGGCGCATCTGGCTCGGCATCGGCGCAAGCGTACTCACAAGCGCGAGCAGCATCGCGATTTCAGGCGCCCTGTCTCACGGCGCGGGCGCCGGGCTGCACGCGGCGGGACAGCCGGTGCATGCGCACCTCCTGCTCGCCGCGGCCGGCGGCGAAGGGGGCGAAGGGGGCGAAGGCGGCGAAGGGGGCGCCACTGACCTCGGCACGGACGAGTTCTATGCGTTTTCCCTGCTGATCATGCGCGGCCACCTGCGCATCGGGCACGAGCTCGCCGAGCAGGGCCACTGGGAGGCGGCCTACCCGCACTTCCTGCATCCGATCCCGGAGGGCTACGACCCGATCGAGAAGGATCTCGCGCGGCGCGGCGTGCCGCCGTTCGAAGACGACCTGAGGGCGCTCGCGCACGCCGTGCTCAAGCGCAACGCGAAGGCGATGGAGACGGATTACCGGGCGGTGCTTGCCAAGATCGACGCCGCGGCGGCGCGCGTCGATGCGGGCAAGCGCGCCTCGCCAGCCTATGTCGCGACGGTCGCGACGCGGCTGATGCGCAAGGCGGCCGCCGAGTACGCCGAATCGATCGAGCACGGGCGCGTGACCGAAGCGCACGAGTACCAGGACGCGCGCGGCTTCCTGCTGGAAACCGGCGACTATCTGAAGGCACACGCCCCCGCCCTGCGCGCGGCCGACGCGGAGGGCTTGCGCACGCTCGAGGCGTCGCTCGCCGAGGCGCTGCGCGCGATGCCGACCGGCGTCCCGCCCAAGGCGCCGCTGGTCGAACCGGGCATCGTGAGCGCCGCGGTGTCGCGCGCCGAGCTCGTTGCGAGCGGCATGCACTGAGGCGTTCGGCGCTAGCCGGGTTCCAGCGGGCCGATCTCGGCTTCGAGCGGCAGCGGCGCGGGCAGCGCGTCCACGCCGCGCCGTTGCGGCGCGCCCATCATCTCGGCGACCTCCTCGAGCGCGCCGATGAGATCGGCCTGGCGCGCGGCATCGCGCTGCGCAAAGCGCGATACGAAGCGCTCGTGCAGGAACGGCGGTGCCGCGTCGAGCATCTGCGCGCCGCGATCGGTGAGCCGCGAGTGCACGATACGGCGGTCCTCGGCGCTGCGGTAACGCACCACCAGGCCGCCCTCTTCGAGCTTGTCGAGGATCGTGGTCACCGTCGCGGGGCTCAGGCTCGCCGCCGCAGACAGCCGGCCGGTGGTCACTTCGCCGAGCGTGCGGATTGCGCGCAGCACCACGAGCTGCGGCAGCGTGATGCCAAGCGCGCGCCCGAGCTCCTTCGAATGGCTGTCGACGGCGTGTACGATGCGCCGTATCGCCGCCAGCACGCGTCCTTCAGATTCGTTCATGGAATCAATTTGACATCAAATTGTTTGTGATGTAAAGTTTCGTACTCGAAATATAATAGTAAGCAATTGAATTAATGTGTGGAATTTCTGGAGAAGTCACGTTCGACGGTAGCCAGGTGTCCGCCGCGGCGCTTTCTGCCATGAACGCCGCGATGGAAAAGCGCGGTCCGGACGCCGCCGGCATCGTGGCGCGCGGCCGGGTGGGCTTCGGCCACCGCCGGCTCAAGATCATCGATCTCAGCGCGCGTGCCGAGCAGCCGATGAACGATCCGGCGCTCGGCCTGACCCTGGTGTTCAACGGCTGCGTCTACAACTATCGCACGCTGCGCGCCGAGCTCGAAGCGCTCGGTTACCGCTTTTTTTCCGACGGCGACACCGAAGTCGTGCTCAAGGCCTGGCACGCCTGGGGCGCAGGCTGCTGCGAGCGATTGCAGGGCATGTTCGCGTTCGCGGTCCATGAACGCGACAGCGGTCGCGTCGTCCTGGTGCGCGACCGGCTCGGCATCAAGCCGCTGTACACCGCGGCCTCGCCGGGTCGCCTGCGCTTCGCCTCGAGCCTGCCGGCATTGCTCGCCGCCGGCGGCGTCGATACGGCGATCGATCCGGTCGCACTGAACTACTACCTGTCGTTTCACGCGGTCGTGCCGCCGCCGCGCACCATCCTGAAGGGCGTGCAGAAGCTGCCGCCCGCGACCCTGCGGGTGATCGAGCCCGACGGGCGCACGCAGGACCGCGTGTACTGGTCGCTTTCTTACGCGCGCAGCGCCGAGGACCGGCTGACCGAGACCCCGGTCTGGCGCGAGCGGCTCGCGGCCGCGCTGCGCCTCGCGGTCGAGCGGCGCATGGTCGCCGACGTCCCGGTCGGCGTGCTGCTCTCGGGTGGCGTCGATTCGAGCCTGATCGTCGGCCTGCTCACCGAGGCCGGCCAGGTCGGGCTGAGAACCTTCTCGATCGGCTTCGAGGAAGCGCACGGCGAATCCGGCGACGAATTCCGCTACTCCGACATCGTCGCCGAGCGCTTCGAGACCGAGCACCACAAGATCTTCATCGAGTCCGCGCGGCTGATCGACGCGCTGCCCGGAACGATCGCCGCGATGTCCGAGCCGATGGTGTCCTACGACAATGTCGGCTTCTACCTCCTATCGCAGGAGGTGGCGCGCCACGTCAAGGTGGTGCAAAGCGGGCAGGGCGCCGACGAGGTGTTCGGCGGCTATCACTGGTACCCGAAGCTGGTCGGCTCGGGCGATCCCGCCGCGGACTATGCGCGCGCCTTCATGGATCGCGACCATGCGCGCTACCGGCAGCAGGTGTCCGCCGACTACGTCGGCGACGACCATGCGCGCGCGCTCGTCGAGGCGCACATGGCCGGCGACGGCGGCATCGACCCGGTCGATCGCGCGCTGCACCTCGACACCACGGTGATGCTGGTCGACGACCCGGTCAAGCGGGTCGACAACATGACGATGGCCGCGGGGCTGGAGGCGCGCGTGCCGTTTCTCGATCACGAGCTGGTCGAGCTCGCGGCGCGCATTCCGCCCGATCAGAAGCTGCGCGACGGCGGCAAGGGCATCCTGAAGGACGTTGCGCGCCAGGTCGTGCCGAGCCAGGTCATCGACCGGCCCAAGGGCTACTTTCCGGTGCCGGCGCTCAAGTACCTCGAAGGGCCGTTCCTCGAGATGGCGCGCGATGCGCTGGGCGCGCGCGCCGCGCGCGAGCGCGGCATTTTCCGGCCTGCGTATCTCGATGCGCTGTTCGCCGATCCAAAGGGGCACATCACCCCGCTGCGCGGCTCGGAGCTGTGGCAGGCGGCGCTCCTCGAGCTCTGGCTGCAAGCGCAAGGCGTCTGACATGTCGGCGACGGAACGCAGCACACGAGCGACCCGCAGCCGCAGGCAGCGCGAGCGCGGGGCCTACGCGCACCGCATCCAGCGTCTGCGCGGGCGCAGCCCCGAGCAGACCGCGCGTCACAACGTCACCCTGGACTGCGGCTGGGGCAGGCTGCTGTTCGGCCAGACCTTCATCGATCCGGCCGCGCTGGCGGGCGCGCTGCTCGAGGAAGACCTCGAGCGGCGCGACATCGCCTGCTATGTGCGCGACCCGCACGTCGTGCTGGCGTCCGCGCCGCAGCATTTGTTCCTCGATCCGTCGCACAGCTTCCGTCTCGATCTGACCACCTACCGGGCTTCCAACCGCGGGCCGCGCGGCTTCGTGGTGCGGCTGCTGGTGAGCGAGGCCGACGGCGATGCCGTGAACCGCATCTACCTCGCGCGCTCGATGGTGCCGGTGCCGCCGGGGTTCATGTTCGGCAAGCGCGACAGCCGCACCATCGTCTATCTGGTGGCCGAGGACGCGCTCAGCGGCGCGGTCATCGGAACCGTGACCGGCGTCGATCATCAGCGCGCCTTCGGCGACGCGGCCTGCGGCGCTTCGCTATGGTGTCTCGCGGTCGATCCGCAGGCGGTCCATCCGCGGGTCGGCGAAACCCTGGTGCGGCGGCTGGCGGAATACTTCCAGGCGCGCGGCGCGCTGCACCTGGATCTCTCGGTGATGCACGACAACCGCGAGGCGATCGAGCTCTACGAGAAGCTCGGCTTCGTGCGCATTCCCGAGTTCACGGTCAAGCACAAGAACCCGATCAACGAGAAGCTCTTCGTCGGCCGGCCGCCCGACCAGGTGCTCAATCCCTATGCGCGATTGCTGACCGAAGAGGCGCGCCGCCGCGGCATCGGCGTCGAGGTGATCGATGCCGAGGGCGGCTTCTTCCGCCTGACCTCGGGCGGGCGCTCCGTGCTGTGCCGGGAAAGCCTGTCCGAGCTCACCAGCGGGGTCGCGGTGAGCATCTGCGACGACAAGGCGGTGACGCGGCGCGTGGTCGAGCGTGCCGGCGTGCGCGTTCCGGACCAGATCGAGTACGACAGCCGCGCGCAGCTCGGCGCATTTCTCGAGTCGCACGGCGCGGTGGTGATCAAGCCGGCGCGCGGCGAGCAGGGCCGCGGCGTCGCCGTCGGCATCGAAGATCTGGACGAGGCGATGGCCGCGGTCGAGCGCGCGCGCGCGCACTGCGACCGCGTGCTCGTCGAGGCCTGCGTGCAGGGCGAGGACCTGCGCATGGTGGTCATCGACTTCAAGGTGGTCGCCGCCGCGCTGCGCCGCCCGGCGCGCATCGTCGGCGACGGCCAGAGCACGGTGCGCGCCCTGATCGAGCGGCAGAGCCGGCGGCGCGCGGCGGCGACTGGCGGCGAATCGAAGATTCCGCTCGATGCCGAGACCGAGCGCTGCCTGGCGAACGCCGGGCTGACGCTGGACGACGTGCCCGACAAGAGCGCCGAGATCCAGGTGCGCCGCACCGCCAATCTGCATACCGGCGGTACGATTCACGACGTGACCGACGAGGTGCACCCGGAGCTCGTCGCCTCGGCGGTGCGCGCGGCGCGCGCGATCAACATCCCGGTGACCGGCATCGATTTCATCGTGCGCTCGCCGCGCGCGGCGCACTATGCGTTCATCGAGGCGAACGAGCGACCCGGCCTCGCCAATCACGAGCCGCAGCCGACCGCCGAGCGCTTCATCGACCTGCTGTTCCCGTTGTCGATGCCGGCCGCGGCGCGCCAGGTCTCGGGTTGAACAGACGACGAACGAGGAACCGAGGAGCTCAGAACGCCGCCATGGCCCGATTGAACATCGACGTCGATTACCTCGCCGACATCCTGCGGCGCCTGCTCGAGACGCCCAGCCCGTCGGGCTACACCGATGCCGTTGCGCGGCTCGCCTGCGAGGAGCTCGTCAGTCTCGGCGTGGAGTACGAGATGACGCGCCGCGGCGCGATTCGCGCCCGGCTGCCCGGCCACGAGACGAAGCCGGCGCGCGCGCTGATCGCGCACCTCGATACGCTCGGCGCGCAGGTCAAGAGCCTGAAGCCCGACGGCCGGCTCGAGCTCGCCCCGATCGGGCACTGGTCCTCGCGCTTCGCCGAAGGCGCGCGCTGCACGCTGTTCACCGATGCCGGCGCCTACCGCGGCAGCATCCTGCCGCTGAAGGCCTCGGGTCACGTCTACAACGAGCAGATCGACACGCAGCCGACCGGCTGGGAGCACGTCGAGCTGCGCGTCGATGCGCTCGGGCGCGACGTGCGCGACCTGATGCGCCTCGGCATCGCCGTCGGCGACATCGTGGCGATCGATCCGCGCCCGGAGTTTCTCGACAACGGCTTCATCGTCAGCCGGCATCTCGACGACAAGGCGGGCTGCGCCGTGATGTTCGCCGCGCTGAAGGCGCTCAAGGCGGCCGGCCGTCGGCTGGCGGTGGACACGCTGTTCCTGTTCTCGATCTCGGAGGAGGTCGGGGTCGGCGCGTCTTCGGTGCTGACCCACGACGTCGCCTCGATGGTCACCATCGACAACGGCACCTCCGCGCCGGGACAGAACAGCAGCGAGTTCGGCGCCACCATCGCGATGGCCGACATGACCGGCCCGTTCGACTATCACCTCACGCGCAAGCTGATCCGTCTGTGCCGCGAGAACGACATCACCTACCAGCGCGACCTGTTCCGTTACTATCGCTCGGACTGCGCCTCGGCGATCGAGGCGGGCGACGACGTGCGCACCGCGTTGATCACCTTCGGCATCGATGCCTCGCACGGCTACGAGCGCATCCACATGCACGCCTTGCGCTCGCTCGCCGAGCTGGTGACGGCCTATTGCGAGAGCGAAATCGAGATTCCGCGCGACGCGGATACGACCGGAACGCTCAAGGGCTTCACCGAGCAGCCGCTGGAAGAGGCGCAGGAAACGCTGGTCACCACGGCCGGCCCGAGCCGCACGGCCGGCGCCGAGCCCACCGGACAGCGCTGAGCCGCCAGCGCCGCGCGACAGCGCCACGCGGCGGCGCGTTTTGGCGCACCATCTTTGCCTCGAGACTGATCAGGGAGGACGCGCGATGGCCGATACCCGCATCGAACGCGACAGCTTCGGGCCGATCGAGGTCCCGGCGGAGAGCCTGTGGGGCGCGCAGACCCAGCGCTCGCTCGAGCACTTCCGTATTTCCAGCGAGCGGATGGCGCCCGAGCTGATCCGGGCGCTCGCCCGGGTCAAGCGCGCCGCCGCGAGCGTGAACAAGGCGCTCGGCGGGCTCGAGCCGCAGATCGCCGACGCGATCGTCGCGGCCGCCGACGAGGTGCTCGCGGGCGTTCACGGCGACGCGTTTCCGCTCGTCGTCTGGCAGACCGGATCGGGCACGCAGACCAACATGAACATGAACGAGGTGCTGGCCAACCGGGCGAGCGAGCTGCTCGGCGGGCCGCGCGGCGAGGGCCGGCGGGTGCACCCCAACGACCACGTCAACCGCGGGCAGTCGTCGAACGACGTCTTTCCCACGGCCATGCACCTGGCGGCCTATTGCGCGTTCGCCGAGGACGTGCTGCCGGCGCTCGCCGCACTGACGGCGACGCTCGAGGCCAAGCGCGCCGCGTTCGCCGACATCGTCAAGATCGGGCGCACGCACCTGCAGGACGCGACGCCGCTCACGCTCGGCCAGGAGTTCTCCGGCTACGTCGCGCAGCTCGCGCAGGCCGCGACGCACATCGAGGCTGCGCTGCCGCGCCTCGCAGGGCTCGCGATCGGGGGCACCGCGGTGGGCACCGGGCTGAACGCGCCGCCCGAGTTCGGCGCGCGGGTGGCCGAAGCGCTCGCGCGCGCCACCGGCCATCCGTTCGTTTCGGCGCCCAACAAGTTCGAGACGCTCGCCGCGCACGATGCGCTGGTCAACGCGCACGGCACGCTGAAGACCGCGGCGACCGCGCTCGCCAAGATCGCGAACGACCTGCGCTGGCTGGCGAGCGGGCCGCGCTGCGGCATCGGCGAGATCAGGCTCCCGGAGAACGAGCCGGGCAGCTCGATCATGCCGGGCAAGGTGAATCCCACCCAGTGCGAGGCGCTGCTGATGATCGCGGCGCAGCTGTTCGGCAACGACGTCGTGGTGGGCGTCGCCGGCGCCTCGGGCAGCTTCGAGCTGAACGTCGCCAAGCCGGTGATCATCCACAACGTCCTGCAGAGCTGCCGGCTGATCGCCGACGGCGCGCGCGCGTTCGATCGCTACTGCGCCGCCGGCATCGAGCCGGATCGCGCGCGCATCGGCGAGCTCCTCGGGCGATCGCTCATGCTGGTCACCGCGCTCGCGCCGCACATCGGCTACGACAAGGCGGCCAAGATCGCGCGCAAGGCGCACGCGGACGGCACGACGCTGCGCGAAGCCGCGCTCGCGCTGGGCGAGGTCACGGCCGAGCAGCTCGACGCCTGGCTGCGGCCGGAGGCAATGGTCTGAGCCGTTCGCGCTCGGCCGGGCGATGAGCGACGACCAGCAGATTCTGTACCGCCTCGGCGCGGCGCTCGCCATCGGCCTGCTGATCGGCGTCGAGCGCGGCTGGCACGAACGCGAGGCCCGGGAAGGCGCGCGCATCGCGGGCGTGCGCACCTACGGCCTGATCGGCCTGCTCGGCGGCGGCGCGGCGCTGCTCGCCGAGGCCTTCGGTGCGCTCGCCTTCGGCCTCGCATTCGTCGGCCTCGCCGGGCTGCTCGCCGCGGTCTACGTCGAGAACCTGCGCCGCGGGCGCGCCGACGTCGGCATCACCAGCCTGGTCGCGGCGCTGCTCACCTTCGTGCTCGGCGCGCTCGCGGCGATGGGCGAGGTCGTGATCGCGGCGGCGAGCGCGGTCGTCGCCACGCTGCTCCTCGGCTACAAGCCGCAGCTGCACCGCTGGGTCAACGCGCTCGAGGGCGAGGAGCTGCGCGCCGGCATCAAGCTGCTGCTCATCTCCGTGGTGCTGCTGCCGATCCTGCCGAACCGCGGCTTCGGTCCCTGGGCGGCGCTCAACCCCTACGCGATCTGGTGGATGGTGGTGCTGATCGCGGGGCTGTCCTTCGTCGGCTACTTCGCGGTGAAGATCGGCGGCGCGGCGCGCGGCACGTTGTTCACCGGGCTGGCCGGCGGGCTCGCATCGTCGACCGCGGTGACATTGCATTTCTCGCGGCTGGCGGCGCGCGACCCGGGGCTGACGCCGGTGCTGGCGACCGGCATCCTGCTCGCCTGCGGCACGATGTTCCCGCGCATGCTGCTGGTGGCGAGCCTGCTCAACCGCGAGCTGTTTCAGCCGCTCGTCGTTCCGGCGTTGGTCATGGCGGGCTGCGTCTACCTGCCCGCGCTCGTTTTCCTGCAGCGCCAGTCGCGCAGCAGTTCCTACGAGGCGTCTCCGCTCAAGAACCCGCTCGAGCTGAAGGCGGCGCTCGGTTTCGGCTTGCTCCTCGCCATCGTGATGCTGCTCGGCCGCGCGCTGCAGGAGCTCGCCGGCGAAGCGGGCCTGCTGGTGCTCGCCGCTGCCTCGGGCATCGGCGACGTGGATGCGATCACGCTGTCGCTCGCGCGGATGACCCAGGAAGACCTCGGCCTTTCGATCGCGGCGGGCGGCGTGGTGATTGCCGGCGCAGTCAACAGCCTGGTGAAGGGCGCGATGGCCGGCGTGATCGGCGGGCGCGCGATCGGCCTGCGCGTTGCCCTGCCGCTCGCCGCCGCCGCGGGCGCGGGGCTCGCTGCGGCCTGGCTGTGGATCGGCTGAGGCCGCGACACTGGCACGTGGGCACAGGGGCACCAAGCGCCGCGTGAGGCGTCGAACGATTCATGGAAATTCTCTACATCCTGCTCGTCATCCTCGTCGTCACGAGGGTTTTCGGCGAGCTGGCGCTGCGCCTGGGCCAGCCGTCGCTGGTGGGCGAGCTGATCGGCGGCGTGCTGCTCGGCGTCACCGTGCATCGTTTCGACGCCACATTTCCCGTCCTTTCCGAGCTTTCGGGCAACCCGGTGTTCGTCGGCATCACCGACCTCGGGGTGTTTTTCCTCATGCTGCTTGCCGGGCTCGAGATGCACCCGCGCGGCCTTGCCAAGGCCTCGGGCGGCGCGCTCGCCGTGGCCCTCGGCGGACTCGTCGTGCCGCTCGCCGCGGGCGCAGCGCTGGGCTGGCTCTGGATTCCGGATTCCGACTGGAAGGCGACGCAGCTGCTGTTCCTTGCCACCAGCCTGGCGATCACCGCGATCCCGGTCGCGGTCAAGGTGCTGATCGACCTCGGGCAACTGGATTCGAAACCCGGCCAGATCATCGTCTCGGCCGCGGTGTTCGACGACGTGTTCGGCCTGGTGCTGCTCGCCGTGCTCACTGCGCTGATCAAGACCGGCGAGCTGCCGGGCCTTGCCTCCCTCGCCGGGCTGCTCGCGAAAGTGCTGCTGTTTTTCGCGATCTGCACGGCGCTCGGCCTGTACGTCCTGCCGCGGCTCGCGCGACGCTTGAAGGGCCTGCTCATCGAGGAGATGGAATTCAGCATGCTGCTCGTGGTGGCGCTCGGCTTCTCGATGCTCGCCGAGGCGCTCGAGCTGCATTTCATACTCGGCGCGTTTCTCGCCGGGCTGTTCTTTACCAACCGCACGCTCGACACCGCGGTGTTCGACGACGTCACGCGCAAGGTGTCCGCCGTCACCTCCGGATTTCTCGCGCCGGTGTTCTTCGCTTCGATCGGCTACCACCTCGATCCTTCGGCGCTCGGCGCGATCCCGGGCTTCGTCATCGCGCTCGTCGTCGTGGCGATGCTCAGCAAGATCCTCGGCGCGGGCCTCGTCGGGCGCTGGATCGGCCTGCAGCGCAGCGACGCCATGGAAGTGGGTTTCGCCATGAGCGGGCGCGGCGCGGTCGAGCTGATCATCGCCGACATCGCGTTGCGCGCAGGGCTGTTTGCCAATCCCCAGCCGACGCCGCCGATCGTGGCGAACCTGTTTTCCGCGGTCGTCATCATGGCGATCGCCACCACGCTGCTGATGCCGCTCGGCATGCGCTACACGGTGCGCGTCCGGGGCGGTCGCTGACGACGCGCGGCTGCGCGGCATAATGAGTGCTCGCGCGGTCGCCGCGCGCCCTTCCCGATGGCCAGCGCATCGAAAACCGTCATCTACGCCGCGCTGGCCGGCAACAGCCTGATCGCGGTGACCAAGTTCGCCGCCGCTGCGCTCACCGGCAGCTCGGCCATGGTCTCGGAAGGCATCCACTCGCTGGTCGACACCGGCAACCAGGCGCTGCTGCTGTTCGGCCTGCGCCAGGCGAGAAAGCCGCCCGACGAGCGCTTTCCCTTCGGCCACGGCAAGGAGGTCTACTTCTGGAGCTTCGTGGTCGCGATCCTGATCTTCGGGCTGGGCGCCGGCATCTCGATCTACGAAGGGGTCAGCCACCTGCTCAAGCCGCCCGAGCTGCGCAACCCCGCGGTCAACTACGTGGTGCTCGGCCTCGCCCTCGTGTTCGAAGGCGCGGCCTGGACGTTCGCGTTCCGCGAATTCAGGAAGACCAAGGGCAAGCTCGGCTGGCTGCGCGCGGTGCAGGCGAGCAAGGATCCGACGGTGCTGGTGGTGCTGTTCGAGGACAGCGCCGCGATGCTCGGCCTGCTGATCGCGCTGGCCGGCGTCGGTCTCTCCCAGGCGACCGGCAATCCGCTCTACGACGGGGCGGCCTCGATCGGCATCGGCGGGGTGCTCGCGGTCACCGCGGCCTGGCTGGCCGCGGAGACCAAGGGTCTGCTGATCGGCGAGCGTGCGCGGCCGGACGTGGTCGAGGACATCCGCCGCATCTGCCGCGATCTCGACAAGGTCGAGCGCGTGAACGAGGTGCTGACCATGCACATGGGACCCGAGTACGTGCTCGCGACGCTGAGCCTCGAATTCGCCGACGCACTGACGATCACCGAGCTCGAGCGCACCATCGAGGACCTGAACCAGCGCATCCGCGCCGCGCACCCGGAGGTGAAGAAGGTGTTCATCGAGGCCGAATCGGTGGCCAAGCCGGGCGACGGGCTGCGCCGATCAGTAAAATAGCTGGCAGGAGGACCGTTGCGCATGGCACTCGACAAGCCCTACCAGGACATTCCCGGCACGACGATCTTCGACGCCGAGCAGTCGCGCCGCGGCTATCACCTCAATCAATTCTGCATGTCGCTGATGAAGGCGGAGAACCGCACGCGCTTCAAGGCGAACGAGCGCGCCTACCTCGACGAATGGCCGATGAGCGAAGCGCAGAAGCAGGCGGTGCTCGATCGCGACCTCAACCGCTGCATCGCGCTCGGCGGCAACATCTACTTTCTCGCCAAGATCGGCGCCACCGACGGCAAGAGCTTCCAGCAGATGGCCGGCAGCATGACCGGCATGAGCGAAGCCGAGTACCGCGACATGATGGTCAACGGCGGGCGCTCGGTCGAGGGCAACCGCAGGATCGGGGAGAAGCGCTGATGGCCCATGTCAGCGCGAGCGTCTACACCTCGCACGTGCCGGCGATCGGCGCGGCGCTCGACCTGGGCAAGACCGGCGAGCCCTACTGGCAGAAGGTGTTCGGCGGCTACGAATTCTCCAAGCAGTGGATCAAAGAGCACAGGCCGGACGTGATCTTCCTCGTCTACAACGACCACGCCAACGCCTTCAGTCTCGAGCTCATCCCGACTTTCGCGATCGGCACGGCGGCGGAGTTCGCCGTCGCGGACGAAGGCTGGGGTCCGCGCCCGGTGCCCAAGGTGATCGGCCATCCCGAGCTCGCCTCGCACATCGCGCAGTCTGTGATCCAGGACGACTTCGACCTCACGGTCGTCAACAAGATGGACGTCGACCACGGCCTGACCGTGCCGCTGTCGCTGATGTTCGGCCAGCCCGAGGCCTGGCCCTGCCGCATCATTCCGTTCGCGGTGAACGTCGTGCAGTACCCGCCGCCCTCGGGCCGGCGCTGCTTTCAGCTCGGCCGCGCGATCCGCAAGGCGATCGAGTCCTACGACGAAGACCTCGACGTGCAGGTCTGGGGCACCGGCGGCATGAGCCACCAGCTGCAGGGCCCGCGCGCGGGGCTGATCAACAAGGCATTCGACAACGCCTTCCTCGACCGGCTGATCGCCGAGCCGGCCGAGCTTGCGAAAATGCCGCACATCGACTACGTGCGCGAGGCGGGCTCGGAAGGCATCGAGCTGGTGATGTGGTTCATCGCGCGCGGCGCGATGAGCGACGCGCCGCCCGAGGTCGTGCACCGCTTCTATCACGTGCCTGCGTCCAATACCGCGGTCGGCCACCTGATTCTCGAGAACCGCTGAGCCCGCTACAGGACTTCGCGCAGGAACGCCGCGACCGCGGCGTTGAAGCCTTCGGGGTTCTCGAGGTTGATCGCATGGCCGCCGGCGAGGTCGGCGATGCGGATGCCGGGAATGCGGCGTTCGGCGACGTCGCGCAGCGGCTGGAACACGCGCTCGCTGCGGCCGTTGACGAGCAGCGTCGGGCAGGCGATGCGCTGCAGCTCGCCGAGCACCGACAGGCGCGGCCTCGCGATGCGCATCAGGCGCGCGACCGCGCGCGGATTGGTCGCATCGGCGACCGCGGCCATCGCGGCGCGCAGCGCGGGCTCGAGGCGGCGCGCATGCCGCGGATGAAACGGCAGCTTGGCGAGCGCGGCAGCGCCGCCGCGCTCGATCGCCGCGGCGCGCGCGGCGCTCTCTGCGGGCGAACCCAGCGCCTCCGGGGCGAGCAGCGCCGAGCGGGAATTGGTGAAGACCTGCGCGATGATCCGCTGCGGATGCAGGATCGAGTAGCGCAGGGTGAGCGCCGCGCCGAGCGACTGGCCGCAGAGCAGCACCCGCGCGGCGCCGAGCGCTTCGCGCGCGCGCTCGAATTCCGCGATCAGCGCCTCGACCGTGTACGCGGCGTCTGCGTCCGGGCAGGGGGCATCGCCGTGCCCCCAGAGCTCGAACAGCACCGGCCGCACCAGGCCCTCGAGCGCGGCGAGGTTCGGCGTCCACTGGCGATGGCTCGAGAGCATGCCGTGCACGAAAAACATGTACGGCCCGCTGCCTGCGGCGGGCACGCGGTAGGGCAGCTGCGGTGCCGGGGCGTCGCTCACGGCGCGCCGCTCCGGTGGACGTCGAGCGCGAGCACGGCGCGCAGCGGCAGGTGGTCGGAGGCGGCGCGCGCGGCTGGGCTGTCGTGACGCGCGAGCGCGCGGAGCGCCGCGCGCGGGCGCAGCCAGAGCCGGTCGAGCGCAAGGACGGGGAAGCGCGCGGGCCAGGTCGCCGGCGCGGGCGTCTGCGCAAAGGCGCGATGCAGCCAGCGCAGCGGCCGGCCCCAGAGGAACCATTCGTTGAGATCGCCGAGCAGCACCTCGAGCGGCGCGCGCGCGGGTCCCATCAGCGCGAGCAGGCGCTGCGCCTGCAGGCGCCGCTCGCCGGGCGCGAGGCCGAAGTGGGTCGCCACCACGCGCAGCGCGCCGGCAGGGCCGTCGAGCGAGACCTCGATCGCGCCGCGCGGCTCGCGCGCGGCGACGCTGAGGTCGTGCAATTGCACGTCCTGCACGGGCAGCCGGCTGAGCAGCGCGTTGCCGTAGCGCGCGTTTTCGCGATAGAGCGTCGGTCCGGCGATCGCCCGGTAGGCGCCGCCGCCCAGCAGCTCGAGCAGGTCGAGCCCGCCGTCGGCGCGCGTCTCGACCTCCTGCAGCGCGATGACGTCGGCGTCGAGCGCCTCGATGACGCGGCGCACGCGCGCCGGATCGAAGCGGCCGTCGCCGCCGATGCAGCGATGGATGTTGTAGCTGGCGATCGCGATCGACACGGATCGGGTCAGTCCACCGGCGGCTGCTCGGCTGCGGCGTCAGCGCTGCGGCGCTTGAGCCAGCCGACCAGCGCGTAGGCGGTCAGCGCGATGCCGGCGAACACGACGGTCAGCGTCAGGCCGTTTTCCCAGCTCGGATGCTCGAGCATCGCGCGGACGCGGTCGGTGAACAGCGTGACCGCGGCGATCCCCGGCGTCATGCCGATCAGCGTGCCGAGGGCGAAATCGCGCAGGCTGACGTGCGAGGCGCCGCCGACCAGGTTGATGATGCTGAACGGCGCAATCGGAACGACCCGCGAGAGCACCACCGCGAGCAGCCCGCGCCTGGCGAGACGCTTGCTGATGCGGTTCAGGCGGCCGCCGGCGAGCCGCCGCACGGTGTGGCGGCCGAGCAGCACGCCCAGCCCGTAGCCCGCAAGCGCGCTCGCGAGCGATCCGGCGAGCGCACTGGCGAAGCCGGTCAGCGCGCCGAAGGAGAGCACGGTGAGCATGATGAGCAGCGTCACCGGAAACGCGACCAGCCCGGCGAGCACGAACGCGGCGACCGCGAGCAGCGGCGCGCCGGGCAGCGCGGCGAACCGTGCGCCGGCCTCGAGCAGCGCGGCGAGATCCAGGTTGCGCGCGAGCGGCGTCCAGCGCCAGGCCGCGGCGAGCGCCCCGAGCAGGAGCAGCGCCGCGACCCACAGCCAGATCCGCCGTCCCGCCGGCGCGCGCTCGTCCTCGTGCAGGAACTGCTGCGCGAGCGCTTCGGGCTCGACCGGGCGCTCCGGATCGATCAGCTCGGTCTCGGGCAGCAGGCGCTCGATCTCGGCTGCGTCGACGAGCGGCAGCGGCCGCAGGCTGCGCGCGCCGCCGCAGAGGCGGTCGATCGCGGCGGCCAGCGAGCCCTGTTCGCGCTCGGCGCGCGCCAGCGCGTCCTCGGCGGCGCCGAGGTGCTCGGCGAGCAGGCGCCGCCGGAAGCGCGCGATCGCGTCGAGCGCAGGCGCCGCGTCCTCGCCGACCTCGACGGCGAGATCGCATTCGGCATCCAGACCCATCGAGCGGTTGTTGAGGTTCGACGAGCCGACGCGCACGAAGCGGTCGTCAACCACCATGACCTTCGAGTGCACGTTCAGGCAGTCTTCGCCCAGCCCGGGCAGCGCCGGATAGAACACGCGCAGCCGGCCGTGCGCGTCGGCGGCCTGCAGGCGGCGTACCGCGCGCGCGCGCAGCGCGTCCATGGTGAGCTGCGACAGCCAGCCGGTGGTGTGCTGCGGCGTGACCAGGACGATTTCCGGACCTTCCACCTCGGCGAGCCGCTCGGCGATCGCCGCGGCCACGCGTGGCGCGGTGAAGTACTGGTTCTCGATGTACACGAAGCGGCGCGCCGCACGCACGGCGTCGATATAGAGCTGCTGCACCTCGCGTACCGCGGCCTGCCCCGCATACGCGGGCTCGGTGCGCGCGATCGCGACCTGCACGTTCTCCAGGTCGACCGCGAGCCCCGCGGGCCAGGCCGCCGCGCCGCGCGCCGCGCGGCAGGGCTCGAGCCGCGCGCCCGCGGCGGTTCGCCAGCGCGCGCGCGCAAGCTCGCCCAGCGCGCGCGCGGCGTCGCCCGAGACCAGCATCTGCACGTCGTGGTGCGGCGCGGGCCGGCTCGACCGGCCGTCGCCGCGGCGCGGATCGTTTGCGGCGTGTTCGGGCGTGTCCCAGCGCCCGCGCGTCAGGTCGAGCCCGCCGGCGAACGCGAGCGCGTCGTCGATGACGACCAGCTTCTGGTGGCGCGATGCGCCGAGCGGGTGCTTGTCGTCCAGGTAGAAACGGATGCGCCGATGCGTGTCCCAGTCGAGCCGGTAGACCGGGAGCCACTCGCGGTCCATGCCGTAGAGCATCACGAAGTCCCAGTTCAGGATCGTGATCCTGAGCCCGGGCCGCGCGCGGGCGATCGAATTGAGCAGCGCCTTGAGCGTCACCGGGGCGCCGTCCTCGACCTCGCCGCGCACCAGGGCGAGCTCGCTGTAGATGTCCCAGGCGACGATGTGCACCGCCTGGCGCGCGTCGAGCAGCGCGCGGCGCAACGCGGCGAAATAGGCCTCGCCGTCGATGAGGAACGCCACGCGGTCGGCCTTCTCGATGCGCCAGCAGTTGCGGCCCGGCTCGAGAACCTTCATGCAGTGCCGCGCGGCGAACCTGCCTTGGCGGCCCGCGCAATCGCACGTGCCGCGAGGTAGCCGAACACCAGCGCCGGGCCGAGGGTGATGCCCGGGCCGGGGTAGGCGCCGTCCATGATCGAGTTCATGTCGTTGCCGCAGGCGTACAGGCCTGCGATCGGGCGGCCGCCGGCGTCGAGCACGCGCGCCTCGGCGTCGGTCAGCAGGCCTGCGATCGTACCGAGGTCGCTCGGGAACAGGCGCAGCGCGTAGAACGGCGGCGCGTCGATCGGCTGCATGCAGGGGTTGGGCGCGTGCGCGGCATCTCCGAGGAAGCGCTGGTAGGGGTCGCCGCCCAGGCCGAAGGCCGAGTCGACGCCGCGCTGCGCGTCGGCGTTGTACGTCGCGATGGTCCGGGCGAGCGTTTGCGCGTCGATCTCGAGCCGCCGCGCGAGCGCCTCGAGCGAGGCGGCCTCGACGAGATAGCCGCTCGCGACATGCTCCGCACGCCCGAGCCCGAAGGGCTTGACCGCGCCCAGGCCGTAGCGCCACAGGCTCCTGCGGTCGCAGACGAGGTAGGCCGGGACCGCGGCGCCGTGGCCGGTGCCGCGGAACATGGCGAGCACGAACGCGTGGTACGAGACCGCCTCGCTGGTGAAGCGCTCGCCGCTCGCCGCCAGCGCAACGATCCCCGGCTTGCCGCGGTCGGCGACCGTGTGCGGAAAGACGCCTTCGGTGCCGTCGGCGCGCCGGAAGCGTGAGACCGGCGCCCAGAACGCGTTCTGGCTGTTGTGCGTGCCGAGGACGCCGCCCGCGCCGAGCCCCGCGCGGACGCCGTCGCCGCTGCTGCTCGCGCAGACCGGCGAGGCGGCCGAGACGTTCGGCGGCAGCAGCTCGGCGCGCAGCGCCGGGTCGTGCGAAAACCCGCCCGTGGCGAGCACCACGCCGGCGCGCGCACGCAGCGTCTGCGCGGCCTGCCCGCCGTTGGCCTCGAGCGCGACACCCGTGATGCGACCGTCTTCGATCACCAGGCGCGTCGCGCGCGCGCCGAAGCGCAGCGCGACGCCGAGATCGAGCGCGGACTTAAGCAGCCGCGCGACGAGCGCGTTGCCGAGCACCAGGCGCGTGCCGCGCGGCGCGAAGAACCGCTGCCCGGCATGCTCGAGCAGCAGCCGCGCGACGCGCAGCGCCGCGCGCGGCGAGCGGCCGACGTTGCGGAAATGCGGCAGGTCGGGACGCGCGATCATCATGCCGCCGAACAGCATGAATTCCGGCAGGGGGCAGCGCAGCAGCGCGAAGCTGCGCCCGAGCGTATAGCCGTCGAAATCGACCGGCTCGAGCACGCGCCCGCCGAGCGTCGCGCCCGGCGCATCGGGGTAGTAATCGGGATAGTTCGTCACCGGGCGCAGGCGCAACGCGGTGTGCGCCTCGAGATAGGCGATCGCCTCGGGGCCGCGGGCGAGGAAGGCTTCGCGCGCCGCGCCGTCGCGCCGCGCGGGCGCGACATGGTCGAGGTAGCGGCGCGCGTTCTCGACGCTGTCGGCGATGCCGGCCGCCTGCATCTTCGGATTCGCGGGGATCCACAGCATGCCACCCGAGAGCGCGGTCGTGCCGCCGACGAACTCGGATTTTTCCAGCAGCAGGGTGGAGAGCCCTTCGGCGGCCGCGACGCAGGCCGCGGCGAGGCCGCCCGCGCCCGCGCCGAGCACGATGACGTCGAAATCTCCGGACGGGCGTGCGGCCATTGCGCCCATGATAGGTGCTCGCGCGCGCGCCGATCAAACGGGTTTCGGTATCACGGCGCCCGCGCGGGCGGGTTAAACTGCTTCATCGCTGCCGATCGAGGAGCCGCAACCATGCCGCGACACGAGGGCTATGTTCCGCAGGGGGTCATTCCCGCGGTGCTGCTGCCGTTCAACGACGATCTTTCTATCGACGAAGCCGCCTACCGCGCGCACCTGCGCGAGGTCGCCGCGGTCGAGGGTCTCTCGGCGATCACCACCAACGCGCATGCTTCCGAAGTCGCCGCCTGCAGCTTCGATGAGCAGCGGCGCGTGCTCGAGCTCACGCAGGACGAGATCGGCACGCGGCTGCCGATCGTCAACGGCATCTACGCGGAAAGCGCGCTCGAGGGCGCCCGCCTGGCGAAGATGGCGCAGGCCGGCGGCGCCTCGGCGCTGCTCGTTTTCCCCTCGGGCGTGTTCACATTCGGCCAGCGTCCGGAGATGGCGGTCGATCACTTCAAGCGCATTGCCGATGCCTGCGACCTGCCGCTCATCGTCTTCCAGTACCCGCTTGCCGGCGGCCAGGGCTACCCGCTGCCGACGCTGCTCGGGATCATCGACGCGGTGCCCACGGTGCGCGCGATCAAGGACTGGTGCACGAACCCCCAGCTGCACGAGCGCCACATCCGCGTGCTGCAGTCGCGCACGCCCGCGGTCAACGTGCTCACGACGCACAGCGCCTGGCTGCTGAGCTCGCTCGTGCTGGGCTGCAACGGCCTGCTCTCGGGCAGCGGCTCGGTGATCGCCGATCTGCAGGCGCAGCTCTATCGCGCGGTGCAGGCGAACGACCTCGCCGCGGCGCGGCGCATCAATGACCGCATCTGGCCCACCGCCGAGGTGTTCTACCGCGAGCCCTGGGTCGACATGCACAACCGCATGAAGGAAGCGCTCGTGCTGATGGGCAAGCTGCCGCGTGCGACGGTGCGTCCGCCGCTCGCCAAGCTGGCGGACACCGAGATCGCGCGCATCCGCGACGCGCTGGTCGCTGCCGGGCTGCTCGAGGCGGGCCGCGCGAAGAAGGCGGCCTAGCGGCGCCGGGCGCCGGGTGACGTACGCGCAGATGATCGTCGTCCACCACCTCAACAACTCGCGCTCGCAGCGCGTGCTCTGGCTGCTCGAGGAGCTCGGTCTCGAATACGAGGTCAAGCGCTACCAGCGCGACCCGCAAACCCTGCTCGCGCCGCCCGAGCTGCGCGAGGTGCACCCGCTCGGCAAGTCGCCGGTGATCGTCGACGGCGGGCTGACGCTGGCCGAGTCCGGCGCGATCCTCGAGCACCTCACCGAGCACTACGGTGAAGGGCGCCTCGCGCCCGCGGCCGGCACGCCGGAACGCGTGCGCTACTCGTACTGGATGCACTACGCCGAAGGCTCGGCGATGCCGCCGCTGCTTCTCAAGCTCGTCTTCGACCGCATCGAGACCGGGCCGATGCCGTTTTTCCTGCGCCCGTTCGCGCGCGGCATCGCGCGCCGGGTGAAGGCCGGCTACGTCGAGCCGCAGATCGAGCGCCACCTCGACTACCTGGAAGCCGAGCTCGGCAGGCATCCGTGGTTCGCCGGCGAAGGCTTCACGAGCGCCGACATCCAGATGAGCTACCCGGTCAAGGCGGCCGCGGCGCGCGGCGGGCTTGACGCGCGCCGGCCCAAGCTGATGGACTTCCTCGAGCGCATCCAGGCGCGTCCGGCGTTCAGGCGCGCGAGCGCGCGCGGCGGACCCTACGAAATGCCGGGCTGAGGCGCGGGCTGACCGCGCGCCGGTCGGCCGCTTCAGTTCTTCCGCAAGTCGCCGGTGACGTCCAGCGCGAATGCCAACGCGAGGATCGCGAGCGGCGCGAACACGACCAGCCACACCTGGATCGGGCCGTCCTGCATGCCCGCGAGCGCGACATAGCCGAGGATCACCAGCAGCGGCGAGACGATGCGCGTCCAGCCGCCGGAGCGCGGCGGCCGGTCGTGTGCAACGAAGCGTGGATCCGACTCGATGGGCTTCGGTGTCATTGTGAGCCTCCGGTGTTTAGGGAACGACGGTTCCGGTCTTTTCATGACGCCCAGAATGCGTCGCCGTGCCGAGCCTGTGAATTCGCCGAAAGGCCGAAACGCGCCTGGACCGATGGCCTAGGCCATCCGTCCAATGCCTGCCCCCGAACCGGCGGCGCGATGGACTTTCGGCGAATGGTTTGCGCGGGCAGAACGCTCTACGCTGTTCGTCAAGAGTTCTCGCCGCAGGCTGCCGTGAAACGGCGGTCCGGCGGACCTGCAGAACGGAGGGACGTCATGAGAATGCAAGACTTGCTCCCCGCATCGACGACCGGCGATATGCAGCGCAATTGCCTCGCGGCCTGCGCGATCAGCGATGCCGACGGCTACACGAGCATCGCGGAGGGCATGGAGCCCGCCCACCTCGTCGAACTCGTGAACAGCTATTTCGAGACCCTCTTTGCGGCCGTGCTGGGCAACGGCGGCGTCGTCGCGGACGTGAAGGGCGACGGGGTGCTCTCCATCTGGACCAGCGAGCAGCCGGACGCCGCCCTGCGCACGCGCGTCTGCAGGGGCTGCCTGCGGATGGTGGAGGCGGCCGAGCGCTTCAATCGAACGCTTCCGGGGCGGCGCCTTCCGACGCGGGTCGGCGCGGATTTCGGCCCGATCGCGCTGGCAAACGTCGGCGCCTTCGCGCGCTTCGAATACCGCGCGGTCGGCGACACGGTCAATACCTGCAGCCGCCTGGAGCAGCTCAACAAGCAGCTGGGCACGCGCATTCTCGTTTCGCAGGCGCTCGCGCAGGGCGTGGATGCGTTCGTGTTTCGCGACCTGGGCGAGTTCACGCTGCGCGGCAAGCGCGCCTCGCTGCGCGTGCTCGAGCTGATCGGCGCGCGCGCGCGGATGGCGCCCTGGCAGCTTCGTCTGTGCGAGCAGTTCGAGCGCGCGCAGACGGCTTACGAGGCCGGGCGCATCGACGATGCGATCGCAGACTTCACCGCCCTGTGCGGACGCTATCCGCAGGACGGTCCGTCGCGATACTTCCTGCGCCGCTGCCTAGAACACGAAGGCGCAGGGGCCATGCCGCCGGCAACGCTGCCCGGGTCGGCTTTTTCATACGCGGTTCAATAGCTTGGGGGTGCGCATGTTTCGACGGGAAGACCTACAGCCACAGGCGCCGCGGCACGGTGCGCCGGGCACGCGGACGATCGCGGCCGGGACGCGGCGAGCAGCCCGCTCGGGTATGCTTGCCTGGGCTTTGGGGGAGCGGCGCGTCGTGAACAGTCTGCCGGGTCGACGATCACGCCCTGAGATGGAACCCGTCGAGCAGCGCTCGAGCAGCCTGGAGGAAGAGCTCCTGCGCATGCTTGCGCGTCAGGCGAGGCGCATTCCGATCCCGGTCTTTCTCGCCGCGCTGATGATCGCGGCGCTCGCCTCCGACACCGTGCCGCGCTGGATTCTCGGCGGGTGGCTTTTGCTCGTGGTGGCGATGCTGGCGATCCGCTGGCATGTCCTCGGCCGCCTGCCGGAACGTACCGGCCTCTCCGCGGCGCGCCGCCTGCAACTGGTCGTTGCGCTCAGCGCTGTCAATGGCGTGGTCCACGGACTGTCGGTCGGATTCTTCCCGTTCCTGCCGGAGTTCGAGCGCGCGCTGCAGTCGATGGTGATGATCGGGCTGTGCGCGGGCGCGGTGGGAACCACCGCGGGATACATGCCGGCGCTGCTCACCTATGTCCTGCCCACGCTCGGCCCGCTCAGCGTCCTGTGGGTCATCAGCCCCGGCATCGCCAAGGTCGGTTGGATCGAGAACTCGACCGCCGCGCTGATCGCGCTGCTCATCGTGCTTCTCGTGGCGCTCGGCAGGGACGCGTTCCGCCTGTTTCGCGAATCCTTCGAGATCCGGCTGCAGCAGGCGGCACTGAACCGCCAGCTCGCCAGCGCGCTCGAGCAGGCGGAGGCGGCCAACCGGGCGAAGACGCGTTTCCTGGCCTCGGCGAGCCACGATCTGCGCCAGCCGATTCACACCCTGTCGATGTTCGGCGCGGCATTGTCGATGCGCTCGCTCGACGAATCCAGCCGGGAAATCGTGCAGCAGATGAACACGGCGCTGCAGATCCTTGCCTCGCAGCTCGACGCACTGCTCGACGTTTCGAAGCTCGACGCAGGGGTCGTGCGCGTGAGCCCCGCACGCGTGGAGCTGCGGCCCTTCCTCGAGCGCATCCGCAAGGAATTCGAGCCCGCCGCGCGCAGCAAAGGCCTCGCGCTGACGCTCGCCTGCGACTCGCTCGGCGCGGTGCAGACCGACCCGATGCTCCTCGAGCGCATCGTGCGCAATCTGGTCGACAACGCGATCAAGTACACCGACGCCGGGCGCGTCGATCTGGCGCTGGCGCGCGCGCCCGGCGGCTTCGCGCTCAGCGTCGCGGACACCGGCCGCGGGATCGCTCCGGCGGAGCAGACGCGGGTATTCGAGGAGTTCTACCAGACCGCGAATCCGGAGCGCGACAGGACCAAGGGCCTCGGCCTCGGCCTCGCCATCGTCAAGCGTCTTGCCGACTTGCTGCAGATCGGGATGGAAATGGACTCCTCGCCGGGCGAGGGCACGCGGTTCCGGCTGGTCTTCGCCGAGGCAGGGGACGGCGCGCAGGCCGGCGCGCCGAGTGCCGCGCCCGAGCCGGCATCGCTCGCCGCGCATGTTCTCGTGGTCGACGACGAAGAGGCGATCCGCATCGCGACCAAGGCGCTGCTCGAGTCGATCGGCTGCCGCGCGACCCTCGCCGACGGGACCGCGCATGCGGTCGCCGCCGCGCGCGGCGCGCGACCCGACGTCGTGCTCGCCGACTTCCGGCTGCGCGGCGACGACAACGGCATTGCCGCGGTGCACGCGGTTCGCGCGCTCTATCCCGACTTGCCCGCGATTCTGGTGAGCGGCGACATCGCGCCCGATCGCCTGCGCGAGGCCGAGGCGGCGGGCATCGCGATGCTGCACAAGCCCGTGCCGGCGGACATGCTCAAGCGCGCGATCGCGGAGGCGGTGGGCGCCTGAGGCGCGCGCGATGGGCGACGACGGAAAGCGCATCGAGGACATGCGGCCGGGCGAGACCGCATGGTTGTCGCGCGGGTTCGAGGCGCTGCTCTACGACCTGGAAAACGGCGCTGCGCCCGAGGTCTTCGATGTCTTGATCGTCGGCAGCGGCTACGGCGGCGCAATCGCCGCGGCCGAGCTCGCGGGCTGCAGGAATGCGCGCGGTGAAGCGGTCTCGGTGTGCCTGCTCGAGCGCGGCAAGGAGTACCTGCCGGGCATGTTCCCCGCGCGGCTCGCCGAGCTTCCCGGGCACGTGCGCTTCAGTACGGACGGCGCCGCGCAGCCGCGCGGCCGGCGCGAGGGCCTGTTCGACCTGCGCATCGGTCCCGACGTCAATGCCGTGGTTGCCAACGGCCTGGGGGGCGGGTCGCTGATCAACGCCGGCGTGATGGACGCGCCGCTGGCGCAGGCATTCGACGGCTGGCCCGGATCGATCCAGCAGGATCTGGACGAAGCGTTCTTCGACGAGGTGAGCACGCTGCTGGGCGCGAGCATGGGGCAGACCATCGAACGGCATCCCGACGGCGTGCCGCAGAAGTACACGGCGTTGCGCGCGCTCGCTCGCGGCATCGGCACGGGGCAGGGGGCATTCCGTCCCGCCAGGATCACGGTTGCCATGGCGACGGCGTCCAACAAGGAGGGCGTGCTTCTCGAGAAATGCAAGCGCTGCGGCGACTGCGCAACCGGCTGCAACCACGGCGCCAAAATCTCGCTCGACGTCAACCTGCTCGTCAAGGCGGAGCGCGCGGGCGCGAAAATCTACACCGGCGCGACCGTGCTGCGCATCGAGCGCGACCGAGACGATCTGTGGGCGCTCGAGACCGTGCACACCGACCGGCAGCTGCGCGAGCGCCAGCGCCGGCCGGCGAAGCTGCGCGCGCGCAAGGTCATCCTCGCGGCGGGGACCTTCGGTTCGACCGAGATCCTGCTGCGCTCGCGCAGCGCGTCGCTCAGGTTCTCGCCCCGCCTGGGCCAGCGCTTTTCCTCGAACGGCGACGCGATCGCGGTGGCCTTCAAGCAGAAGCTCGAGGTGAACGCGGTGGCGGACGAGTCGGTGCCGGCGGAGGTTCGCGCGGTGGGGCCGACCATCACGGGGATCGTCGATCTGCGCGCCGACCGGACACGCGCGCAGCTGATCGAGGAGGTGGCGATCCCGGGACCCCTGCGCCGGCTGTTCGAGGAAACCGTCACGACGGTCGACGCGCTGCACGAACTGGGCGAGCCGGACGACACGACGCATGAGCCCGGGGCGCCGAATCACGATCCCTGCGCGGTCGACGCCAGGGCGATCGGGCAGACGTCGGCGTTCGTGATGATGGGCGACGACGGCGCGGGCGGCGCGCTCGAGCTCGTCGAGGACGAGCGCGACGACAGCGGCGACGGCGCGATCAGAGTGCGCTGGCCGCAACTGCGCGAGCACCGGCTGTTCACCAGCCAGGTCGAGACCTTGCAGGATCTGGGCCGTGTGTCGGCCACCGGTGGGCGGGTGCTGCCCAACCCGCTGTGGCAGCTGCTGCCGATGTCGATGCGCTCGCTGCTCGACTCGCGCCGCGGCCCGCTGCTGACGGTGCATCCGCTCGGGGGCTGTCCCATGGGAAAGGACGCCGAAGACGGCGTGGTCAACCACCTGGGGCAGGTGTTCGACCTGTCGCTCGACCGCGAGGGCCGCGAGGCCTGGCGCGATCTGGTGGTGCTCGACGGTTCGATCGTGCGCAATGCGCTCGGCACCAATCCGGCGTTGACGATCGCCGCGCTCGCGCTGCGCGCCGTGTCCGCGCTTCGCAGCCAGTGGCATTACACGGAGCCGGGAAACCCGGGTCCGAGCGAAACGCCGCGGCCGCGCTTTCGCGTCGCGCCGGCCGCCGCGATCCCTCGGCCGACCGAGTTCCAGATCATCGAGCGGATGTCCGGCAGGGCGACCCTCCGGGCGAAGGGCGGCGGCGAGGTGCGCTGTATCGTCGAGATCAGCCTGCGCTTCCGGAAGCGGGCGATCGCTGGGTTCATTCTGCCGGCCTCCGGCCAGGACCTGCCGATGACGCGCAGGCTCGAGGTCGAGACCGGAGAGCTGCGCGTGTTCCGCGAGGATCAGTGGAACGCGTGGCGCGACAACGGCGAGCCGGAGGCGCGCCTGAACGAGATCACCGAGCTGCGCGCGCCGCTCGTCGGCAAGCTGAAACTGCTGCAGCGCGAGCGCAGCAGCTGCAAGGCGCGCCGCTGCCGGGCGATGCGCGCGTGGCTGCCGAACCGCGGGCTGCGCGACGCCTGGCAAAGGATCCTCGAGCGCTGGCGCAACGGAAGCCTGCTGCGCGCGGCCGACCCGGTGCGGGCCGCGGCCGGCGATCCGCAGGCCGACACGGCATGGGCCGAGCTCCGCGCGCGCTCACGTGATGCCGCCGCGCTTTCGTCGCGCGCGGGCGAAGTGCGCCGGCTGCGGTATTCACTGAGGCTCGGCGATTGCGAGACGCGCAATGCGCAGACGCCGATCGACACCGGCGCGTTCGTGCGCGATGCGCGCATCCTCGGCGTGAAGCGGCTGACCTACGGCCGCAGGGCGAACCCGTGGAAGCAGCTCATGGAACTGCAGCTGCTCAGCTTTCCGGGCGCCCTCGGGGCCGCGCCGGTGCTGACGCTCGACACTCGGTATCTCGCCGAGCAGGGCGTGCCCCTGTTCAAGATCGTCGACCAGAACGACCAGGTGTCCGCGCTCGCCGACGTCGTCTCGGTGCTCGCGTATTTCATCCGTCTGCTGCTCAACATTCATGTCTGGAGCTTTCGCCGGCCGGATCCGCCGGCCGCGCGCACGCCGCAGCGCCTGCCGAAAAGGATTCGCTGGCGGCTGCCCGAGCCGCAGATCCGCGAGATCAAGCTCGACGAGCTCGAGGATGGAACGCCGGTGCGCCTGCGGCTGACGCGCTACCGGCCGTGCCGGCCGAAGGGGCGGCCGGTGGTCATGATCCACGGCTACAGCGCGAGCGGAACGACGTTCGCGCACCACGCCGTCAGGCCCAACATGGCCGAGTACTTTTTCCGGCGCAGGCGCGATGTCTGGGTGCTCGACCTGCGCACCAGCAGCGGCATGCCGACGGCGCGTTACCCTTGGGCGTTCGAGGAGGCGGCGCTCGCCGACATTCCGGTGGCGATCGACGAAATCTGCCGTGCGACGGGCGAGGCATCGGTGGACGTGTTCGCGCACTGCATGGGCTCGGTGATGTTCAGCATGGCGGTTCTCGATCCGCCCGAGGCAGGAGAGCGGTTCTACAACGAGCGCCGCGCGCTTCCAGAGCGTATTCACCGGGTCGTGCTCTCGCAGGTCGCGCCGGTCGTCGTGATGACCCCGGCGAACACCTTCCGCGGCTACGCGATGCGCTACCTCAGGCATTTCCTGCCGATGGCGGACTACCGGTTCCGCGTGCGACCCGATCCCGGACTCGTCGACCAGCTGCTCGACCGGCTGCTCGCCACGCTGCCTTATCCGGAAAAGGAGTTCGATATCGAGAACCCGCCGTGGCGCTTCTGGCGCCGTACGCCGTTCGTCGGCACGCGCCACCGCATGGACGCGCTGTACGGCCGCGATTTCAACCTCGCGGACCCGAACGGAACGCCGCTGCTCAGCGACAAGGTGCTCGAGTACATCGACGACCTGTTTGGTCCCCTGAGCATCGAGACGGTGGCGCAGGTCATTCATTTCGCGCGCTCCAAGGTCATCACCAATCGCGCCGGCCGGAATGAATACGTGCTGCCGCGCAATCTGATCACCCGCTGGACGTTTCCCACCGCAAGCGTGCAGGGGGAGGACAACGGGCTCTCGGACATCGCGACCCTGCGGCGCCTGAAGGCGCGGTTCAAGGAAGAAGCGGATATCGACGTCGAGATCCAGCCCTTTCCGCACTTCGGCCATCAGGACAGTCTGATCGGCACGCGCGCACGCGAGGTGTTTGCCTGGGTCTACCAATATCTGTCGAAGGACGGCGCCGATGGCGGGCAAGGCTGACGGGATCCGGCTGGAAGATCTGCGCTATGCGCCGCGCTTGCCATGGCTGGGGCCGATCGTGGGAGAACTGCGCGCGCGAGGGGAACCGACGGTGCGCATCGGCGGCGCCTCGGATCCGCTGCTCGACAAGGCGCTCGCCGCGGTGCTCGTGCCGGTCGTGCGCAATCGGCAAACCGATCGCCTCGTGCCGGCGGACGACCAGGGCAAGCCTGGCGGCATCGCGCAGCTGGGCTGGGCTTTCGCGCTGGACAACGACCGCAACGGGCACTTCAGCTTCGATGCGCCGTTGCCTCTCTGGGGGGACAGGATCGACGGCGTGCTGATGCTGCTGCTCCACGATCGCCTGCCGGTCGCGGTCGACATGGCCGATGCGCGTGCGCACTATTTTTCCGTGATCTGGGAAGACCGCCTCGCGCGGTTCGTGAAGCCCGGCGAGCAGCCGGCGCGCGGCGCGCTCGCCCGGGCGATGCCGATTCGAGACCTGCCGCAAGCGATGCAGGAACACATCGAGCGCGACGTCGGCGAGCGCCTCGCCGATCCGATCGGAGCGCTGGAAGCGGCATTGATCGAGCTCGAGCGCTGGCTGCTGGCGCCCTCCGCGGCACCGGCCGAAATCACCTTTGCGGTCGCGAGCTGCCAGTATCCGGCGGGTTTCCTGGATTGCGATGTCGCGGAGCGCGCCTATGAGCGCCTCGCGCGCTGCGTCGGGCGCGAGGGCCGCGGGCTGAAGCCCAGCTGCCTGCTGTTGATCGGCGACCAGATCTATGCCGACGCAACCGCCGGGCTGTTCGATCCTTCCACGCTCTACGATCGCTTCGAGTTTCCCTACGAGCGGCTGCTGCGCATGCCCGCCCTGCGCCGGATCCAGCGCCGCATTCCGGTCTTCACGATGCTCGATGATCACGAAATCGAGGACAACTGGGAGCCGATCGATGGCGCGCGCCGCGCGGACGACAACCTGGTCGACGGGCGACGGTTCTACCTGGCGTATCAGCGCATCGCGGGTCCCGCGCTGAGGCCGCCGACGCCCGATTCGCCGCTGCCCCTGCGCTACGACTTCGAGCTCAACGGCTTTCCATTCTTCATCGCGGACACGCGCACCGAGCGCAAGGCGCGCAGCGCGCAATCCATCGAAGACGCGCGCATCATGAGCGACAGCCAGTTCGAGGATCTGCTGGACTGGCTCGGCAGGCCGCGGGCGCCCGACGTTCCGAAGTTCATCGCCTCGCCCGCCTGCCTGCTGCCGCGTGCGCTCCGAACGAGGCAGAACGGTCATCGCGCGAGCGCGTTGCGCTCCGACGCCTGGGACGGCTATCCCGGCTCCTTGCATCGACTGCTCGCCTACATCGTGGAGCAGCAGATCGACAACGTGGTGTTCCTGTCCGGGGACGAGCACATCTCGTTTGCCACCCGTGCCCGGATCGTCGCGCGCGGCTCCGGCAAGAGCACGTGGATTCACTCGATCCACAGCTCGGCGCTGTATGCGCCGTTTCCGTTCGCCAACGCGGTGCCCGACGACCTGGCATGGGAGGAGACGTTTCGCTTCACGCTGGCTTTGGGCGGCCCGCTGCACATGCAAGGCGCCGCCGTCTGGGGTGGCGAGTACGAATGCGAAGTCGCCACCGAGTTCGCGCCGCCGGGCGACGGCTTCACCCTCGTTCAGGCACTGCGCGAAAACGAGCGCTGGGCCGTGCGCTGCCGCTTCAGCCGCCGCCGCTTCGCGCCCGCGCCTTTCGTCCGGGGCCGCTTCCAGCGCGGGCGCATGATCGGTGCAAACTTCGTTCGCGAGGACGATCCGCGCGCCGCGGCGAAGTGGCTGAAGGTGTTCTGAGCGGGCCGACGCGGCTAAGTCAGGCGCAGGCCGAGCCGCGCGGCGGCGTACACCGCCTCGGTCCGGTTATGCGCACCGAGCGCATGCAGCACCGCCGACAGGTGCGCCTTCACGGTGCCTTCCGAGATGTCGAGCTCGCGCGCGATCACCTTGTTCGGCTTGCCCTGGATGACGCAACGCAGTACAGCCATCTGGCGCTGGGTCAGCCCGGCCGGCGCGGCTTCCGCAGCCTTCGGCTGCGGCGACGCGGGCTGCGCGGACTCGGCGCGCGTATCGAGCACCGCGGGCGGCAGGTACACGCCGCCCGCGAGCGCCAACCGCAGCGCCGGGATCAGGATCTCCGGCGTCGACGACTTGGGGATGAACCCCATGGCGCCGCGGTCGATCGCGCCGCGCACCAGCCGGGGATCTTCCTCGCCCGACAGGACCACGACCGGCGTCGAAGGTGCGGCCTCGCGCAGCGCGGTCAGCGCATCGAGGCCGCCGCGACCCGGCAGGTTCATGTCGAGCAGCACCAGGTCGTAGCGCCCGCCCGCCAGTTTGTCGAGCGCCTGGGCGCAATCGCCGGCCTCATCGGGCTCGAGATCGCCGCCGAGGGAGCGCAGCAGGAGCTTCAGGCCTTCCCTGAACAGGGCGTGATCGTCGACCAGCAGCATCTTCATGGCGCGACAGGCTTTCGAGACGCAGCCACCGGCGCGTGCGCGGAACCGGATACGGCGGCGCAGTGCGGGTTTCGCGCGGCGACGGCGCTGCGGCAAGACATCCTGCGATTAAATCACGGAAGCCGCATCGCGGAGCGTGCTTGCCCTAAACGGGCGCCCGGAATAACTTCGCGGGGCGCCGCGGCAGACGAAGGCTCGAAGCAGGCGAAGCGCGGGGGACAAAGGAGAACGAGGCGATGGCAAACCATCCGAGACGCGGCCGCCTGAGCGGGCGCCGCGCGCTGATCACCGGCGCGAGCCGCGGCATCGGCCGCGCGATCGCGCTGCGCTACGCGGAAGAGGGCGCTGAGCTGTTCATCACCGCGACCAATCGTGCCAAGCTCGAGGAGGTCAAGGGTCTTGCCGAGGCGCAGGGCGCGAAGGTCGTCGTGCACACGGTCGACGTGCGCGATCGCGCTGCCGTCGAATCCATGGTCGACGCCGCGGTGCAGGCCTTCGACGGCATCGACGTGCTGGTCAACAATGCCGGCGTCTACAAGGCTGCGCGCCTGGTCGATTACACGCCCGAGGATTTCGACCAGATCATCAAGGTGAACCTGTACGGCGCGTTCCACATGATGCAGTTCGTGCTGCGCCACATGCAGGCGCGCGGCAAGGGCAAGGTGGTGAACATCGCCTCGACCGCCGGCAAGTGGATGTCGATGAACCAGAGCGCCTACAACGCCTCGAAGCACGCGCTCGTCGGACTGACGCGCTGCGCCGGGCTGGAGATGGGGCCGCTCGGCATCAACGTGAACGCGATCTGCCCGGGCTTCGTCGAAACCGACATGCTCGAGGAATTCCGCGCGCACGGCGAGATCCTCGGAGTGCCTTTCGAGCAGGTGAAGGCGGCCGGCCTCGCGCGCGTGCCGCTGCGGCGCTTTCTCAAGCCCGAGGAGATCGCCCACCTCGCGGTGTACCTCGGCTCGAGCGAGTCCGACGGCATGACCGGCCAGTCGATCCTGCTCGACGGCGGCATGGTGGTGTCCTGAGCAGGGGCCGACTAGGCGTTTTGTCATACTGTAATATTTCCGCCATGGCCAAGGTTCTGGTGGTCGACGACGACGAGAGCATCCGCGCGCTGGTGAGACATCAGCTCGCCCAGGCGGGCTACGAGGTCGTCGTTGCCGAGGACGCGATCACCGCAGGCCACATGGTGCTCGACGGCGCGCCGGACCTGATCGTGCTCGACGTCACCATGCCGTACATGAGCGGGTTCGAATTCGCCGCGGCGCTGAATGCCGACGCGACGCTGCCGTTCATTCCGGTCATTTTCCTCACCTCGCGCGAGGACGGCCACGATCGCGCGATGGCGCTCGGCGCGGTGGGTTACGTCAACAAGCCGGTCGACGGCGAGACGCTCGTGTCGCTCGTTCGCCAGCATCTGCCGCAGCCATCCTGAAGGCGGGCCAACAGTCGGCCTGTCGCTGCTGTGTCTCGTCGTTTTGCAACGACTGTCTTGCGACGACGACAAGAAAAATGGTTCTTTTGAGCTAACCCGACCAGGCGAGCAGCGGCGCATTTTCCGAATTGCACGGCATTCATGGCTTCTGCGAGCCTGTCGGCGGCCGAAAGCGGTGCAGCATCCGCGTGTGAGAGATTTCGCATATCCGTCACCATCGTTCGGCTGAGGCGGCGGCGCGCGAAGGATCCACGCACGGCGCGCGGCGAAGGAAGATCCAGGAATACGTGGGCGGCGCCGGTGCTAGGACTGAAGCTGGCGGGACGGCCAATCACCGCCTTTCTCGAGTTTCCGCCGCGCGCGCGTTTCGAGCCGCATGCGCCGCTTCCAGACCGTCCGAGGCGGCCTACCGGCGCCGGCCGCTATGGCGCGAGCGCGACGTTGGTTGAGACCAGCTCCATTGTGTCGGTACGCCAGCCGCCGACGCCATAGCGCACCGAGGCTTTGACGATCCGCCCCGCCTTGGGCGAGATCCAGAACGTGCCGACCGCGATCGAGCGGCTCCGCTGCCCGGTGGTAAAACCCCAGATGATTTGTGCAATCTCGACGTGCACGCGGTGTGCCTCGAAGTCGCCCGCCGGGACGCTCACCATATCGACTCCTTCGAATTTTGCGGTGACCTCGCAATCGGCGGTGTTGTACGGGTTCTTCTCGCCGTAGGCACAGGGGTCGCCGTGCTCGACCTTCACCGCGCCGATTGAGCCGACGTCGGGCACCAATCTGAACGCAAAGTAGTACGGCGAAAACTGCATGCCGCCGGTCATGTCCACGTAGGCGCCCTTGTGATGCTCTGCGGAGAGAATTCGGCCGTCTTCCATGACGACCCGCTCGACGATCGCGGCGTCGCTGGCTTGTTCGATTTCGTACAGGCGCTTGGATGGCCAGCTTCTGCGCGAGCTGACGACTGCGTACTCCCATCGATGGCCCGGGCGCAGCCCCCCGGCGCCTGGAGCCGACACGGCGCTCGGAGTGGCGGTGGCCGCCGGCGCAGGGCGTTCATCTCTCAGGACGCGGCGCTGTTCGTCGAGGAAGACCGGTTTGGAGATCAGCCCCTTGTCGTAGAGCGCTTTGAGCTCGCGCAGGCGCGCTTCTTTGGCTGAGTCGGCTTGTGCGAGCGTCAGGCCCGCGGCCTGCGCATGCGCATGCTCGGCCGCGGCGGCAGCCGCGCAGACCAGTGCGAGCAGCATGAGTCCGGCGCACAGTGGGAGAGCACGCCTGCGGCCAATCGCGTTGCGCGGACGATCATTGGGTGAGCGCGACATTCGTCGATTCCAATTCCATCGTTTCCGTCCACGGTCGCGACGCATCGTATTTCACCGTCGCCTTGATCAGGCGCCCCGCCTTGGCCGAGATCCAGAAATCGCCATCGCCTACATGACGGCGCACATTGAGCCCTCCTTTGGCCTGCGAATCGATCGTGACGCGCACGCGAATCGCGAGGTACGTTCCGGCCGGCACGGTGACACGATCGGTCTCCGCGATTTCAGCGCGTATCTCGCAATCGTGCGAGACCCCATAGTCGCCGGTGCCTTCCTCGCGCGTCGCACAGGCATCGCCGCCCAAGACCCTCACGGAGCCGACCGGGCCCTGCATGGCCACCGGCTGGAGCGCGAGGTAGTAGGGTGAGAACTGCATGCCGCCGAGCATGATCAGGTACGGCCCTTTGCGATGCTCTGCGGTGACCGTCTTTCCGTCCTCGAGCCGAATGCGCTCGAAGACTGCCAGATCACTCGTCTGCGCGATCTCGAAGCTGCGCCGCGCAGGAGATCCTTTGCGTGAATCAACCACGGTGTATTCCCAGCGGTCGCCCGGGCGCAAACCACCTGGGCCCGTAGCCGCTGGCGCGGGCGCAGCTGCTGGCGCCGCCATCGCGACCGAACTTGTCGCCGGCTTCGCAGCCGGCGTCGGCTCGGCGAGAATGCGGTGCTGCTCCTCGTCGTAGACCTCGTCGGCGATCAGGCCCTTGGCCTTCAGCGCCTTGAGCTCGCGCAGGCGCTCCTCCTTGCTGCGCGCGACCGGCGCGGCCGCAGACTGCTGAGCGGGTGGCTGAGCGGCCGCCGCGGGCTGCACTGGCGCCGGTTCGGCCGGCCGCACCGACGCCTGCTTTCCAGGTTCCTGCGAGTTGACGTCGACGATGGTGATCCGGCGGCAGTTCTTCCGTGTCGCGAGCTGCTCGAGCGCTTCGCGCTCGCCCTTGAGGCGCGCGTATTCCTGCGCCGAGGGATCGTCGCCTTCGAGGGCGAACAGGATCGGCCAGAAGAGCACCATGCCGATGACCATCTTGCCGGTGTCGTTGTCGGCCTTCTCCTGCAGGTTTCCCTGCAGCTCTTGGGCACGCAGCGTCACGCGCCCGAGCTCGGCGCGGATGTCGGTACAGGAATAGTTCTGGTAGGCGAGCGGCGAGACGTACGCGGTCTGGATCTTCTCCGGCGACGTTGCGCAGGCCCCAACCAACGATGCGCTGAGCGTCAGCGCAGTGGCGCGTTTCCAAATCGACTGCATGGTCTCCCCCTTTTGGGGTGTGAAACATGCGCATGATGCAAGCCCCCCACCCCCCTTTGGTATCCCATGTTCCGGGGTGGGGCCCGCGCGGATGTAACGCCGCCCTGAGACCGATCCCGCGCAGGATATTCGCGAAGCGCGGCGCGAACAAGTGCCTGGCGCGGCCGCGGCCCGCGCCTAGAATGAATCAACTATTCGCCGGAGCCCGAATTGCCGACTGACGCACCTGGCGCAACGACACGACTGCGCGCGATCGCGACGCTGCTGCTCTGGGCGGCCCTCGTCTGGGCGGCGCCGCTGCTCGGCCTGAAGCTGGCGGGAGAGCCGATCGCCGCCTTTCTCGCGTTTCCGCCGCGCCCGCGCTTCGTGCCGCATGCGGCGTTTTCCTGGACCGCATTCGCGCTGTATGCGCTGCCCTTAGCGGCGGCGATCGCGCTCTACGGCTACGCGCTGGCGAAGGCGCGCTTCGCGATGGCGCGGCCGACGCGTGCCTGGTTTCCCTGGTGGGGCTGGCTCGGCCTCGTGGTGCTCGCGGTGAGCTGGTTTTTCGCCTGGCGCGGCGAGCTGCTCGCGCCCCACTGGCGCCGCCCGGTGTTCACGCCGCTGTGGATCGGCGCCATCCTCGTGCTGAACGGCCTCGCCTGGCGGGAGACGGGCCGCTCGCTGCTCACGCACCGCAGCGGCTGGTTCGTCGCGCTGTTTCCGGTGAGCGCCGGGTTCTGGTGGCTGTTCGAGCATCTGAACGGCTTTACCGGCAACTGGCATTACGTCGGCGTCGAAGCGCACAGCGACTGGGACTACATCGTGCAGGCGACGCTGCCGTTTTCGACGGTGCTGCCGGCGGTCGCCAGCGCCTGGCACTGGCTGCGCTGCTTCCCGCGCCTCGAGACCACGGGGCTGCCGCCGATCGACGGCGACGCCACGCAGGCGTGGCTGGCGCTGGTGCTCGGCGTTGCAGCGCTGCTCGGCATCGGCCTGCGCCCGGAGATGCTTTTCTCGATGCTCTGGCTCGCGCCGCTCGCGGTGCTCGCTGGCCTGCAATGGCTGCTCAGCGGCGAATCGTTCTTCGCGCCCCTGGCGCGCGGTGACTGGCGACCGCTGCTGCAGCCCGCGCTCGCGGCGCTCGTCTGCGGCTTCGCCTGGGAGCTGTGGAACTGGGACAGCCTCGCCAAGTGGCACTACAGCGTGCCCTACGTGCAGCGCTTCCACCTGTTCGAGATGCCGCTGCTCGGCTACGCGGGCTACCTGCCGTTCGGCCTCGAGTGCGCGCTGGTGATGGACCTCGTCGCACGCGCGCTCGGCCGGCGCGGCGTCTGGCCGCTCGACGTCGACTAAAAGACCAAAAAGAAGACCAAAAAGGGGTCAGACCCCATTGAATGATCGAAGGCCAACTGCGAACAGAAGGGGTCTGACCCCGACCTTGCGGTTCGACTTATCCACAGGGGTCTGACCCCATCAGGGCAGGAGGATCATCTTGCCCTGCACGCGACGCTCGACGAAGCAGGCCAGCGCGTCGGCGTAGCGCTCGAGCGGAAAGCGCGCGCTCACGTATGGCTTGAGCTTGCCCTGCTGCCACAGCGCGTAGAGCTCGGCCTGCACGCGCTGCACCCACACGGGGTCGCGCTCGCGGTAGTCGCTCCATTGCAGCCCGGTGGCGGAGATGTTCTTCACCAGCAGGTAGTTCGCCTTCATCTCGGGCAGCTGCATCGAGGCGAAGCCGACGATCACCATGCGCCCGCACCAGGCGAGCGCGCGCAGCGCGCCGTCGAACACCTCGCCGCCGACGTTCTCGAGCACGATGTCGACGCCGCGCTTGCCGACGAGCGCGTGCAGCTGCGCGCGGATCGACTCGCGCGGCTCGGGCTGCGACAGGTCGATCCAGTGGTCGGCGCCGTGCTCGCAGGCGAGCGCGCCTTTCGCGGCGCTGGTGACGCCGGCAATGACGGTCGCGCCGTAGGCCTTCGCCACCTCGACGCAGGCAAGTCCCACGCCGCCCGAGGCGCCGGTGACGAGCACCGATTCGCCCGGCTGGTAGGCGGCGCGATCCTTGAGCGCGAAATGCGCGGTCTGGTAGGCAAGCCCCAGCGCCGCGCCTTCCTCGAAGCCGAGCGCCGCCGGCATCGGGTAGACGGTCGCCTCGCTCGAGAGAACCTTCTCGGCGTAGCAGCCGTACTCGCGCTGCGCCATCACCCGGTCGCCCGGCTTGAGCCGCGTCACGCCGGCGCCGACCGCCTCGATCACGCCGGCGACCTCCTTGCCCGGCGAGAACGGCTTCGGCGGCAGGAACTGGTACCTGCCCTGGATCACCAGCAGGTCGGGGTAGTTGACGCCGATCGCGCGCGCGCCGATCAGCACTTCGCCGGCGCCCGGCAGTGGATCGGCGAGGTCTTCGACGCGCGGCGCGCGAAAATCGCCGTGCGCATGGACCACCACCGCGCGCATGCGCCTAGCGCCCCTTGTCGATGAAGCTGCGCCCGATCAGCTGGCGGTGGACCTGGTTGGTGCCTTCCCAGATCTGCGTGATCTTGGCATCGCGCATCAGGCGCTCGACGCGGTAGTCCTTGCAGTAGCCGTAGCCGCCGTGCAGCTGCACCGCCTCGAGCGCAATGCGCATCGCCAGGTCCGAGGCGCGCAGCTTGAGGATCGACGCCTCGATGCCGAATTCCTCGGCGCCGGCATCGACCAGGCGCGCGACGTGCCACAGCCAGGCCTCGCACTGCGCGAGCTCGGCGGCGAGGTCGGCGAGCAGGAACTGGATGCCCTGGAATTCGACGATACGCCGGCCCGACTGGCGGCGCTGGTTGATGTAGGCCACGGCGTCCTCGAAGGCGGCGCGCGCGATGCCCAGCGCGTGCGCCGCGACGCTCGGGCGCGAGCGGTTGAGCGAGGCGAGCAGCAGCTTCAGGCCCTCGCCCGGCGCGCCGAGCAGGTTGGCGCGCGGCACGCGGCAGGCGTCGAAGGCGAGCGTCGCGGTGCTCGAGGCGCGGTGCCCCATCTTGTCCTCGGTGCGCAGCACCGACAGGCCCGGCGTGCCCTTTTCCATCACCAGCACCGAGATCGATTCCTTGTCGTCGCCGATCTCGCTCCACTTGCCGAACAGCAGGATCAGGTCGGCGACATCGCCGCTGGTGATGAAGGTCTTGCCGCCGTCGACGACAATGTCGTCACCCTTGGGCGTGAAGCGCGTCTTCATGCCGGTGGCGTCCGAGCCTGCGCTCGGCTCGGTGATCGCCAGCGCGGCCAGGCCGCCCTTGGCGATCCGCGGCAGCAGGCGCTTTTTCTGCTCTTCCGTGCCGAAGTCGATCACCGGCTTCATGGCGTGGAAGGTGGTCGCCCAGATGATGCCGGTCGCCGCGCAGGCCCTGGAGATCTCGCGCACGCAGGCGAGGTAGCCGGCGTAGGACAGCTGCGCGCCGCCGTAGGCCTCGGGCACGAACATCGCGTTCAGGCCCAGCGCATTGATCGCGTTGACGTTGTCCCAGGGGAATTCGGCGCTGCGGTCGTAGCCATCTGCGCGCGGCGCGATCTCGTCGCGCGCCAGCGTGCGCACCGACTCGAGCAGCATGCGCTCGTCGTCGCTCAGTTTCAGCGTCGCGTCGAGCCGGTCGAACACGGTGGTCATCAGTGCGCCATCCCCTGCGCGCCGTCGATGTAGATCGTCTCCCCGGTGAGGAACGGCAGGTCCTCGGCGATGAGCGTCGCCACCAGCCGCGCCACCTCGTCGGCGCTGCCCGGGCCGCCGACCGGCACGCGCGCCTTGAGGAACGCGGCGAGCGGTCCCTGCCTCTGCGCGGCGTTCAGCTCGGTGGCGATGTAGCCCGGCGCGACGTCGAGCACGCGGATCTTCTTCGCCGCCCATTCCACCGCCAGGCAGCGCGTGATCGCGCCGACCGCGGCCTTCGAGGCGCAGTAGGCGAGGTTGCGCTTGACGCCCAGCTTGTCGAAGAACGAGCCGATGTTGACGATCGTGCCGCCGGCCTTTTCCAGGTGCGGGTAGACCTCGCGCGCGCAGACGAACACCGAGCGCGCGTTGACGCTCATGATCCGCTCGAAAGTCGCGGTCGGCAGCTCGGCCGACTTGCCGTCGAGGTGCAGGCCGGCGTTGTTCACCAGGCCGTCGATCCGCCCGGCCTGCGCGGCGAGCGCGGCGAAGGCCTGCCGCACCGAGGCCTCGTCCTCGACGTCGCAGCGCACCGGGATCATGCGCGCGGCGAGTGCGGCATGGTCGTCCACCGCGGCCTCGCGCTCGATGCCCCGGCCCTTCCTCGTCAGGCAACCGACGCGGTGGCCGCGGCGCGCGAGCTCGAGCGCGATCGACGCGCCGATGCCGCGGCTCGCGCCGGTGACCGCGATCACCTGTTCACGGCCCACGTCAGCGGTCCTTGAACCGCGGCTTGCGCTTCTCGAGGAAGGCCGCGGCGCCCTCGGCCGCGTCCTCGGTGTTGAACGCCAGCGTCGACAGGTCGGCCTCGATCTTGAGTCCTTCGGTGAGTGGCGTATCGAGCGCGCGGCGCACCGCCTCGCGCGCGAGGCTGAGCACCGGCAGGCTGAAGTTCGAGAACTCGCGCGCGAAGGCCATGCCGCGCTCGAGCACCGCCTTTTCATCGCCTTCGACGATGCCGCTCGCCAGCCCCCAGGCGAGGGCGAGCTGCGCGTCGACGCTTTTTCCCGTGAGCACCATCTCGAGCGCGCGCGCCTCGCCGACGATGCGCGGCAGGCGCTGCGTGCCGCCGTAGCCCGGCAGCAGGCCGAGCTTGATCTCGGGCGTTCCGAGCTTGGCCTTCGGCGTCACCAGGCGGAAGGTGCAGGCGAGCGCGAGCTCGAGCCCGCCGCCGAAGGCGTAGCCATTGACGATCGCGAGCGACGGGATCGGCAGCCGGTCGAGCATCGCGAAGGTCGCCTGGCCAACCTCGGCGCCGCGCTTTTGCTCCATCAGCGTGCGCCCGCCGAGCTCGGCGATGTCGGCGCCGGCGCAGAAGGCCTTCTCCCCGGCGCCGGTGATGATCAGCGCGCGCGCGTCGCTCGCGGCGACCTCGTCGAAGGCGCGCGCCAGGTCGCGCACCAGGGAGAACGACAGCGCGTTGAGCGCCTTCGGTCGGTTCAGGCGGATCAGGGCGAATTCCTCGACCCGGGTGAGTTCGATGGACATGCGGCGGTTCCTTCAACGGATGCGCATCACCGGGCAACGCGCGTTGCCCGGTCCGATTCGACTCGGAGGACTAATGGGGGAAATCCATCAAGATCCGGAAACCTCCGACGCGCGTCATGCGCAGGTTGCGCGGGCCGTGTTCAATGACCCTTTCGATTGACCAGATTCTCCGCCACCAGCTCGGTGCGAATGCGGAACAGCTGCGAATCGCCCGGATCGACGGTGATTCTCAGCCAGTGTGAATCCGGCCAGCCGAAGGTCTCGACGCGGGTGAAGTTCTGGTACGGCTGCTGCGTCTTCGCATTGAGCAGCGGTCGGCTGATGCGAAACAGGTGGGTGTCGCCGTGGATGAACAGCGTCGGCTTGTCGTAGGTCTCCATCTCCGCGGCCGCCGTGGCGAGGAACGAGTCGAATCCGGTCGGCGCGGCCTTGGCCGGCGGCTTGAGCCCCTTGATGCTGCTCGCGTAGCGGCGCTTCAGCGAGGCGTTCCACTGGTTCTCGAAGCCCGGGTTGGCCTGCGTCATGATGACCAGCCCCAGCGCGTTCTCGGCCTTCGCGGCCGCGAAGGCCTTCTTCAGCCAGGCGTCGTTCGCCGCCGCGCGCTCGGCGTGCTCGGCGACGTTGCGTGGATCCTTGTTCAGGTTGTTGTTGCTGCCGACCATGTGCAGCGTCACGTAGCGCACCGCGCCGATCGACCAGGTCAGGTTCTCGCGGAACTTGGCGTATTTCGCGTCCTCCGACTGATGGGTCACCATGATCGTGCGCTGCCCGAGGCTCCTGCCTTGCGGGTAGAACAGCACGCGGATCTTGTCCAGGCGCTCGAGCGGGTCGACCTTCTGCGCCTTGAGGTGCACGCAATCGGTCCAGTCGTTGTCGCCGGGGGTGAGGATGAACGGGTTCTTCGAGGCATCGAATGCCTTGCGCACGGCGGCATAGTTCTCGTCGGTGCAGGGCATGTCCGCCTTGGACGGATCGCGGTTGTAGGGCCGCGGATCGAATTCGAAGTCGCCCACGTGAACCACGAATGCCAGATCGGCGCTGTCGACCGCGGCCATCACGCGCTTGAACTCCTCGGCCTGAACGTGCGTGTAAGGCGTGTCGCCGACGACGCCGAAATCGTAGGCGCCGCCCCCCGATCCGGATCCGGCACAGCCGCCGAGCAGCGCGAGCGCTGCGGCGCCTGTCGCCGCGAGTGCGCGAAGCGCCGCGCGCCCTGACATTGCGTGGTTCATGCTCTCTCCCCCGCGCGCAGAGGTTGCGCGCCCCGCGCAATGATCTGTCACGCCCGGGGTTTTGACAATACGGCGCTGCTCAGCGCCCGAACTTCCCCGCATCCGGCTTGCGCTTGCCCCTGAACGCCTCGCCGAGCTCCTGCGACTCCTCGGACTCGAGGTAGCCGCGCAGCAGCAGGTCGTGCGCCATGCGCGCAAGGCCGCCGACGCCGCCGTGGCGCGCGTTGAACGCGCCCTTGATCGAGGCGAGCGCGAAGGCGCCGCGCTCGGCGAGCTCGAGCGCCATGTTGCGCGTTTCCTCGCGCAGCCTGTCGTCTGGCACGACGCGGTTGACGAGGCCGATGGCAAGCGCCTCGCGGGCCGACAGGCGCGGGTTGAGCATCCACATCTCCTTGGCCTTTTTCTTGCCCACCAGGTCTTCCAGGTACCAGGTGCCGTAGCCGGCATCGAAGCTGCCCATCATCGGGCCGACCTGGCGGAACACCGCGCTTTCCTTGGCAATCGTCAGGTCGCAGACCACCTGCAGCACGTTGCCGCCGCCGACGGCGTAGCCGTTGACCGAGGCGATGACCGGCTTTTGCAGGCGGTCGATCGACTCGTACATCTCGAGCGTCGGCAGCACGCCGGCGTAGAGCAGCGTCTCCTCCATGCCTTCCTTGCGCCCGCCGATGCAGAAGAACCTGTCGCCCGCGCCGGTGAGCACGAGCACGCGGGTGCGCGTCTCGCGCCGCACGGCGTTGATGCAGTCGCGGATCTCGTGGCACATCTGCGGCGTGAACATGTTGCCGTCGTCGGGCCGGTTGAGCGTCAGCCAGCCGAGCGGGCCGTCTTCTTGGTACACGATGGTTTCGAAAGCCACGGACCTCACCTCTGCGCGATGCGTCGGGCGATGATAGTCGCTCGGCCGGCAGAAAAGAACGGCCGGTTCAGGCGCGGCCTGCCGCGCGGAGGCGTCGTTCAGGCGGACGCGGGTCCGGCTTTCGCCTGAACGCGCCGGGGCGCGGCCATTTCCTCGAGCTTGCGATACGCCAGCAGCTTGACGCGGTCGCTGACGAGGAACCAGGCGAGCGCATAGATCCAGACGAACAGCGCCCAGTTCCAGCCCAGCGGCGTCATGAACAGGCCGTAGACCGCGATCAGGGTGGCGAGGATCTGCGTGCCGAGCACGGCGACCCAGAGAAACGGCGCCGGGCGGATCGACCAGAACGGGCCGCGCGTGCGGGTGAGGAAGATCGTCAGGTGGCCGGCCACCGACAGCATCAGGTACATCAGCGTCTGGGTGTGCGCGCGGTCGAGGTGGTAGACGCGCTCGGCGAGGTAAAACAGGCCGAACGCGGCCAGCGGTCCGATGACGCCCAGCACTGCGGCGATTCCCAGCACCACCGGCATGTCCCAGGCCTCGGGCTGATCCTTGTAGTGAACGTTGTCGTAGGCGATCGACAGGATGGCGCCGTCGTTCAGCAGCGCCAGCATCACGATCATCACCGCAGTCAGCGGGTAGAAATTGAAGATCAGGATCGCCAGCGTCATGAACAGCAGCACGCGCAGGGTTTCGGCGATGCGGTAGATCGCGTAGCTGTTCATGCGCTGGAAGATCTTGCGGCTCTCCTGGATCGCGTCGATGATCACCGACAGGCCGGGCGTCATCAGCACGATCGATGCCGCCGCGCGCGCCGCGTCGGTGGCGCCCGATACGGCGATGCCGCAGTCGGCCTTCTTCAGCGCGGGCGCGTCGTTCACCCCGTCGCCGGTCATGCCGACGATGTGGCCGCGCTGCTGCAGGACGTCGACGATGTGGAACTTGTGCTCCGGGAACACCTGGGCGAAACCATCGGCCTGCTCGATGGATTGCGCGAGCTGCGCGGTCTCGTGGTGCTTGGTGTCGCCGAAGCCGCTCGCGTCGAGAATGTGCGTGCCGAGCCCCAGCTTCGCGGCCGTTTCGCGCGCGATGGCCAAGGCGTCGCCGGTGACCATCTTGACCTTGATGCCCATCTGCCGGGCGGTCGCGATGGTCGCCTTGGCCTGTTCCCTGGGCGGATCGAACATCGGCAGCACGCCGAGGAACTGCCACGCGCCTTCCTGGTCCGCGCGGGCGACGCCGAGCGAACGGAAGCCGCGCGCCGCGAATGCGTCGACCGCCTTCTCGACCGCGGGCCCGACCTGCGCGGCATTGGACGCCAGCGCCAGGATCACCTGCGGCGCGCCCTTGGTAACCTTGAACGGCTTGCCGTCCGCGCCCTTGACGGTGGCCTCGGTGCGCTTGTGCACCGGGTCGAAGGGCTGGAAATGGACCACCTGGTAGCCTTC
>Ga0210098_1000045_pt1 | contig 44421 bp, 37 predicted proteins | sample Joice_ThreeSqA_D_FD_184870 | JGI IMG/M metagenome (GOLD analysis project Ga0210098, IMG submission 184870) | Wetland microbial communities from San Francisco Bay, California, USA, that impact long-term carbon sequestration - Joice_ThreeSqA_D1... | ecosystem: Environmental > Aquatic > Marine >...
GGGTAGGCGACCTTGGACATGGTCGCCGCGGTCGCGATCGACGAGCCGCAGATCGAGCCGAAGCCGGCGCAGGCGACCACGGTCGACATCGCCAGCCCGCCGCGCCAGTGGCCGATGAAGGTGTAGGCCGCGCGGAACAGCTCCTGCGACATGCCGGCGCGCGAGACGAAGTTGCCCATCAGCACAAACAGCGGCACCACCGACAGCTCGTAGTCGATGCCCGCGGCGAAGGTTGTCTGCGCGAGCTGGTCGAAGGCCGCGTGCATGCCACGCGTCAGCGCAAAGCCGCCGACGCCCACGATCAGCATGGCGAAGGCGATCGGGATGCGCGCAAACGCGAGCGCGAGCAGGATCCCGAACGCGATGAGGGTTTCGATCACGCCGTCACCGCGTCAGCGATTCACCCGCCACTGCCCGTGCCGTGGCTCATGTCGCGCGCCACGCGCGCGCCGCGCAGGTAATCCAGCGCCACCGCGAACGCGGCGATCGAAGCGAGCGCCGCCATGACCGCGAACGCCCGCGTGAACGGACCGTGCGGAATATGCAGCGTCATCGTCACTTCGTTGGTATGCAGGTGGCTCGCGGACAGCACCCAGAGGCGCCAGGCAATGATCGACAGCACCACGGCGCTCAGCAGGCTCATCACCACCCGCTGTCCCTTCATCGCCCCGCGCGGCACGAAGTGATCCATGATGTCGATCGTGACGTGCCCCTCGCGCGCGGTGACCAGCGGCAGCGCGCCGAAGATCAGCACGCCCATCATGAATTCGGTCACCTCGTAGGCGCCGTAGATCGGATGGGCAAACAGCTTGCGTCCCGAGACGTCGAGAAAGGTAAGCACCATCATCGCCGCGAGGTCCGCCGCGACGACCGTGCCGAGCACCCAGCCCGCCCACCGGCCGAGCGCGCCGCGGAACAGGGCGTCGTCTGGGGGTACGCGAAATTTCATTGTCGCAAAGCCGAAATGAAAACCGCCGCAGGCCCGGTGCAGCCGGACGCCGCGGCGGTCTGCTGCGCTGCTGCGCTACTTGCCGGCCGCGACGCGAGCGACCTCGGCACGGAAGTACTTGATCGTCTCCTTGCCGTCGATGCCCATTGCATCCATCTTCGCGGCGTAATCGGCTTCGAGCTTCGCCGTGAGTTTTGCGAGTGCGGCGACGAACTCGGGCGACATCGGCTTCATCACGCCGCCCGCCTCCTTCTTCGCGGCGAGCCCCTCCTTGTCGGCGCGATCCCAGCCGGCGCCGGCGAGGCGCGCAAACTTTTCGCCCGAGACTTTCATGATCGCGTCCTGGTCAGCCTTCGAAAGGCCGGCGAACTTGTTCTTGTTGACCGCGAACCAGAACGAGGAGCTGTACAGGCCGCCTTTCACGTAGGTCGTGTACTTCACCAGGCTGGCAATCTTGAAGCTCTTCAGCGATTCCATCGGGAAGGTGATGCCGTCGGCGATGCCGGCCGAGAGGATCTCGAAGGACTTCGGCGCCGGCTGGGTGATCACCACGCCGCCGAAGGTTTCCACGATCGCGCGCGGCACGTCGCCGCCGACGCGGATCTTCTGCCCCTGCAGATCCTCGGGTTTGAGGATGAACTTCTTCGAGTGGTGCATCATGCCCGGACCGTGCGTCATCACGCCGAGCAGATGGACGTCCTTGTGGATGCCCGCCTTCTCGATGTACTTCTTGTGCGTGCGCCACAGCGCGACGCCGTTGTCGACCGCGGTGTCCCCGAGCTGCGGCAGCTCGGCGATCAGGTAGGGCATGAAGCGCTCGGGCTGGTAGCCGTAGGTCGACCAGGCGACGTCGACCTGGCCGTTGATCACCGCGTCGTAATGCTGGTTCGGACGCGCGATCGGCTTGGGCAGCATCTGGATGCGCACCCGCCCATTGGTCGCCTTCGCGACGTCGTTCGCCCAGGGCACCATGATGTACTTCACGATCGGGTGCGCCGGAGGCACCCAGTTCGACATCGTCAGCAAGACGGTGTCCGCCCGTGCCGGCACGGCGAATCCGGCCACCATGCCGGCGACGGCAAGCCCAATTGCGAATTTCCTCATGTCCCTCTCCTCCTACGGTTTCTGATAAGGCAGGGCCAGGTGCACAACGGCACCGGCCCCGGCGATGTTGCGCGGCTATGGTAGCGAATTGCGGCGCACCACGCAGGTCCGACTGCGACCGCGGCTAGCGCGCGCGCCCTGCGAGCAGCTCGATCAGCATCGTCGGCTCGGCGCCCTCCGGGCGCAGGACCTTGATCATGCGGTAAAGCTCGGCCGCGCTGCGCGCCATCGGCAGCGGCACGCCCGCCTCGCGCGCCACCGCGCCGGCGTTCTCCAGATCCTTGAGCAGCGTCGCCACGTCGCCGATCGGCGGGTCGTAGGCGCGCTTGGCGATGCGCGGCCCGAAGACCTGCAGCGGCACCGAATCGGCGAACCCGCCCTTCAGCGCCTCGGGCAGCTTGGCCGCGTCGACACCCGCGGTCTCGGCGACGCGGATCGCCTCGGCGAGCACCGGAAACAGGCAGCCGACGATGATCTGGTTGCACAGCTTGGTCGCCTGGCCGGCGCCCGAAGCACCCATGTGCGTGAAGCGCGCCGAAAGATGCGCGACCACGGGTTGCGCACGCGCGAAATCCACCGCACTGCCGCCGGCCATAATCGCCAGCGTGCCCTGCTCGGCGCCGACCACGCCGCCCGAGACCGGCGCATCGACCAGGCCCATGCCGTGCTCGGCCGCCAGTCGCTCGGCATAGGCACGCGCAGAGGCCGGCGCGATGCTGGAGAAATCGACCACCAGCTTGCCCTTGGCGCCGCCCGCGGCGACGCCCTCGGGCCCGAACAGCACCGCCTCGGCCGCTTTCTGGTCGGTGACGCAGAGCATGACGATGTCCGCGGCGCGCGCGACTTCGGCCGCCGAGCCGAGCGCGCGCGCGCCCTTTTCGACCACCGGCTTGAGCTTGTCGGGCGAGCGGTTCCACACGCTCACCGCGTAGCCCGCCGCCAGCAGGCGCAGCACCATCGGCTTGCCCATCAGGCCGAGCCCGATGTAGCCGAGCCTCAATCCGTCGCTCATGTCTTTCCTCCTCCTCGATGCGTCACCGCGCCACGAAAGGCCGAACCGACCTGCGCGGCATACTTTTCCAGAACCCCCGAAAGCCGCCGTGCGCGCGGCGGCTTCCAGCGCTTGCGCCGGCGCAGGAGCTCTGCGGCCGGCAGCGCGAGCGTCAGCCGCCGACGCGCGCAGTCGATGACGATGCGATCGCCGTTCCGGACCCAGGCGAGCGGCCCGCCGAGCGCCGCCTCGGGCGACACGTAGCCGACCATCATGCCGCGCGTCGCCCCCGAGAAGCGCCCGTCGGTGAGCAGCGCGACCTTCTCGCCCATGCCCTGGCCGTAGATCAGCGCGGTCACGCCGAGCATCTCGCGCATGCCCGGCCCGCCCCTCGGGCCCTCGTAGCGGATGACCAGCACCTCGCCTTCGGCGTAGGCACGCCGGCGCACCACCTCGGCGCAGGCTTCTTCGGAGTCGAACACCCGTGCGCGCCCCTCGAAGCGCATCGCCTTCAGGCCGGCGACCTTGATCAGCGCGCCGTCTGGCGCGAGGTTGCCTTTCAGCACCACCAGCCCGCCGGTTTCGAGCAGCGGCGTGCGGCGCACCACCTCGCCGTCGGCGCCAGGGCGATCGGCGAGCGCCTGCTCTAGGGTCGTGCCGAAGATCGTCAGGCAATCGCCGTGCAGCGCGCCGCGCGCGAGCAGCGCCTTGAGCACCGCGTACACCCCGCCGACCGCGTGCAGATCCTTGGCGAGGAAGCGGCCGCCGGGCTTCATGTCGGCGATCAGCGGCGTGCGCCGCGACACGCGCGCCAGATCGTCGAGCGAAAAGCGAATGCCGGCCTCGTGCGCGATCGCCGGGATGTGCAGCCCGGCGTTGGTCGAGCCGCCGGTGGCCGCGACCGCGGCGCAGGCGTTCTCCAGGCTCTTTTTCGTGACCAGCTCGCGCGGCAGCGGGCCGCCGTTTTTCAGCAGATCCATCGCCAACCGACCCGCCGTGCGCGCCTGCGGCAGGCGCGCCTCGGCGACCGCCGGCATGGTCGCCGAGCCGGGCAGCGCGAGCCCCAGCGTCTCGGACACCATCGCCATCGTGTTGGCAGTGAACTGCCCGGGGCAGGCACCGAGCCCCGGCAGGCAGACATGCTCGAGCGCGTCGAGATCCTCGGGCCGCAGGTCGCCCGCCATCACTGCGCCGATGGCTTCGTAGGTGTCGAGCACCGTGACGTCGCGCCCGTGCCACTGCCCGGGCAGCGCGGCGCCGCCGTAGACGAACACCGACGGCAGGTTGAGGCGCAGCATCGCCATCATCATCCCGGGCAGCGTCTTGTCGCAGCCGGCGAAGGTCACCAGCGCGTCGTAGGCGTGCCCGCGCACCACCGCCTCGACGCCGTCGGCAACCAGCTCGCGCGAGGGCAGCGAGTAGCGCATGCCGCCGTGGTTCATCGACATCGAATCGGCGACCGAGGCGCAGGCGAAATCGAACGGCACGCCGCCCTCGGCGCGCACGCCCTCGCCCGCCTCGCGCGCGAAGCTGCCGAGCAGCGCGTTGCACGGCGTGTTGCGCGCATCCGTTGAAGCGATGCCGACGAACGGCCGCGCGATCTCGGCATCCGACAGGCCGAGTCCGCGCAGGAAGGCGCGGTGCGGCGCGCGGTCGAGCCCCTCCACGGTCACCCGCGAAGGCAGGATCGGAATGACCTTGTTCGCCTTGCGGCGGGCGGGCGCCTTCCTCGGCCGAGTCGACATGGGCGCCTATTCTATGTGCCGCCGCCGGGAACGACGCGCCGCACCACCGCGCCGACCGACAGTCCCTGAGCGACGATCGAGAACACCACGACGACGTAGGTCACTGCAATCAGCAGCTCGCGCGCCTCGCCGCCCGCCGGCAGGCCGAGCGCGAGCGCGACCGAAATGCCGCCGCGCAGCCCGCCCCAGGTCATCACGGTGATCGCGCCCGGGGTGAAGCTGCGCCGGCGACGCATCGCGAGCACCGGCAGGCCGACGCTGATCCAGCGCGCGAGCAGCACCACGGGAATCGTCAGCAGGCCGGCGACGAGGGTCGCGCCGCTGAAGCTGAGCACCAGGATCTCGAGGCCGAGCAGCACAAACAGCACCGCGTTCAGGATCCCGTCGACCAGCTCCCAGAACGTGTCGAGGTGCTCGCGCGTGGTGTCGCTCATCGCGGAGCGACGGCCCTGATTGCCGACGACAAGGCCCGCCACCACGATCGCGATCGGCCCCGAGGTATGCAGCGCGCCGGCGAGCGCGTAGCCGCCCATCACCAGCGCGAGCGTGAGCAGCACCTCGACCTGGTAGCTGTCGACGCTTTTCAGCATCCAGTAGGCCAGCGTTCCGAGCCCGAGGCCGAGCAGCAGGCCGCCGATCGCCTCGATCGCGAACAGCCCCGCGATTGCGCTTGCCGAGATGCCGACGTCCCGGGTCGCGATCTCGAGCAGGACCAGAAAGATCACCACGCCCACGCCATCGTTGAACAGCGACTCGCCGGTGACCTTGAGCTCGAGGCTCTTGGGGACCTTCGCGCTCTTGAGGATGCCGAGTACCGCGATCGGGTCGGTCGGCGAGATCAGCGCGCCGAACACCAGGCACCAGATGTAGGACAGCGAGAAGCCGGCCAGCGGCAGGAGAACGTACATCGCGCCTCCGACGAGCACCGTCGAGAGCAGCACGCCCGCCGTCGCCAGCGTCCCGACGATGAACTTCTGCTGCGCGAGCTTGCTCAGGTCGACATGCAGCGCGCCGGCGAACAGCAGAAAGCTCAGCATGCCGTGCATCAGCGCCTGGTTGAAGTCGATGCGCGCGACGACCTGCTCGGCCCAGGTCCTCACGTCGTAGCCCAGGGCGCCGCCCGCGATCAGCGCGAGCGAGAGCAGGAGCGCGATCAGCATCACGCCGATCGTGGTCGGCAGGCGCAGCAGGCGGTGGTTGGCGTAGGCGAGCAGCGCGGTGAGCGAGACGAGCAGCGCGACGACGTCCAGCAGCTGCATGGCGCGGGCGCCCGTCAGCTCGGAAAATGGGCGTCGAGGTCGGCGACCGCGGCGGCATCGAGCAGCCGCGCCGAACGTCCGCTGAGCAGGAAGTACAGCTTCGCGGTCTCTTCCATCTCCTCGGCGTTGTACACCGCGTCCTCGAGCGAGCTGCCCGCGACGACCGGACCGTGGTTCGCGAGCAGCAGCGCATGGTGCTTGTCCGCCTTCGCGCGCACCGCCTCGGCGAGCGCGCGGTCGCCGGGGCGGAAGTACGGCACGAGCGGCAGGCGGCGGATGCGCAACACGTAGTAGGCGGTGATCGGCGGCAGCACGTCGTCGGGCCTGTCGTGCGCGAGACAGGACAGCGCCACGCAGTGCGTGCAATGCAGGTGCACGATGCCCTGCGCACCCGGGCGCGCCTGGTACATCGCCAGGTGCAGGAAGGCCTCTTTCGACGGCGGATCGCCGGCGACATGCGTTCCGGCGGCGTCGACCTTGGCGATGCGCGCCGGGTCGAGCCGTCCGAGGCAGGAATTGGTCGGCGTGACCAGCAGGCCGTCGGGCAGGCGCACCGACAGGTTGCCCGCGCTGCCGTGCGCGTAGCCACGCGCGTAGAGCGACTGCCCGAACAGCACCAGCGCCTCGCGCAGCTGCGTCTCGTTCATCCCAGCACCTCGAAAGCACGGGCAAAGAAATCCGGGCCGCCGAAATTGCCCGACTTGAGTGCGAGCAGGCAGGGCGCAGCCCCGAGCGCAGCGGTCCACGGCACGCCCGGGGCGATCTCCGGACCGATCGCGAGCGCCTTGACGCCGAGCGCCTCGACCACCGCGCCCGAGGTTTCGCCGCCGGCGACGACAAAGCGCCGTACGCCGGCGGCGGCGAGCGCGCTGGCGATACGGCGGAAGGCCTCTTCGACCAGCTCGGCGGCGCGCGCCTGGCCGAGCGCCGCGCGCGCCTGCGACACGCGCTCCGGCGGCGCCGAGGCGGAAATCAGGAGCGGCGTCACGCCGAGCTGCTTGCGCGCCCAGGCCAGGGCTTCTGCGACATGATCAGGACCCTGGGCAAGCTCCAGCGGATCGAGCTGGAAAATCGGATAGCGATCGCGCACCGCGTCGACCTGAGCGAGCGTGGCCTGCGAGCAGCTGCCCGAGAGCACCACGCCCGGCGCGTCGATGCGCGGCAGCACCGATTGCGCGTCCTTCGGCGCCACGCGGCCCTGCCGCGCCAGCGCGCGCGCCAGCCCCATGCCGAGCCCGGCGCCGCCGGTGGTAAGCGCCAGGTCGAGACAGGCCTGCCCGGCAGTGACGAGATGTTCATCGCGAATGGCATCGAGGATCGCGTGGCGCACACCATCGCAGCGCAGTTGCGTGCAGCGCGCACGCAGCGCGTCGACCCCGGCCTCGAGGTCGGCGGTGGAAAGCAGCCCGACCTTGCCGTCGGTCTGCGCGGTAAGCACGCGCACGAGGTTCGAATCGGTCATCGGGGTGAGCGGGTGGTCGCGCATGCCGGAGTCCGAGAGCAGCAGGTCGCCGACGAACAGGTGCCCGAGGTAGACCGTGCGGCCGTTGCGCGGGTAGGCCGGCGTCGCGACCGTGAACGCGGCGCCGAGCGCGCGCATCAGCGCCTCGGCCACCGGGCCGATGTTGCCGCGCGGCGTCGAATCGAAGGTCGAGCAGACCTTGAAGTAGATGCGCTCGGCGCCGCGCGCCTGCAACCACGCGAGCGCGGCGAGCGACCAGGCCACCGCCTCCTCGGGCGGGTTGGTGCGCGACTTGAGCGCCACCACCACCGCGTCGGCGGCGGGAATCTCGAGCGCTTCGTCCGGCACGCCGTTGACCTGCGTGACCGACAGTCCTTCGCGCGCCAGCGTCACGCCGAGGTCGGTGGCGCCGGTGAGGTCGTCCGCGATGCAGCCGATCAGCATGGGCCGATCATAGCCTGCACCGCGCAAATCAGATTGCAGCTTGCGAATCGCTCGGGCGCTAGGACGCGGCCGCGCGGCGCGCGGCGAGGAGCTGCTCGAAGCCCGCCGCGTCGAGCGGCTCGCTGAAGTAGTGGCCCTGCCACTCCTCGCAGCCGAGCGCGCGCAGCCGCTCGAGCTGGGCGGCGGTCTCGACGCCCTCGGCGGCCACCGCCAGCCCGAGGCCCTGCGCCATGGTGGCGATCGCCTGCACGATCTTCGCGTCCGCCGGGTGCGAATCGAGCTCGCGCAGGAACGAGCGGTCGATCTTCAGCTTGTCGATCGGCAGGCGCCGCAGGTAGGCGAGGCTCGAATAGCCGGTGCCGAAGTCGTCGATCGCGACGCGCACGCCGAGCGCCGCGGCCCGGCGCAGCGTATTGATGTTCTCCGGCAGATGCGACATCAGCACGCGCTCGGTGACCTCGAGCTCGAGCCAGCGGCCGTCGATGCGGTTCGCCTGCAGCGCGGCCTGCAGCCGCGCCACGTAGGCATCGCCCTGCGCCAGCTCCGCGCTCGAGACGTTGATCGCGAACCACAGCGGCTCGCCGAAGCGCCGCTGCCAGGCGGCGACCTGCGCCAGGCTGCGCTCGATCGTCCACTCGCCGAGGGCGCGGATCAGCCCGGACTGCTCGGCCGCCGGCACGAAGTCATCCGGCATCACCAGTCCGCGCAGCGGGTGCTGCCAGCGCGCCAGCACCTCGGCGCCGACGATGCGCGCGCCCTGCCCCGGCACGCCGCGCACCACCGGATGGTAGTTGAGCACGAACTCACCGCGCGACAATGCGCCGCGCAGGTCGTTCTCCAGCGCAAGCCGCTCGGCAGCGAGGGTGGCGAATTCCGGCGCAAAGAAGCGGTAGATGTTGCGTCCGCCGTCCTTCGCCGCGTGCATCGCGGCGTCCGCGTTCCGGAGCAGCGTGGCGGCATCGTGCGCGTCGTTCGGATACAGGCTGATGCCGATCGAGGCGCCGACCGACAGCGTGCGACCCTCGATGGTGAACGGCCGCGCGAGCGTCGCCTGCACGCGCTGCGCGGCGGCGGCCGCATCCGCGGGCGAGCGCACCCCGTCCCAGAGCAGCACGAACTCGTCGCCGCCGAGCCGCGCCAGCATGTCCTCGTGGCGCACGGTATTCGCCAGGCGCTCGGCGACCGCGCGCAGCAGCGCGTCGCCCGCCTGGTGGCCGAGGGAATCGTTGACCAGGCGGAACTGGTCCAGATCGACGAACAGCAGCGCGATTTGCGCGCGGCTGCGCGCCGCCGCGACGATCGCACGCTGGATGCGCTCGGCGAGCAGCGCGCGGTTCGGCAGCCCGGTCAGCGCGTCGCGCTTGGCGAGGTACTCGAGCCGCTCCTCGGCCTGCCTGCGCGCGGTGATGTCGGCCGCGGTGCCGCGATAGCCCGCGAGCCGTCCGCCGCGATCGAGCACCGGCACGCCGCTCATCGACAGCCAGATCGCCCGCCCGGCCTTGGTCATGACGCGGAACACCTGGTCGCGGAACGGCCGGCCCTGCGCGCTGCGCTCGTCGAACCAGGCCTGCGACGCGCGCGCCTCGCCGAGCGGCATGAATTCGAGCAGCGTGCGGCCGAGCATCTCCGCCTGCGCATAGCCGAGCACCGCCTCGACGCGCTCGGACAGATAGCGCAGGCGCCAGTCGGTGCCGACCTCCCAGACGTACTCGCCGGCGGCCTCGACCACGTCGCGAAAGCGCCGCTCGCGCTCGGCGAGCGCGTCGCGCGCACGCCGCATCTCCGAGACGTCGCGCAGCACCGACTGCACGAGCAGCCGGCCGTTCTCGAGATAGGAGATGCTCGCCGCCTCGACCACCGCCTCGCTGCCGTCGCGGCGCAGCAGGCGCCGCGTCTCGAAGCCGCTCGCGCCGGGACCGCTCGAGTGAAAGCGCATCCGCTCCTGCAGGCGGGCACGGTCCTCGGGATGCACCATGTCCTCGATCCGTAGCCCGGCGAGCTGCGCCGGGGTCGCGCGCAGCAGGCGCGCCGCCGCGGGGTTGGCGTATTCGATCAGGCCCCCGCTGTGCACCACGACCGCGTCGGGCGAGAGCTCGACCAGCGCCCGGTAGCGGGTCTCTGCGTCGCGCAGTGCGTGCTCGGCACGCTTGGCGGCATCGACGTCGATGGTGATGCCCGAGATGCGCCTGGCGCGGCCGTCGGGCTCGCGCGCCACGACGCGCCCGATCGCGCGCAGCCAGCGCCACTCGCCCGGTTTGGTCGCGAAGCAGTACTCCGCCTGGTACTCCGCGACCTTGCCCTTGAGCACGTCGGTGAACGCCTTGCGCGCCGCCTCGCGATCCTCCGGCCGGATCAGCGCCAGCAGGTCGGCGGCGCGGATGATCTCGTCCTTCGGCGCGCGGCCGAACAGCTCGGCCCAGCGCGCGCTCATGAACAGCCGGTCGCTCGGCACGTCGAGGTCCCACAGCGTCAGGCGCGCCCCGTCGACCGCGAGATCGAGCCGCTGGCGCGCGTCGGCGGCGGCCGCCTCGGCCGTGCGCTGCAGCGTCACGTCGCGCCCGACGCCGCGGTAGCCGAGGAAGACGCCGTCGGCGCCCAGCCGCGGCTCGCCCGAGACGCAGTGAATGATGCGCGGACCCTGCGCCGCGGCGCGCGACAGCTCGAGGTCGAAGAACGGCAGACGCGCGGCGAGCTGCTCGCGATGCTCGGCAAGCGCCGCCGGCGCGATCTCGACCGCGGCGACTTCCCAGAGGCGCTGCCCGACCACCCGCGCCTCGCCGAACAGCGCGGTCAGCGGCGCGCCGCCGGCGAGCCAGCGGATGCGGCCCTCCGGGTCGCTTTCCCAGAACCAGTCCGCCGACAGCGCGGTCAGGTGGCGAAAGCGCTCGCTGTCGGCGCGCAGCGTCTCGATCGCCTGCGCGTCGCGCGCGCGCAGGGCGCGCGCCAGCACGTACACCAGGCCGCCGATGAACAGCGCGAGCGCCACGGCGTGCACCGCGGCCGAGGACTGGCTATCGAGCCTGGCCTGCACGTACAGATGCACGGCGGCGAGCAGCGCGCCGCCCGCCGCGAGGTAGACGACGATGCCGCGCGACGGTGCGTCGCGCTTGAGCCGGTCGACGACGTCTCTTAGGCCGTCCACGCCGGACTCAGGACGCGGCTGATTCCCGCACCGGGGGCGCCACCTTGAGCACCTCGTCGATCGTCGTCAGCCCGGCGGCGACTTTCATCGCGCCGCTCACGCGCAGGGATTTCATGCCCTCCTTGAGCGCGAGCTCGCGGATCTGTCCGACATCGGCGCCGTTGGCGACGAGCTGCTTGACCGCGCCCGAATACAGCAGCGTCTCGTAGATGCCCACCCGCCCCTGAAAGCCGGTCATGCGGCACTCCAGGCAGCCGACCGGCTTGTACAGCGCCGGCGGGCGGTTCGACTTCCACGGCGCGACCAGCGCGTCCCAGGCCGCCTCGTCCTCGACGCGATGAAGCTCGACCTTCTGCTTGCAATGCGCGCAGAGCGTGCGCACCAGCCGCTGCGCCATCACCCCGTTGACCGTCGCGTTTAGCAGGTAGGGGGGCACGCCGAGCTCGAGCAGGCGCGTGATCGACAGCGGCGCGTCGTTGGTGTGCAGCGTCGAGAGCACGAGGTGGCCGGTGAGCGCAGCCTGCACCGCCATCTCGGCGGTCTCCAGGTCGCGAATCTCGCCGACCATGATGATGTCCGGGTCCTGGCGCATCAGCGCGCGCACGCCGTCGGCGAAATTCAGGTCGATCGCGCCCTGCACCTGCATCTGATTGAACGACGGCTCGACCATCTCGATCGGATCCTCGATCGTGCAGACGTTCACCTCGGGCGTGGCGAGCTGCTTGAGCGTCGAGTACAGCGTCGTGGTCTTGCCCGAGCCGGTCGGCCCGGTCACCAGCACGATGCCGTTCGGCTTCTCGGTCATCTTCTTCCAGCGTACGTCGTCGTCTTCGGAGAAACCGAGCTCGCGGAAGTCCCGCACCAGCACTTCGGGGTCGAAGATCCGCATCACGAGCTTCTCGCCGAAGGCCGTCGGCAGCGTCGACAGGCGCAGCTCGACCTCGGCGCCGTCGAGCGTGCGCGTCTTGATGCGCCCGTCCTGCGGACGGCGCTTCTCGACCACGTCCATGCGGCCGAGGATCTTGATGCGGCTGGTCATCGCGTTCAGCACCGCCGCCGGAATCTGGTAGACCTGGTGCAGCACGCCGTCGATGCGGAAGCGCACGATGCCGAGCTCGCGCCGCGGCTCGATGTGAATGTCGCTCGCGCGCTGCTCGAAGGCGTACTGCCACAGCCAGTCGACGACCCGCACGACGTGCGCGTCGTTCGCGTCGATCTGCTTGTTCGCTGCGCCCAGCTCGACCAGCTGCTCGAAATTGGACAGCCCCGAGCCGGCGCCGGCCGCGCGGTTCGCGCCCTTGACCGACTTCGCGAGGTTGTAGAACTCGGACTGAAAGCGGTCGATATCGACCGGGTTGGCGATCACCCGCCGGATGCCGAGCCTGAGAATCCCGGCCAGCTCGCGCTCCCACTCGCGCACGAAAGGCTCGGCGGTCGCGATGACCGCTTCCTTGCTCGTCACCGCCACCGGCAGCACGCGGAAGCGGCTCGCGTAGGCGTTCGACATCACCTCGGTCACCGCGGAGAAGTCGACCTTCAGCGGGTCGATGTGCATGTACTCCATGCCCACGCGCTTGGCGAGCCACTCGGTGAGCACTTCGATCGTGAGCTGCTTGTGCCCGCCGCCGCCGAGCGGCTTCCAGTGCTGGTCGGCGACGATCACCAGCGGGTGCTGGACGCCGCGGTAATAGCGGCGCTCCTTCTTCAGCTGCTCGGCGATGGCGGCGTCGACGAGACCGTCCTCGACCAGCCAGTCGAGGACTTCAGCGATGGTGAGCCGGTGTTCGGCGACCTGAGGTTGGACTGCGGCCATGCCAAGTGGTTGAGTTTGCGGCATTATGCCTGTCGGCCCCGCCATCCCACAATGACCCAATGCCCGATTCCCGTCCGCGCGCCCTCGCCCAAGACGTCAAAGTCCGTGAAGTCTGGGCCTGGAGCATGTATGACTTCGCCAATTCGGGATACACGACGGTGGTCATCACCGCCGTATTCAATGCCTTTTTCGTCGCGGCGGTCGCCGGCAATGCGGACTGGGCGACCTTCGCCTGGACCGCGTCGCTGTCGCTGTCCTACCTCGCGGTCCTGATCAGCGCGCCGCTGGTCGGCGCCTGGGCCGACGCCCACGCCGCGAAAAAGCGCCTGCTGCTCGTCGCCACCGCGGGCTGCGTCGCCTTCACCGCGCTGCTCGTGTTCGCCTCGCCGTCGACGCTCGTGCTCACCGTGCTGTGCGTCATCGTGTCGAACTTCTTTTTCGCCACCGGAGAGAACCTGATCGCCGCGTTCCTGCCCGAGCTCGCCGACTCGCGCGCCATGGGACGCGTCTCGGGCTGGGGCTGGAGCTTCGGCTACCTCGGCGGCATCGTCGCGCTCGGGCTGTGCATCGCCTATATCTTCTGGGCCCGCGCGCAGGGCCAGGCGGCCGAGCAGTACGTGCCGGCGACGATGCTGATCACCGCGGCGCTGTTCGCGCTGTCGGCGACGCCGACCTTCATCTGGCTGCGCGAGCGCGCCCAGCCGCAGCGCGTGGCGGTCTCCGGCGCACTGCGCGAGGCCTGGGCACGGGTGCACCAGACCATCCGCCACGCCCAGGCATACCGCGACCTGCGCCGCTTCCTGGTGTGCATCGTGTTCTACCAGGCCGGCATCATGGCGGTGATCGCGCTCGCCGCGATCTACGCGCAGCAGGCGATGAAATTCACCACGCTGCAGACCATGATCCTGATCTTCGCGGTGAACTTCTTCGCCGCGGCGGGGGCCTTCGGCTTCGGCTACCTGCAGGACCGGATCGGCCACGTGCGCGCCATGGCGCTGGTGCTCGCCGGCTGGATCGTGATGATCGGCCTGGCCTACGTCGCGGTCGACGCGCTGCTGTTCTGGATCGCCGCGATCCTCGCCGGCCTGTGCATGGGCTCGGCGCAGGCCGCCGGCCGTGCAATCGTCGGCTATCTCGCGCCGCCGGCGCGGCTGGCGGAATTCTTCGGCCTGTGGGGGCTCGCGGTGAAGACCGCGTCGATCTTCGGTCCGCTGACCTACGGCATCGTCACCTGGGTCTTCCAGGGCAACCACCGGCTGGGGATCCTCGCGGTCGGCGCCTACTTCGTGGTCGGGCTGGTGCTGCTGGTCGGCATCGACATCGAGCGCGGCCGGCGCGCGGCGCTCGGCGAAGGATGATGCCCGTCGTCGGCTTCGGTTAGCATTTCGGTTCAGGCCATAACCCCAGGAGGAGTAGGACAATGACGATCAAAGTGGGCGACCGCGTTCCCGACGGCAAGCTTGCAGAGTCGACCGAATTCGACGCCGCCTGCCCTGTCGCGCCGAAGGACGTGAGCGTCGCGGAAGCGGTCAAGGGCAAGAAAATCGCCGTGTTCGGCGTGCCGGGTGCGTACACCCCGACCTGCTCGGCGAAGCACGTGCCGAGCTACCTGTCGAATCTCGACAAGCTGAAGGCCAAGGGCCTCGACGAAGTCTGGTGTGTGGCGGTAAACGACGGCTTCGTGATGGCCGCCTGGGGCAAGGACCAAGGCGCGATCGGCAAGATCCGCTTTCTCGGCGACGGCGCCGCGGCCTGGACCAAGGCGCTCGGCCTCGAGCTCGATCTCAACGCGCGCGGCATGGGCACGCGCATGCAGCGCTTCTCGATGCTGCTCGACGACGGCGTGGTCAAGCAGCTCAACGTCGAGGGACCCGGCAAGTTCGAGGTCTCCGGCGGCGACACGATGCTCAAGCAGCTCGGCTGATTCTCGCCGGCCTGAAGCGAAAACGGGGCGCCGCGGCGCCCCGTTCCTATTGCGCCTGACTGCGCGCGTGCGGGTGGCGGATGTCCTTGCCGCCGATCAGGTAGACGACGTACTCGGCCAGGTTGCGCGCATGGTCGCCGACGCGCTCAAGCGCCTTGGTCATCAGCACCACCTCGACCACATGGCCGACGTTGCGCGCATCCTCCAGCAGGAAGGTCGACACCCGTCGCAGGCTGGCCTGGAACTCTTCGTCGAGCTCGCCGTCGCGCGCGATCAGCGCCTGCGCCTTGTCGGCGTCGAAGTTGTCGTACAGCGCAACCGATTCCTCGACGTACCTGAGCGCGAGCCGCCCCATCGCCTGCACGTCGCGCAGCAGCTTCGCGCTCGGTCGCCGCCGCTCGCGCTCGTCGCCGAAGATCGTGCGCACCGAGCGCGCGATGCGCGCCGCCTCGTCGCCGATCCGCTCCAGATCGGTGACCGCCTTCGACACCGCGACCACCGCGCGCAGGTCGCGCCCCACCGGCGCGCGCTGCCCGACGAGCCACCACAGGTTGTCGTCGAGCTCGAGCTCCAGCGCGTCGACCTGGTCCTCGCGCGCGAGCACCCGCGCGGCGAGCGCCGCGTCGGCGGTACGCAGCGCCTCGAGCGCCTCGCGGCACTGCTCGACGGCGAGGCCGCCCATCTCGAGCACCATCAGGTTGAGATTGGTCAGCTCGCCGTCGTAGCGGCGCACGGTATGGCCTTCGAGGTATTCGGTCGAGGTGCTCATGGCTGGCGGCCTCTTATCCGAATCTTCCCGTGATGTAGTCCTCGGTCAGCTGGTGCTGCGGCTGGGTGAAGATCTGCCTGGTCTCGCCGACCTCGATCAGGTCGCCGAGGTGGAAATAGGCGGTGCGCTGCGACACGCGTGCGGCCTGCTGCATGGAGTGGGTGACGATGCAGATGGTGTAGTTCTCGCGCAGCTCGTCGATCAGCTCTTCGATGCGCGCGGTCGCGATCGGATCGAGCGCCGAGCAGGGCTCGTCCATCAGGATCACCTCGGGGTGCACTGCGATCGAGCGCGCGATGCACAGCCGCTGCTGTTGCCCGCCCGAGAGGCCCGTGCCGGGCTCCTGCAGGCGGTCCTTGACCTCGTTCCAGAGACTGGCCCGTTGCAGGCTGGTCACCACGATCTCCTCGAGCTCGGTCCTGTCCTGCGCAAGGCCGTGGATGCGCGGCCCGAAGGCGACGTTCTCCCAGATCGACTTGGGAAACGGATTCGGCTTCTGGAACACCATGCTGACCTGCGCGCGCAGCGGCACGACGTCGACGTCGCGTCCGTTGACGTCCTTGCCGTCCATCACGATCTCGCCGCTCACCCGGCAACCGACGATGGTGTCGTTCATGCGGTTCAGGCAGCGCAGGAAGGTCGACTTGCCGCAGCCCGAGGGGCCGATCATCGCCAGCACTTCGTTGTTGCCGAGATCGATGTTGACGTCTTTCACCGCGTGCTTTTCGCCGTAGTACACGTTCACGCCGGTGCAGCGCATGCGCGGATCCGACGCGCGCACCGTGCCCACCGTCTGGCCGCGCTCGTCGCGGCCGACGGTCGTGGTCGGCGCCACCGCGGCGGCGGCGCTCGCCCGTGACGGGTCGACTTGCCGTTGAAGGTTCGATTTCATGCTGGCCGCCTGCGTTTCCATGTGGTTTGGTCCTTTCGGGTCGCCGTTCATCGACGCGCGGCCCGGATCACCAGCGCCGCTCGAAGCGCCGGCGCATCATCACCGCGAAGAGATTCATCGCGATGAGGAATGCGAGCAGCACCATGATCGCCGCCGACGTGCGTTCCACGTACGCGCGCTCCGGGCTGTCTGCCCAGAGATAGATCTGCACCGGCAGCACGGTCGACGGATCGAACACGCCGCCCGGGATATCGGCGATGAACGCGACCATGCCGATCATGAGCAGCGGCGCGGTCTCGCCGAGCGCCTGCGCCATGCCGATGATCGTGCCGGTGAGCATGCCCGGCATCGCGAGCGGCAGCACGTGGTAGATCATCGCCTGCACCGGCGAGGCGCCGACGCCGAGCGCCGCCTCGCGGATCGACGGCGGCACCGACTTGAGCGCCGCACGGCTGGCGATGATGATCGTCGGCAGCGTCATCAGCGTGAGCACCAGGCCGCCGACCATCGGTGCAGAGCGCGGCAGGCCGAAGAAGTTGATGAATACCGCGAGGCCGAGCAGGCCGAACACGATCGAGGGCACCGCTGCAAGGTTGTTGATGTTGACTTCGATCAGATCGGTCCAGCGGTTGCGCGGCGCGAACTCCTCGAGGTACACCGCCGCCGCCACGCCGAGCGGGAACGACAGCAGCAGCGTGACCAGCAGCGTGTAGAACGAGCCGACCGCCGCGCCCCAGATGCCCGCCAGCTCGGGGTCGCGCGAGTCACCGCGGGTGAAAAAGTCGACGTTGAAGCGCTTCTCGAGCCGGCCGTCGGCAATGAGCTTGTCGACCCAGCGCAGCTGATCGTCCTTCAGCCGCCGATCCTTCTCGACACCGCCGCGCTTGATGTTGCCCTTGACCAGCATGTCGACGTCGTCGTCGGCCGGCACCCACAGCGACACGGTCTGGCCGATCAGGCCCGGGTCGGCGAGCACCTTCGCGCGCAGATCGAAGGCCGCGCCGTTGCTCACCAGGCCGTAGAGCGCGATGCGCTCGCGCCGGCTGCGCGCCTCGGGAAACATCTCGCGCAGCGTGCGCTTGATGATGCCGCCATAGTCGGCGCGGCCGAGCACCGCGGGATCGCGCCTGCCCTGGGGATCGATCTGCGCAGCGTCGATGCGCACGTCGAGGCGCAGATGAGTCTGCCAAAACGCCGAGTACCCGTTGGAGATGATGCTCGCGAACAGGATCACGAGAAACGCGAGGCCGAGCCCGATCGCGATTCGGCCGTACATCCGGAAGCGCCGCTCGGCGGCGCGCCGGCGCACCATCCCGGCCACGATGACATCGACGTTGCGCCGTGGCCCGGCGGCACCCGGAACGCTCAGCGCAGCTTCACTCATACTGCTCCCGATAGCGGCGCACGATGTACAGCGCGATCACGTTCAGGCACAGGGTCACGAGGAACAGCACCAGGCCGAGCGCGAACGCAGCGAGCGTTTTCGGGCTGTCGAATTCCTGGTCGCCGATCAGCAGGGTGACGATCTGCACGGTCACCGTGGTCACCGCCTGGAACGGGTTCGCGGTCAGGTTGGCCGCGAGGCCCGCGGCCATGACCACGATCATGGTCTCGCCGATCGCGCGCGATACCGCGAGCAGGATCGCGCCGACGATGCCGGGCAGCGCCGCCGGAAAGATGACCTTGCGGATGGTCTCGGCCTGGGTCGCGCCCATGCCGTAGGCGCCGTCGCGCAGCGACTGCGGCACCGCGTTCATGACGTCGTCCGAAAGCGACGAGACGAACGGAATGATCATGATGCCCATCACCAGCCCGGCGGCGAGCGCGCTCTCGGAGGCGATATTCAGCCCGAGCAGCGCGCCGTTGTCGCGCAGGAACGGCGCGACGATGAGGGCGGCGAAAAAGCCGTAGACCACCGTCGGGATGCCGGCGAGGATCTCGAGCGCCGGCTTGGCCGTCGTGCGCAGCCGCGGGCCGGCGTACTCGGAGAGGTAGATCGCCGACATCAGGCCGATCGGCACCGCGACCAGCATCGCGATCAGCGTGATCATCAGCGTACCGGCGAAGATCGGCACTGCGCCGAACGCGCCCGAGGAGCCGACCTGGTCGGCGCGGATCGCGATCTGCGGGCTCCAATCCAGGCCGAAGAGAAAGTCGGTCAGCGGCACGGCGTGAAAGAAACGGATCGACTCGAACAGCACCGAGAGCACGATGCCCACGGTGGTGAGGATCGCGACCGTCGAGCAGGCCACGAGGACCCAGAGCACGATGTGCTCGACCGCGTTGCGCGCCCGCTGCTGCGGGCGGATCCTGGTGAGGGTCATCGCCATGGCGACGATCGCGAGCGCGAGCGCGACGACGAACAGCGCGGCATGGCTGATCGCCTGCAGGCTGCGGTAGCGCTCGGCCGCGGCGAGGATCGCCGCGTCTGGCTTGGACGAGACGATGCTGCCGCGCACCAGGTTCTTGATGTCGTTGACCACCAGGGTCAGCCGGTCGGCGCCCAGGTTGCGCAGCTCCTCGGGCAGCTGCGCCACGACGAGCTTGGTGATGATCGTGCCCTCGAACGATACCCAAAGCCCGAGCAGCAGCAGGGCGGGCAGTGCGCACCAGATCGCCACGTACAGGCCGTAGTAGGCGGGCAGCGAATGCAGCGTGCGCAGCTTGCCCTGCGCGACGCTGAACGCGCGCCGGCGTCCCATGAAATAGGCCATGCTGCTCATCACGAGCAGCATGGCGATCAGCAGCGGGGCGCTCATCGGCGCGGGTGTGGTGCGGCGGTTGTGCCGGCTGCGCGGTGGCGGGCCTCGGCCGCCGCGCGCCGAAGGTTTCGCTCGTTACTTCGCCGCCATCGTCATCATTGCTTTTGACGAGCCCGCGTACTTGCTGCGCTCGGCGTCCGGCATCGGGATCAGGCCGCGCTCGGCGAGGTAGCCGTCCGGTCCCCAGGCCTTTTCGCTGGTGAACTCCGCGATGTACTCCTTGAGTCCGGGAATCACCCCGACGTGCGCCTTTTTCACGTAGAAGAACAGCGGCCGCGACACCGGGTACTTGCCGCTCGCGATCAGCTCGAACTCGGGCTTCACGCCGTCGATCGAGACACCCTGCATCTTGTCGCGGTTCTGGTCGAGGAAGCTGTAGCCGAAGATCCCGTAGGCGTTCGGATTCGCCTCGAGCTTCTGCACGATCAGGTTGTCATTCTCGCCCGCTTCGATGTAGCCGCCGTCTTCGCGCACCGTCTGGCAGACCGCCTTGTACTTCTTCTTGTCGGCCTTCTTCATCGCCTTGATGAAGCCGAAGTGCTCGCAGCCCTCATCCATCACCAGCTCGGTGAACGCATCGCGCGTGCCGGAGGTGGGCGGCGGGCCGAGCACCTCGATCTTCGAGTTCGGCAGGCTCGGGTTGATCTGGTTCCAGGTCTTGTAGGGATTGGCGACCAGCGTGTCGCCGCCCTTGGGATCGGGAACGTCCTTGGCGAGCGCGAGCCAGAGCTCCTTGCGCGTCATCGCAACCGGCTTGGCCGCCTTCGAATGCGCGACCGTGATGCCGTCGTAGCCGATCTTCACTTCGACGACTTCCTTGACGCCGTTCTTGGCGCAGGTCTCGAGCTCGGTCTTCTTGATCGCGCGCGAAGCGTTGGTGATGTCGGGGTGCTGCACGCCGACCCCGGCGCAGAACAGCTTGATGCCGCCGCCCGAGCCGGTCGACTCGATCTTCGGGGTCTTGAACTGGGTGGTCTTGCCGAACTGCTCGGCCACCACCGTGGCGAACGGATAGACGGTCGACGAGCCTACGATGCTGATGTAGTCGCGCGAGGACTGGGCCTGCGCGAGGCCGGCGCCGAGCGCGACGCACGCGCCCAGGCCGGCAAAAACGGTCTTCTTGATCATGAACTTACTCCTCTCTGAGCGGTCTGATTTGCGTCGCTGCACAACGCACGGCCCGAAACTCTGGGACGGGCAGCGCAGCGTGCAACAGCCGGCAGTCTGCCGAGGCCGTGTGACAGGAACATGACAGCGACATCTTTTCGAAGTCGGCGTGCCGACAGGGGCCGCAGCGCCCGCCGCGTCGCTTGGGCGGACCCGGGTCGTCGCGACGCTAAAATAACGCCCCTTCGCGCCCGCCTGTCGGCGGCGCCCGCCCGGGAACCGATCACGCCGTGACCACGACAGGCTTGTTGACCCGCTGCGCCTTGGTCGGTGCCCTGCTCGCCGGCTTCATCGCCGCGGCGCCCGCTGCCGAGCTGCCGCGCAAGGTCGCGTCCTTCGAAGGCGTCGACGAGTACCGCCTCGACAACGGCCTGCGCGTGCTGCTGGTGCCGGCGCCGGGCGTCGATACCGTCACCGTGCACATCACCTACCTCGTCGGCTCGCGCCACGAGGGCTACGGCGAAAAAGGCATGGCGCACCTGCTCGAGCACATGCTGTTCAAGGGCACCCAGCGTCATCCCGACGTCAAGCAGGAAGCCGAAGCGCGCGGCGCACGCTGGAACGGCACCACCTCCTTCGATCGCACCAACTACTACGAGACACTGACCGCAAACCCGGACAACCTCGACTGGGCGCTCGGCATGGAAGCCGACCGGATGGTCAACGCGTTCGTCGCCAAGGCCGATCTCGACAGCGAGATGACCGTCGTGCGCAACGAGTTCGAGATGGGCGAGAACAGCCCCGGATCGATCCTCTACCAGCGCATGCAGCGCCTGGCGTTCTCCTGGCACAACTACGGCTACGCGATCATCGGCTCGCGCTCGGACATCGAGCGCGTGCCGATCGAGAAGCTGCAGGCCTTCTACCGCACCTGGTACCAGCCGGACAACGCGGTGCTGATCATCGCGGGACGTTTCGGCGTCGCCCATGCGCTCGATGAAGTCGCCAAGACCTTCGGCGCGATCCCGCGCCCGAGTCGCGCGCTGCCCACGCAGTACACGGTGGAGCCGCCCCAGGACGGCGAGCGCGCGGTGACGCTGCGCCGCACGGGCGATACCCAGATCGTGGCGACGATGTACCGCGTGCCGGCGGCAAGCCACCCGAGCTATCCCGCGATCGACGTGCTGGTGCGCGTGCTCGGCAGCACGCCGAACGGCCGCCTGCACCGCGTCCTGGTGCAGGGCGGGCTGGCGAGCGCGGCCTGGGGCGCCGAACGCGGCCTGCACGACCCCGGGGTCATGTTCTACGGCGCGCGCCTCGCAAAAAGCGCATCGCTCGACGCCGCGCGCAAGGCGATGCTCGACACGCTCGAAGGCATCGCGAACGATCCGATCAAGCCCGAGGAGGTCGCGCGGGCGAAAACCGAGCTGCTCAACGACTTCGAGCAGGCCGAGGCGGACGTGCTCTCGCTGGTTCAGGCGCTCTCGGAGTTCTCGGCGCTCGGCGACTGGCGGCTGTACTACATCTATCGCGACCGGCTGCGCAAGGTGACCGTCGATCAGGTGCAGCGCGTCGCCCTCGCCTATCTCAAGCCGGAGAATCGCGTGCTGGGCGAGTTCATCCCGACCCCACGGCCGGACCGCGCGGTCATTCCGCCGGCGCCGGACCTGCGCACCGCGATCGCGGCGCTGCAGGAGACCGAGCAGGTCGTGCACGGTGAACTGTTCGACGCTTCGCCGAAGAGCATCGAGGCACGCGTGATCCGCCGCAAGCTCTCCAATGACATCGAGGTGGCGCTGCTGCCGAAAAAAACGCGCGGCGCGCGGGTCAACATGGTGATCAGCCTGTACTGGGGCGACGAGCAGAGCCTCACCGGCCGCGCGCTCGCCTGCAGCCTGGCCGGCGACATGCTGATGCGCGGCAGCCGGCGGCACACGCGCGGCGAGCTGAGCGACGCCTTCGACCGTCTGAACGCGTCGGTCAACATCAACGCCGACGGCGCGGCACTCGAGGTGCGCGGCGACCGTCTCTCGGAGACCCTCGCACTGGTCGCCGAAGTGCTGCGCGAGCCCGCCTTTCCGCCCACCGAGTTCGAGGAGCTCAAGCGCGCGTCGATCACCGGCACCGAAACCGAGCGCAAGGACCCGGGCACGGTGGCGGGCATCCGCCTAAACCGCCACCTGAGCCCCTATCCCGAAGGGCATCCGCTCGCCGAGCGCACGATCGACGAGCGGGTGCGCGATCTGCGCGCGGTCACGCTCGAGGCCGCGCAGGGCTGCTATCGCGACCTCGTCGGCGCAACCGGCGCGAGCATCGCCGTGGTGGGTGACATCGATCCGGACGCCGTGACCGAGCGGCTCGAGGCGCTGTTCGGCAGCTGGAAGAACCCGTGGCCCTATGCGCGCATTCCGGCGCGCTACTTCGACGTCGCGCCGATCGAGCGCAGCGTGTCGATCGGCGGCAAGGCAAATGCCAGCCTGCGCGCGGGCCTGTCGATTCCGATGCGCGACGACGACCCGGATTTCCCGGCGATGGTGCTCGGCAACTACCTGCTCGGCGGCACCTCGACGTCCCGGCTGGCCGCGCGCATCCGCGAAAAGGAAGGCCTGTCCTACAGCGTCTACTCCTGGTTCCAGGCGAGTCGTCGCGACAAGGTCGCGCGCTTCGGCCTGGCGGCGATCTTCGCGCCGCAAAATCGCACGCGGGTCGAGTCGGCGGTGGCCGAGGAGCTCAAGCGCGCGCTTGCGCAGGGCTTCACGTCAGATGAGCTGGAGGCCGCGAAAAGCGGCCTGCTGCAGGCGCGGCGCATTGCCCGCACGCGCGATGCCGTGCTTGCCCGGCGGCTGGCCGCGTATCTGCACCTCGGGCGCAGCTTCGAGTGGGATGTCGCCTTCGAGGCGCGCATCGCGGCGCTCGGACCCGACGCGGTGCTGGCCGCGCTGCGCCGGCACCTCGACCCGCAGCGCCTGTCGATGGTCGCCGCGGGCGACTTCCCGCCGGACTGAGGCGCCACCGGGACGCTAGCCGCGCGACCTGAGCAGGTCGCGGATCTCCTCGAGCAGGACTTCCTGGCGCGGCGGCTCGGCCGGCGCGGCCTCGGGCGCGGTACGCTTGACGCGGTTGATCAGCTTGACGGCGAGGAAGATCACCCAGGCGATGATCAGGAAGTCGACGCAGCTTTGCAGGAACTTGCCGTACTGGATGCTCGCCGAACCGATCTTGACGGCGAGGCCGGTGAAGTTCACGCCGCCGAGCAGCACGCCCACCAGCGGCATGACCACGTCGCCGACCAGCGAGCTGACGATCTTGCCAAATGCGCCGCCTATGATGACCGCGACCGCAAGGTCGACGACGTTGCCCTTGACGGCGAATTCGCGGAATTCCTTCATCATGCTCATGCCGATTCTCCTTTCAGTCGATCGGTGGGTACTGCACGTCGAGGACCTCGAGCTGCTCGCGTCCCGCGGGGGAATCGAAGCGGATCGCGTCGCCGACGCGCGCCTTGAGCAGCGCGCGCGCGACGGGCGCGACCCAGGAGATCCGCCCGCGCGCCGGATCGACCTCGTCGGCGCCGACGATCGTGAGCCTGCGCGCTTCGCCGCCTCCGCCGCGGACCGCGACAGTTGCGCCGAAAAACACCTGGTCGCTGTCGCGCCCCGCGTTATCGACCACCTCGGCCGCCTCGAGCCGCTTGATCAGAAAGCGCACGCGACGGTCAATCTCGCGCAGGCGTTTCTTGCCGTAGAGGTAGTCCCCGTTCTCCGAGCGGTCGCCGTTCGATGCCGCCCAGGACACCGTGCGCACGACCTCGGGTCGCTCGAGCTCGACCAGCCGCTTCAACTCGGCCTTGAGCCGCGCGTAGCCCGCGGGCGTGATGTAGTTCCGGCGGCCCGGCGGCGGCGCCGGGTCGGCGGCTGCCAGCTCGGGTTCGGTCGCGTCGTCTTCCCGTACGAATGCTTTCGACATGCTACAGCGTCGCTTTTCCGCCTTTTGCCGCATTCTAAATTGTTTACCTCGACGAGTGCACTTGCCAGTCCTGCTTGACCTCATCAAAATCAGAGCGATACGCACGCGCCGGCACGGCGGGAGCCCTGAATGCCCAGCGAGAAGATCGACTTCCTCACCGGACTCCGGATTCGCGATCTGATCCTGTTCGGACTGATCACGATCACGGCCGTGCTGGCCAACCTGCCCAAGGAGTACGTCGAGGAAACGCTCGGCATGAACCCGAACGCGCTGCTCGCAGTGCTCGGCTGCACGGTGATCTTCGGCCTGTTTCTCTACCTCAAGTTCTTTTTCTTTCTGGCCGTGGTGCTGCTGGTCGTCGGCGCGAACCTGCCCGAGCAGATCGCCACCGGCCTGGACATCTCCAAAGTGCCGTTGATCCTCGCCCTGGTCACGCTGGTCGGGGTTTCGCTCATCAACTACGTGGTCAAGATGCTGCCGACCGGACTGGAGCCGAAGCCGAAGGAATCGAGCCCCGAAGCGATCTACGCGATGTTCTACGGGATCGAGAAGAACAACGTCGCCTACGCCGCGAAGGTGCTGTCGATGAACTTCGACCCCAACCTGTACAACGACAAGGGCTACACGCCGCTCGCCTATGCGTCGATGAAAGGCAACCCGCGCATGGTCGAGCTGCTGCTGCGCAGCGGCGCCAATCCGAACCTGCAGACCAAGACGGGCGACACCGCGGCCGAGCTGGCGCTGCGCTTTGGCCACGTCGAGATCGCCGACATGCTCAAGCGCGCGCGGCTGGAGATCGAGGCGCGCACCGCGGCGGGCGGCCTCGCGAGCCAGGGCGCGCGCTAGAGCGACGCCGGCAGGCGCGCCCGGCGCCGCCGCGGCTTGAGGCCGGCGGCCAATCACTGTATATTTGTACAGCCCTAGGGGTGGGCCCGCGCGCCACGCTCGGGTGCCGGCCGCCGCGCCAGCGAAGCGGGCCTCGCGCGGCGCAAACGCGATGCGCCGCTTGGTTTTCGCGGCCTTGCCCGGGCGCGGCGCGGCCTGCCCGCGGTTCCCGCCGACCTACTAGATCTAGTGCTAATCACTGCGGCAAGGACGAAATATTGTGTATTCAAGAGGATACCGATGACACTTGACGAAGGACAAGAAATCGACAAATCTGCTCGAACAGGTCGGCCCAAGCTCGGTACCCTAGGCGCCTCCTGAAAACGCTAACAAGACCGGAAGCAAGCATATGGACACTCCTCAAACCGGCGCGCTGGAAGTCATTGCGAAGCAGGATTTGCCGCCGCAGGAAATCTGCCGCGAGGCGCTGATCGAGAAGTACGCGAAAGACAAGGAGCGCTCGATCGCGGCCGTGCGCCGCCGCGTCGCGCGCGCGCTGGCCCAGGCCGAAACGGAAGAGCAGCGCGCGCTCTGGGAAAAGCGCTTCTTTGCGGCGCTCGAGGACGGCTTCATCCCCGCAGGTCGCATCAATTCGGCGGCCGGCATCCAGATGCAGGCCACGCTCATCAACTGCTTCGTGCAGCCGGTGGGCGACTCGATCTCCGAGATCGTCGACGGGCGCCCCGGGATCTACACCGCGCTGCAGGAAGCGGCCGAGACCATGCGGCGCGGCGGCGGTGTGGGCTACGACTTCTCGGCGATCCGCCCGAAGGGCGCCGAAGTGAAGGGCACGCAATCGCGGGCGAGCGGACCGGTGTCCTACATGCGGGTGTTCGACCGCTCCTGCGAGACCGTCGAGTCCGCCGGGGCGCGCCGCGGCGCACAGATGGGCGTGCTGCGCTGCGACCACCCGGATCTCGAGGAATTCATCCACGCCAAGGACCGCGGCGAGCTGACCAACTTCAATATCTCGGTCGGCGTGACCGACGAGTTCATGCTCGCGGTCGAGAAGGACGGCGACGTCGAGCTGATCCATCGCGCCAAGCCGGGCGCCGACCAGTTCGCGGCCGGCGCCTACCAGCGCGATGACGGCCTTTGGGTGTATCGCAAGCTGCGCGCGCGCGAGCTGTGGGAACAAATCATGCGCTCGACTTACGATCACGCCGAGCCCGGCATCCTGTTTCTCGACCGGATCAACCGCGACAACAACCTGAACTACTGCGAGACCATCGAGGCGACCAATCCCTGCGCGGAACAACCGCTGCCGCCTTACGGTTGCTGCTGCCTGGGCTCGATCGACCTGACGCATTTCGTGCGCGCGCCGTTCGCCGAGCAGGCGGCGTTCGACTTCGCGCGGTTCGCGAAAGTCGTCGAGGTGTCGGTGCGCATGCTCGACAACGTGCTCGAAGTCACCGCCTGGCCGCTCGAGCAGCAGCATGCCGAGGCGATGGCCAAGCGCCGGGTGGGCCTGGGATTCACCGGCCTCGGTGATGCGCTGATCATGCTCGGCCAGCGCTATGACACGGCCGAGGCGCGCGCGCTCGCGGCGCAGATCGCAGAGCAGATGCGCGACGCGGCATACCGGGCCTCGAGCGAGCTCGCGCGCGAGCGCGGTGCCTTTCCGCTGTTCAACGCCGATCTCTATCTTTCGGGCACCAGCTTCGCGACCCGCCTCCCGGACGAGCTCAAGAGCCGCATCCGCAAGCACGGCCTGCGAAACAGCCATCTGCTTTCGATTGCGCCGACCGGGACCATCAGCCTGGCATTTGCGGACAACGCCTCGAACGGCATCGAGCCGCCGTTTTCCTGGACCTACACCCGCAGGAAGCGCATGGCGGACGGCACGCTCAAGGAATTTCCGGTGGAGGATCATGCCTGGCGCCTGTATCGCCACCTCGGCGGCGACATGGATCGCCTGCCGCCGCAGTTCGTGACCGCGCTCGAGATCAGCGCCACGGCGCACGAGCAGATGGTGGCCGCGGTCGCGCCCTACGTCGATACCAGCATCTCGAAGACGGTCAACGTCCCCGAGGACTACCCCTACGAGGATTTCCAGGGCCTGTATTTCGACGCCTGGCAATCTGGCCTCAAGGGGCTGGCGACCTACCGTCCGAACAAGGTCCTCGGCGCGGTGCTCTCGGTCGATAAGCCCGCCGGCGCGGAAGCGGCACGTGACGCGCAGGCGGCTTCGCTCGCCCAGCCGCAGGACTTTCGCACCGACGATTTCAACCGGCGCATCGAGATCAAGTCGGTGCCCGAACCGGTCCTGGCGAGCCTGCGCTGGCCCGGCCGGCCGGAGCTCGCGGCCGGAAACGTCGCCTGGACCTACATGATCGAGCACCCGCAGTACCACTTCGCGGTGTTCGTCGGCCATGTCGAGAACGGCAAGCCGCACGCCTTCGAGGTCTGGGTCAACGGCAGCGAGCAGCCACGCGGCCTGGGTGCGCTGGCCAAGACGCTGTCGATGGACATGCGCGCGAACGACCACGGCTGGCTCAAGCTCAAGCTCGAGACGCTCGCCAAGGCCGCGGGCGACGACGCCTTCGACATGCCCTTCCCCCCGCACGGCGAGCGCAAGCGCATGCCCTCGGTGGTCGCGGCGTTCGCGCAGGTGGTGCACTGGCGCTGCGAGCAGCTCGGCGCACTCGAGGCCGACGGCGCGCCGAGCCCGGTGCTCGATACCATGTTCAGCCGCAAGGAGCCGAAGACCGGCACCGACGGGACGATGTCCTGGACGGTCGACGTCCTCAACCCGCGCACCGGGGACGATTTCGTCCTCGGCCTGAAGGAAATCACGCTGCCCGACGGCATGACGCGCCCGTACTCGATGTGGCTCTCGGGCGAGTACCCGCGTACGCTCGACGGGCTGTGCAAGATCCTGTCGCTCGACATGCGGGTGCTGGATCCGGCGTGGATCGGGATGAAGCTCAGGAAACTGCTCGATTTCCCGGAGCCGCTGGGCGATTTCATGGCCTTCGTGCCGGGCAGCCGCAAGCAGGAGACCTTCCCCTCGACCGTGTCGTACCTCGCGCGGCTGATTCTGCACCGCTACGCGATGCTCGGCATCCTCGACGAGGGCGGGCTGCCGCGGCGCGAGATGGGCATCCTCGAGGCACCGGGCGCGGGGCGGGTGCGCGTCATGCAGGGCGGCCAGTGCCCGGAGTGCGGCAACCACACCATGATCCGCAAGGACGGCTGCGATTACTGCACGGCCTGCGGCTATGTGGGCGTCTGCGGCTGAACGGCGCTCGACGAAGCGCAACGGATCGAAGCAAAAGAAGGCGGCAACGGCGAGGGCGACGAAATAGGAAGCTGGACCGGGTGAGGACCCCCTCCTAGCTCAGGAGGAAGGTCCTCACCCAGAGCAGCCCGGCGACCGACTTGGCGTCGGTGATGCGCCCCTGCTCGACCCAGGCGAGCGCCTCGGTGAAGGGCAGCGTAAAGGTTTCGAGAAACTCGTCGTCATCGAGCTTCGCGCCGCGCTGCTCGAGCCCGCGCGCAAGATAGATCTCGATGGCCTCGTCGGTGTACGCGACCGACGGATGGATCACGCCCAGCCGTCGCCACTCGCGTGCAACGTAGCCGGTTTCTTCGCGCAGCTCGCGTCGCGCGGTGTCCAGATGCGGCTCGCCCGGATCGAGCTTGCCCGCGGGCAGCTCGATCATGACGCGTGCGTGCGGGTAGCGGTACTGGCGCTCGAGCAGCACCTGCTCGTCCTCGAACAGGGCGACGATCACCGCGGCCCCCGGATGGCGGATGTACTCGCGCAGCGCCGCGCTGCCGTCGGGCAAGCGCACCCGGTCGCGCCGTACGTGCAGCAGGACGCCCGAATAGACCTCCTCGCCCTCGAGAAAGACCTCGGTGAAGCGCGCGTCCTCGGCGTCCGGGCGGGTCAAGCCGCGGTCCCGGCTCAGAGCGCTTGGATCGCCGCGAAGCAGATCTGCATCAGCGGCTGCGGCAGGATGCCGAACACGAGCAGCGCGAGGCCGTTCGCCGACAGCAGGGTGCGCATTTCGCGCGGCCCCTCGAGCGGCGCCGCGTCGACGGGCTCGTCGAAGTACATCAGCTTGACGATGCGCAGGTAGTAGAACGCGCCGATGAGCGACAGGAGCACCGCGGTCACCGCGAGCCCGATCTGCCCGGCGTTCACCGCCGCCGAGAGCACCGCGAGCTTGGCGTAGAAGCCTGCCGTCGGCGGAATCCCCGCGAGCGAGAACATCAGCACGAGCACGATGAACGCGTACCAGGGATTTCGCCGGTTGAGACCCTTCATGTCCTCGAGGCGCTCGCACTCGAAGCCTGCGCGCGACAGGTAGAGCAGCATGCCGAAGGCGCCGAGCGACATGAGCACGTAGACGACCACATAGAACATCGACGCGGCGTAGGCGTCCGGCGCGTTCAGCAGATTGCCGCCGACCACCCCTGAGAGCAGGCCGAGCAGCATGAAGCCCATGTGCGCGATCGTCGAGTACGCGAGCATGCGCTTGAGGTTCGATTGCGCAATCGCGGCGATGTTGCCGAGCGCCATCGACAGCACGGCGAGCACGGCCAGCATCTGCTGCCAGTCGGCCGCCACGTCGAGCAGGCCGTTCACCAGCAGGCGGATCGCCATGGCGAACGCCGCGAGCTTGGGCGCGGAGCCGATGATCAGCGTCACCGCGGTCGGCGCACCGTGGTAGACGTCGGGAATCCACATGTGGAAGGGCACGACGCCGAGCTTGAACGCGATGCCGGCGACGACGAACACGACGCCGAAGACCAGGAACGCGCGGTCGGACGCGCCACCCGAGAGCAGCTTCGCCTTTGCCGCGACCTCGGGGATGGTCAGCGTTCCGGTCGCGCCGTAGATCATCGACAGGCCGTAGAGCAGCAGGCCCGAAGCCAGCGCACCGAGCACGAAGTACTTCATCGCCGCCTCGATCGACGTCGCCGAATCGCGATTGAGCGCGACCATCGAATACAGACACAGCGACAGCAGCTCGAGGCCGAGGTAGACCGTGATGAAGCTGTTGGCGCTGATCATGATCATCATGCCGAGCAGCGCGAACAGCAGCAGCGCGAGGAACTCGCCCTTGAACAGGCCCCGGTCGAGCAGGTACTGGCGCGAATACACCAGCGCGACGCCGACCGCCACGGTGGCGAACAGCTTCAGCACATTGGCCATCGCGTCGGCCACGAACAACCCGTTGAACAGGACCAGCCGCGAGGTACCGGTGCCCCGCAGCACGAACAGGATCGCCAGCACCGTCAGCAGGAGAACGACCTGCGCCCCGACGTAGGATGCCCTGCGGTCCGCGCGCTTTGCGAAGCGGTCGCCGATCAGCAGCGCCGAGCTGCCAAGCAGGACGACCACTTCGGGCAGCACCGGCAGGTGGTCGATGAGGGCAATCGTGGTGGCGGAGGCCATGGTCAGATCTTTGACGCGGCCACATGCCGCAGTAGGTCGGCGACCGAAGCGTGCATCACCTCGGTGAACGGGAGCGGGTACAGACCCATGAACAGCACCGCGGCGGCGAGCAGGCCGAGCACCACGAACTCACGCGGATTGAGGTCGTTGAGCGCGGCCACGTGGTCGTTGCCGATCGCGCCGAAAATGACGCGCTTGTACATCCACAGCGTGTAGGCCGCGCCGAAGACCAGCGTCGATCCCGCGGCGAGCGCGATCAGAAAGCTCGACTTCATGGCGCCCATGATGACCATGAACTCCCCGACGAATCCGCTGGTGGCCGGCAGGCCGCAGTTCGCCATCGCGAACAGCATCATCAGGGCGGCGAATTTCGGCATCGTGTTCACCACGCCGCCGTAGTCCGAGATCATCCGCGAGTGCATGCGGTCATACATGACGCCCACGCAAAGGAACAGCGCCGCCGAGACGAAGCCGTGCGAGATCATCTGCACCAGGCCGCCTTCGACGCCGTAGGCGTTGAACACGAAGAACCCGAGCGTCACGAAGCCCATGTGCGAGATCGACGAATAGGCGATCAGCTTTTTCATGTCGGTCTGCACCAGCGCCACCAGGCCGATGTAGACCACGGCAATCAGCGACAGCGCGATCATCAACCAGGCCAGCTCGCGCGAGGCGTCGGGCAGGATTGGCAGCGTGAAGCGCACGAAGCCGTAGGCGCCCAGCTTCAGCATGATCGCGGCCAGCACCACCGAGCCGCCGGTCGGTGCTTCGACGTGCGCATCCGGCAGCCAGGTGTGTACCGGCCACATCGGCACCTTGACGGCAAACGCCAGCAGGAAGCCGAAAAACAGCAGGATCTGCACGCCGAGCGAGAGCGGCAGCCTGTGCCAGTCGAGGATCGCGAAGCTGCCGCCCGAGCTGTTGTACAGGTACAGCACGGTGACCAGCATGAGCAGCGAACCGGCCAGCGTGTAGAGGAAGAACTTCAGCGCCGCATAGACCCGGTTGGGGCCGCCCCAGACACCGATGATGATGAACATCGGGATCAGCGTCGCCTCGAAGAACACGTAGAACAGCACGCCGTCGAGGGCTGCGAACACGCCGTTCATCACGCCCGAGAGCACCAGGAACGACGCGTAGTACTGTGCGACCCGGTTCTCGATCACGGTCCAGCCCGCGATCACGATGAGAATCGTGATGAAGCTGTTCAGCAGGACGAACAGCACGCTGATGCCGTCGACGCCGAGGTGGTAGTTCACGTTGAAGCGCGGAATCCAGCTGGCGAACTCGACGAACTGCATGCCGCCCGAACTCGCATCGAATCCGGTATACAGCGGGATCGTGACCAGGAAGCCGAGCAGCGCCCCGCCCAGCGCGAGGCCCCGCTGCAGCGGCGCATTGCGGTCGCCGCCGCTGCCGAGCACGAGCAGCCCGGCGAGCACCGGGACCCAGATCGCGAGGGAAAGGTAGGGAACGCCGGGCGACATCGATCAGGCCTTGAACAGGCGCAAAGCCCACATCAGCCCGAGAACGCCGAGCAGCATCGCGAACGCATAGCGGTAGAGGAATCCGGACTGCAGCTGGCGCACGATGCCGGCGAACCAGCCGGTCAGCCGCGCCGAGCCGTTGATCAGACCGTCGATCACGGTCTGATCGCCGCCGCGCCACAGCCCGCGGCCGATGGCGCGCGCGCCGCCGGCGAACAGCCAGGCGTACAGCTCATCGAAGCCGTACTTGCGCTCGACCAGCGCATACAGCGGGCCGAAGGCAATCGCGATGCGCTTGGGCAGGTCGACGCGGATCGTATACAGGTACCAGGATACGAGCGCGCCGCTGAGCGCGAGCCAGAAGGCAATGCCGCCCAGGCCGTGGGCGATGAAGCGCCACAGGCCGTGGTACTCGGCGGCCATCTCCGCGATCGCGCCGTGCTCGGGCCGCGCGAACAGGCTCGCGCCGAAGTAGTCGCCCATCACGACGCTGCCGATCCACCAGCCCGCCGCCACCGAGGGAATCGCGAGCAGGACGAGCGGCAGGGTCACCACCTTCGGCGACTCCCGCAGATGTGCCCGCAGCGGCGCATCGACCCGCGAGTCGCCGTGGAAGGTCAGGAAGACGAGGCGGAACGAGTAGACGCCGCCGGCGAATACGCCCGCGACGAGCAGCCAGTAGGCCAGGCCCGCGCCGGCGATGTCCGACAGCTGTACGGCCTCGATGATCGCGTCCTTGGAAAAGAAGCCGGCAAACGGCGGCAGTCCGGCGTTGGCCAGGGCACCGATCAGCATCGTGAGGTAGGTGATCGGCATGAACTTGCGCAGCCCGCCCATGCGGCGCATGTCCTGCTCGTGATGCAGCGCGATGATCACCGAGCCTGCGCCGAGGAACAGCACTGCCTTGAAGAAGGCGTGGGTCATCAGGTGGAACATGCCGGCGGAATACGCCGAGGCGCCGAGCGCCGCGGTCATGTAGCCGAGCTGCGAGAGGGTCGAGTAGGCGATGACCCGCTTGATGTCGAACTGGGTGATCGCGACCAGCGCCATCGACGCGGCTGTCAGCGCGCCGATCACCAGCACCACCGAGAGCGCGGTCTCCGACCATTCGAACAGCGGCGACATGCGCGCCACCATGAAGATTCCCGCGGTCACCATGGTCGCGGCATGGATCAGCGCGGAGATTGGGGTCGGGCCTTCCATCGAATCGGGCAGCCAGACATGCAGCGGAAACTGCGCGCTCTTGCCCATCGCGCCGATGAACAGGCACAGGCAGACCACGGTGAGCAGCAGCCAGGGCGTGCCCGGGAACAGGTCGATGGTCGTGCCCGCCATCGACGGCGCCTTGGCGAACACGCTCGCGTAGTCGAGCGTGCCGAAGTGCGCCAGGATCAGGCCGATGCCGAGGACGAAGCCGAAGTCGCCCACCCGGTTGACGAGAAAAGCCTTGAGGCTGGCGTAGATCGCGCTCTCGCGGGTGTACCAGAACCCGATCAGCAGGTAGGACACGAGCCCCACGGCTTCCCAGCCGAAGAACAGCTGCAGGAAGTTGTTGCTCATCACCAGCATCAGCATCGAGAAGGTGAACAGCGAGATATAGGAGAAAAAGCGCTGGTAACCCGGGTCGTCTGCCATGTAGCCGATCGTGTAGACATGCACCATCAGCGATACGAAGGTGACGACCACCATCATCAGCGCCGAGAGCCGGTCGATCAGGAAGCCGACCTCGAGCCGGGTATCGCCCATCGTGATCCAGGTGTAGACCGTGCCGTTGAAGCTGTTGCCCGAGAGCACGTCGGAGAACACGATGCACGAGGCGACGAACGACAGCGCCACCGCGAGGATCGTCAGCCAGTGCGCGCCGGCGCGTCCGATCGCGTGTCGCCACAGGCCGGCGACGATGCTCGCCGCGAGCGGCGCGAGCGGCACGACCAGATACAAGGCCTTCATCGAGATCATCTTTCAACCCTTCAGGCGGTCGAGGTCTTCGACGTTGATCGTGCTCAGGTTCCTGAACAGCACCACCAGGATCGCCAGGCCGATCGCCGATTCCGCGGCCGCGACCGTCAGGATGAAGAAGACGAAAATCTGGCCCGAAAGGTCGCCGAGGTAATGCGAAAAAGCGACGAAATTGAGGTTGACCGCGAGCAGCATGAGCTCGATCGCCATCAGCAGGACGATGATGTTCTTGCGATTGAGGAAGATGCCCACCACGCTGATCGCGAACAGCAGCGCACCGAGGATCAGGAAGTGCGACAGCGTGAGGGTCACTGGTCCTTCTCCGCGGGCATCGAGATCAGCTGCACCCGGTCTTTGCGCCGCACGCGAATCTGCGCGGCCGGATCCTGGCGCCGCGTGTCCTTGCGCTTGCGCAGCGTGAGCGCGATTGCCGCGACGATCGCCACCAGCAGGATCACGGCGGCGATCTCGAAGGCATAGACGTAGTCGGTGTAGATCAGGCGCCCGAGCATCCGGGTGTTGCCCACGCCCGGCGGCGGCTCGAGCGGGCGCCCGGTAAAGCCGGCATAGCGACTCGCCAGCAGCAGCCCCATTTCGGCCGCCATCAGCACGCCCACCACCGCGCCCAGGGGCAGGTAGCTCCAGAAGCCCTCGCGCAGCTGCTCGAGGTTGATGTCGAGCATCATCACCACGAACAGGAACAGCACCATCACCGCGCCCACGTAGACCAGGACCAGCGCAAGGGCGAGAAACTCCGCGCGCAGCAGCAGCCAGATGCCGGCGCCGGTGAAGAAGGCGAGCACCAGAAACAGCGCCGCGTGCACCGGGTTGCGCGCGGTGATCACGCGCAGCGCGGCGATCAGCAGGATCGCGGCAAAAACGTAGAAAACGATGGTTTCGAACATTTATTGTTTTTCAGCGCTGGGCGCCCTCCCCGGTCCCCGGCCCGGCGCCCTACCGGTACGGGGCGTCCGCGGCGCGGTCCGCGGCAATCACGTCCTCGTAGCGATCGCCCACCGCGAGCAACATGGGCTTCGTGTAGTAGAGATCCCCACGGCGCTCGCCGTGGTACTCGAAAATGCGCGTTTCGACGATCGCATCGACCGGACAGGCTTCCTCGCAGAACCCGCAGAAGATGCATTTCGTCAGGTCGATGTCGTAGCGCGTCGTGCGGCGCGTGCCGTCGGCGCGCTGATCGGATTCGATGTGGATTGCGAGCGCCGGGCACACGGCCTCGCAGAGCTTGCAGGCGATGCAGCGCTCTTCCCCGTTGGGATAGCGGCGCAGCGCATGCAGCCCCCGGAAGCGCGGGCTGAGCGGCGTCTTTTCCTCGGGAAACTGCACCGTGATCTTGCGCGCGAAGAGGTAACGTCCGGTGAGCGCGAGGCCCCGGAACAGCTCGAGCAGCAGGAAAGCGCGAAAGAACTCGATCACGCGCGTCATGCCAGTCTCCTCATGTCCAGATGTTCCACGGCGTTTGCATCCACAGCCCGACCACCGCGATCCAGACCAGCGTCAGCGGAATGAAGACCTTCCAGCCGAGCCGCATGATCTGGTCGTAGCGATAGCGCGGAAAGGTCGCGCGGATCCAGAGGAACATCGAAACGACCAAAAATGCCTTCAGGAACAGCCAACCGAACGGCGGCACCAGCTCGAACAGCGCGGAATCGATCGGCGCCTGCCAGCCACCGAAGAACATGATCACGGTCAGGGTCGCGATCAGGATCATGTTCATGTACTCGGCCAGGAAGAACAGCGCGAAGGTCATGCCCGAGTACTCGACCATGTGCCCGGCGACGATCTCCGACTCGCCCTCGACCACGTCGAAGGGGGCGCGATTGGTCTCCGCGACCCCGGAGACGAAGTACACCAGCAGCATCGGCAGCAGCGGCAGCCAGTTCCAGGAGAGGAAATTGAGGCCGATCGCCGCGAAACGGCCCTTGGTCTGGCCGGCGACGATGTCGGTCAGGTTCAGGCTGCCCGAGACCATGAGCACGACGACCAGCGCGAAGCCCATCGCGAGCTCGTAGGACACCATCTGCGCGGCCGAGCGCATCGCGCCGAGAAACGCGTACTTCGAGTTCGTCGCCCAGCCCGAAATGATCACCCCGTAGACGCCGAGCGAGGTCAGCGCCAGCAGATACAGCAGCCCGGCGTTGACGTTCGCCAGCACGACTTCGGGCGCGAAGGGCATGACCGCCCAGGCGGCCACCGCCGGCATGATCGCGAGCATCGGCCCGATGAGGTACAGCGCCGGGCTGGCGTTGGTCGGCAGGATGATTTCCTTGAACAGCAGCTTGATGCCGTCGGCGATCGGCTGCAGCAGCCCGAGCGGGCCGACGCGGTTGGGGCCGATGCGTATCTGGATCCAGCCGATGAGCTTCCTCTCCCACAGCGTCAGATAGGCCACGCAGAGCATGAGCGGCAGGACGATGAGCACGATGAACACCAGCGAGGTCACCACCGTGTACACGGCCGCACCCCAGTCGCTGCCGAGCTGGGATTCGGAGAACGCGCGCAGCGCGCCGAGCGTCTGGTCGGTATTCATGGATGCATGCCCATCTAGGCGGCCTTCTCCACCGTGCTCTTTTCCAGCGTCAACACGCCGAACATCGCGCCCAGCCCCGCGGTCGAGGCGTGCGCGGCGGCCACCCGCACGCAGTCATCGGGCAGCCGGTCGTCGAGCGCGGCGTTCAGCGTTGCCTCGCCGGCGCCCTGGCGCAGGCGCAGTGGCGTGCCGGCAGCGATCTCGAGGCGCTGCATCAGCTGGGCATTCATCCAGGCGCGCGGTGCGCGTGCATCGGCGGTGCGCTGCAGCGATAGCGCGCGCCGCACGAGCGGATCGGCGAAGTAGATCGGCACATCGGCGATGCGCTCGATGCCCCCCGGCGGCGCTGCAGGCGCGGCCTGCGCGGCAAGATGGACGCGGTTCGACAGCCGCGCCGCGAGGTCGACGCCCTTCAGGCAGGCCTCGCGCAGGTCCTCGCTCGATTCCGCATCGAAGCCCTCGAGCCCGAGAAGATTGCCGAGCACGCGCAGCACCTTCCAGGCCGGGCGCGTCTCGCCCAGCGGATGGACCGCGCCGTGAAAGCCCTGCACCCGGCCTTCGGTGCTGACGAAAGTGCCCGAGGTTTCGGTGAACGGCGCGACCGGCAGCATGACCTGCGCGTAATCCGCGGCCGCGTGCCAGAACGGCGTCAATGCCACGACGAATTCAGCCTGCTGCATCGCCGAGCGCGCAGCCTGCGGGTCGGCGCAGTCGAGCTCGGGCTCCGCCCCGAGCAGCAGGTAGGCCTTGCGCGGCGTGGCGAGCATCTCGCGCGCGTTCGCGCCGCAGGGCAATCCCGCCAGATATCCCCCGACGCTGTTCGCGGCCTCGCCCAGCACGCCGAGCCGGGCGCCGAGCGACTCGGCGAGCGCCTGGGCCTGCGCATGGAGCTGCGCGGCCTGCGGGTGCTGCTGCGCGAAGTTGCCGAGCAGGATCGCCACGTTCTTGCCCGAGGCGAGGCTTGCGCCGAGCGGTCCATCGCGCAGCGCGGCGAGCGCCGCAGGCAGCGCGGACGGCGCGACGATCGACTTGTGCGCGATCGGCATCAGCAGATCGTCGTCCGCGCAATGCAGGATGTTGACCTGCGTGCCGCGCTTGGCGGCCTGACGCAGGCGCTGCGCGATCAGCGGATGGTCCTTGCGCAGGAACGAGCCGACGACGAGCACCCGGTCGAGCGCAGCAAGCTCGGCGATCGGCAGCCCGAGCCAGGGCACGCCGGCGCGCTTGCCGTCGGCGCTGAAGTCGATCTGGCGCAGGCGGAAATCGGCGCTGCCGCCCTGTCCCCGTGCGAGCCGGCCGGCGAGCGCCAGCTCCTCGAGCGTTGCGTGCGGGCTGGCGAGGATCCCGAGGTCGGGGCCCGCGCGCTTGAGCCCCTCGGCGACGCGCTCGAGGGCGCTCTGCCAGTCGGTCTCCTTCCAGCCCGCGCCGTCGCGCACCATCGGCCGCGCGAGCCGCTCGACGCTGTTCAGCCCCTCGTAGGAATAGCGGTCCTTGTCGGAGAGCCAGCACTCGTTGATCGCTTCGTTCTCGAGCGGCAGCACGCGCATGACCCTGTTCTGCTTGACCTGAACGACGAGATTGGCGCCGAGGCCGTCATGCGGCGAGACCGACTTGCGTCGCGCAAGCTCCCAGGTGCGCGCGCTGAAGCGGAACGGCTTCGAGGTCAGCGCGCCCACCGGGCAGAGGTCGATCATGTTGCCGGAGAGCTCGGAATCGACGGTCTTGCCGACGAAGGCGACGATCTCGGCGTGCTCGCCGCGGTTGATCATGCCGAGCTCCATCACCCCCGCGATTTCCTGGCCGAAGCGCACGCAGCGCGTGCACTGGATGCATCGCGTCATCTCCTCGGCTGCGACCAGCGGGCCGATGTCCTTGTGCAGCACGACGCGCTTGTCCTCGGTATAGCGCGACGCCGCCTTGCCATAGCCCACGGCGAGGTCCTGAAGCTGGCATTCCCCGCCCTGATCGCAGATCGGGCAATCGAGCGGGTGGTTGATGAGCAGAAACTCCATCACCCCGTTCTGCGCCGCCTTGGCCACCGGTGAATGCGTCCACACCTTCATGCCCTCGGTCACCGGCGTCGCACAGGCGGGCAGCGGCTTGGGCGCCTTTTCCACCTCGACCAGGCACATGCGGCAGTTCGCCGCAATCGACAGCTTGTGGTGATAGCAGAAATGGGGGATGTAGATGCCGAGGCGATTCGCCGCGTCCATCACGGTTTCACCCTGCTCGACTTCGAGCGTCCTGCCGTCGATCTCGACGTTCAGCATGATTTCCCTATGCCGCCTTTGCCACCGCGCCGGCCGGCCCGCCCGGGGCGGCGTCGGCGCCGGCACGCCCGTATTTGGGTTCAACCTCGGGGCCCTGCACCAGGCATTGCCGGTGCTCGATGTGATGCTCGAACTCGGCGCGGAAATGCTTGATGAAGCTCTTCACCGGCAGCGCCGCGGCATCGCCCAGCGCGCAGATCGTGCGCCCCGCGATGTTGTCGGAGACGTTGTCCAGCAAGGCCAGGTCCTCGGCGCGGCCGAGCCCGTTCTCGATGCGGTGCACCACGCGATACAGCCAGCCTGTGCCCTCACGGCAGGGCGTGCACTGGCCGCAGGATTCCTCGAAGTAGAAGTAGGACAGCCGCTCGAGCGCACGCACCATGCAGGTCGTCTCGTCCATCACGATGACCGCCCCCGATCCGAGCATCGATCCGGCCTTGGCGATCGAGTCGTAGTCCATGTCGGTGGCCATCATGATCTCGGCCGGCAGCACCGGCATCGACGAGCCGCCCGGAATCACCGCCTTGAGCTTGCGCCCGCCGCGCACCCCGCCGGCCAGCTCGAGCAGCTTGGCGAACGGCATGCCGAGCCGAACCTCGTAGTTGCCTGGCCGGTTCACATGCCCGGTGACCGAGAAAAGCTTGGTGCCGCCGTTGTTCGGCCGTCCGAGCTCGAGGTAGGCGTCGCCGCCGTTGCGCAGGATCCAGGGCACTGCGGCGAAGGTTTCGGTGTTGTTGATCGTCGTCGGCCTGCCGTACAGGCCGAAGCTCGCCGGGAATGGCGGCTTGAAGCGCGGCTGGCCCTTCTTGCCTTCGAGCGACTCGAGCAGCGCGGTTTCCTCGCCGCAGATGTAGGCGCCGTACCCGGGGTGCGCGTACAGCTCGAAGCTGAAATCCGAGCCAAGGATGTTCTTGCCGAGGTAACCGGCCTTGCGGGCCTCCTCGAGCGCCTCCTCGAACTGCTCGTACAGCGCCCAGATTTCGCCGTGAATGTAGTTGTAGCCGACGCTCGCGCCGGTGGCATAGCCGGCGATGATCATCCCCTCGATCACCGCATGCGGGTTGTAGCGCAAGAGATCCCTGTCCTTGCAGGTCCCCGGCTCGCCCTCGTCCGAGTTGCACACCATGTACTTGGTGCCAACGTACTGCTTGGGCATGAACGACCACTTGAGGCCGGTCGGAAAGCCCGCGCCGCCGCGGCCGCGGAGCGCCGATTTCTTGACTTCCGCGATCACCTCGTCGGCTGTCAGCCTGTTCGCGAGCAGGCGCTTGAGCGCGGCGTAGCCGTCGCGCCGCTCGTAGTCCGCGAGGCGCCAGTTGTCGCCGTCGAGACCGGCCATCAGGACTGCGTCGGGCCCGTAATCGAGCATCTCAGGCGCCTCCCGACAGCTCGTCGATCAGCGCGTCGAGCCGTTCCTTGGACATGAAATCGCACATCCGCTTGTTGTTGACCAGGACCACGGGCGACATCGCACAGGCGCCCATGCACTCGCCCTCCTTCAGCGTGAAGCGGCCGTCGGGCGTCGTTTCGTTGAAGCCGATGCCGAGCTTTTCCTTGAGGTAGTCCGCCGCATCCAGAGAGCCCTGCAGCCCGCAGGGCAGGCAGGTGCAGATCGTCAGCTTGTAGGTTCCCGTCGGCGCGAGGTTGTACATGCCGTAGAAGGTCGCCACCTCGTAGACTGCGACCGGCGGCATCTCGAGCAGCTTGGCGACGTCATCGAGCGTCTCGGTCGCGAGCCAACCCTTTTCGTCCTGCGCGATGATCAGCGCGGCCATCACCGCCGATTGCTTCTGCTCGGGCGGATATTTCGCGATTTCGCGGTCGATTCTCTTCAGGGACTCTGTCGAGAGCATGCGCCCTACCGGTCGATTTCCCCGAACACGATGTCCAGGGTGCTGATGATCGCGACGGCGTCGGCCAGCATGTGGCCGCGCGCCATCTTGTCGATTGCCGAAAGGTGGGTGAACGCCGGGGAGCGCAACTTCATGCGGTATGGCTTGTTGGCGCCGTCCGACAGGAAATAGACGCCGAACTCGCCCTTCGGTCCCTCGACGCCCGCATAGGCCTCGCCCTCGGGCACGTGCATGCCCTCGGTAAACAGCTTGAAGTGGTGGATCAGCTCTTCCATGTTCAGCTTCATGTCGACCCGCGACGGCGGCGCGACCTTGTGGTCGTCGCTGATCACCGGACCGGGGTTCGCGCGCAGCCAGTCCACGCACTGCTTGATGATCCGGTTCGATTGCCGCATTTCGTCGACGCGCACGAGGTAGCGGTCGTAGGTGTCGCCATTTCGTCCGACGACGACATCGAAATCCAGGCGGTCGTAGACCTCGTAGGGCTGCTTCTTGCGCAGGTCCCAGGCCACGCCCGAGCCGCGCAGCATCGGGCCGGTGAACCCCCAGGCGAGCGCGTCCTCCGGAGACACCACGCCGATGCCCACTGTGCGCTGCTTCCAGATGCGATTGTCGGTGAGCAGCGTTTCGTATTCGTCGACGCACTTCGGGAAGCGCTCGGTGAAGGCTTCGATGAAATCGAGCAGCGAGCCCTGGCGGTTGCGATTCATGTCCTCGAGCGCGCGCGCGTTGCGCGTGTGCTGCGCCTGATACTTCGGCATCGCCTCCGGCAGATCCCGGTACACGCCGCCCGGGCGGTAGTAGGCCGCGTGCATGCGCGCGCCCGAAACCGCCTCGTAGCAATCGAGCAGGTCCTCGCGCTCGCGGAAGCCGTAGAGGAACACGGTCATCGCCCCCAGGTCGAGGCCGAGCGTCGCGACGCCGAAAATATGATTCAGGATCCGCGTGATCTCGTCGAACATGACGCGGATGTACTGCGCGCGGATCGGCACCTCGAGCTGCAGGAGCTTCTCGACCGCCATGCAGTAGGCATGCTCGCTGCACATCATCGAGATGTAGTCGAGCCGGTCCATGTAGGGCAGCGACTGCAGATAGGTGCGCTGCTCGGCGAGCTTTTCGGTCGCGCGGTGCAGCAGGCCGATGTGCGGGTCGGCGCGCTGCACGACCTCGCCGTCCATCTCCAGCACCAGCCGCAGCACGCCATGCGCCGCCGGGTGCTGCGGGCCAAAATTTACGGTGTAATTTCGGATTTCAGCCACGCTGAAACTCCGAAACTGCACCTTCAATTTCGGCGACCACTGACGATTGCGCAGCCATCGTCACGTGGTCGCTCAAGTTGACGGCGTACTTGGTCAGATGAGCCATCGCCCTACTCGCGCTCGCCGTAGGTGGCGTCGCGCACGACGCGCGGCGTGACTTCGCGCGGCTCGATCGTCACCGGCTCATAGATGATGCGCCGCTGCTCCGGGTCGTAGCGCATCTCGACGTTGCCGGACATCGGGAAATCCTTGCGGAACGGATGGCCGACGAAGCCGTAGTCCGTGAGGATGCGGCGCAGGTCCGGGTGGCCATCGAACACGATGCCGAACAGGTCGAAGGCTTCGCGCTCGAACCAGTTGACGCTCTGCCAGATTTCGATTACCGAGTCGAGCTTGGGCAGCGCGTCGTCCGGACAGAACGCCCGCAGGCGCAGGCGCCAGTTGTGCTCGACCGAGAGCAGCTGCAGCGCAACCGCGAAGCGCTCACGCGGCCAGGGCTTGTCGCCGTAGGTCGAATAGTCGATGCCGCACAGATCGATCAGCTGCTCGAAGCGCAGCGCGGGATGGTCGCGCAGGGTTTGCGCGGCCATCCGGTAGTCGGCCGCACGCACTTCGAGGGTCAGCTCGCCGAGCCGTTCGGTGAGCGAGTCCACGCGCTCGCCCAGAACGTCGAGCAGTCGATCGTTCAGACGTTGAAGCCTGGGCGTCATGGTCATGCGGGCTGTGCGCAATGTCGGTCGTCGGCGAATCAGCGTGCGATCGTGTTGGTCCGCTTGATCTTGTTCTGCAGCTGGATGATGCCGTAGAGCAGCGCTTCGGCGGTCGGCGGGCAGCCGGGCACGTACACGTCCACGGGCACGATGCGGTCACAGCCGCGCACCACGGAGTACGAGTAGTGGTAGTAGCCGCCGCCGTTCGCGCAAGAGCCCATCGAGATCACCCAGCGCGGCTCGGGCATCTGGTCGTACACCTTGCGCAGCGCCGGCGCCATCTTGTTGCACAGCGTGCCGGCGACGATCATCACGTCGGCCTGGCGCGGACTCGGCCGGAACACGACGCCGAAACGGTCGAGGTCATAGCGCGCGGCGCCGGTATGCATCATCTCGATCGCGCAGCAGGCCAGGCCGAAGGTCATCGGCCAGAGCGAGCCGGTGCGCGTCCAGTTGACCAGCTTGTCCACGCTGGTGGTGACGAAGCCCTGCTCTAGAACGCCTTCGATGCCCATGCGACCGCTCCTATTCCCACTCCAGCGCGCCGCTCATCCACTCGTAGACGAAGCCGACGACGAGGATGGCGAGGAAAATCATCATCGACACGAAACCGAACAATCCGATGTCCTTGAGCGCAACCGCCCAGGGGAAGAGGAACGCAATCTCCAGATCGAACAGGATGAACAGGATCGCGACCAGGTAGTAGCGCACGTCGAATTTCATGCGCGCATCTTCGAAGGCTTCGAAGCCGCACTCATAGGGCGAAAGCTTTTCCGGATCCGGCTTGCGCGGCCCGAGCAGCCAGCCGAGCGCCATGGGCACGACGCCGATGCCGAGCCCGACCAGGATGAACAGCAGGATGGGAAAGTATTCGCTCAGCATCTTTCGCAGCGGTCGGCGCTTGGGACGAGCCCGCTCGGGTCCGGCCCTCAATTCTGGTGCCCACGAGCAGACTCGAACTGCTACGGCTGTTTAGGCCACTAGCCCCTCAAGCTAGCGTGTCTACCAATTTCACCACGTGGGCAGAAATCGTTCAGGCGCGATTATCCCCCATTCCGGCGATCTCGTTGTGCGCGTAGGGTCTTCCAATTCGGTCCGTCGCTATCCTTGCGACCGCTCATCGGCGCCCTCAGTTCGGTACTTTTTTCGATGCCGTCCCTTCCGGCACCGGGGACTCTTTCGGCACCGGCACGTCGGTCGCTGTCTTGGGCTCCGCGGGCTGCTCCTTCACCGATTCCATCACCCCGCCGGAGGCCTTCGGCTTGTTGGTCGCGAGGTAGCCGAGCCCGAGGCTCGACAGAAAGAACGCGGTCGCCAGAACCGCGGTCGTGCGCGACAGAAAGTTTGCCGATCCGGTCGCACCGAACAGGCTGCTCGATGCGCCGCCGCCGAAGCCCGATCCCATGTCGGCGCCCTTGCCATGCTGCAGCAGGACCAGGCCGATGACGCCGAGGGCGATGACGACATGCGCCGCGAGTAAGACTTTTATCCAGAAATCCATGACATCCTCATGTGCTTGCGGGCTGCGCCTGCGCCGCCGCGATGATGGCGAGAAACTGCTCCGCCACCAGCGCCGCGCCGCCGATCAGACCGCCGTCCACGTCAGGCATCGCGAAGATTGCGGCGGCATTCGCCGCCTTCACGCTGCCGCCATACAGTATCTGCACCCCCTGCGCGACCGACGCATCCCGCTTGGCGAGCCGCCCGCGCAGGA
>Ga0210098_1000065_pt1 | contig 37540 bp, 29 predicted proteins | sample Joice_ThreeSqA_D_FD_184870 | JGI IMG/M metagenome (GOLD analysis project Ga0210098, IMG submission 184870) | Wetland microbial communities from San Francisco Bay, California, USA, that impact long-term carbon sequestration - Joice_ThreeSqA_D1... | ecosystem: Environmental > Aquatic > Marine >...
TTTTTTTCCTGAATTCGTTATAGAATTCGGCTATTTTTTCCCGAAATGGCTTTTCGAGAATGATTTCGTATACATCCAGCCCCTGGGCGTCGTATTCATTCAGGCTGTTTTTGATTTCATCCCGGAACCGGTACAGAAAGCGTGAGCCCTCATTGATGGCTAAAGCCGCATAGTAGCCCCAGATGTGCCCGACCAGGGTGTTTAGAATTGGGGCCAGGTGTTCGCTGACGTGCGGGACATGGAACACCGCATCGGCGTAGGGATCAAAACGATCATCGCCCTCATCTGCAATGACGATGGGCGTGGCTTTGTGGGCTTTGAATATGGCGGTATCTTTGACTATATCGCCGATCACCGTATTGCGGGTGCCGGCGGCACAAATAATAATCAGCGGTTCCGATGACAGATCGATGTGTTTTTTGTCTTCCACAAAATCAGATGAAATCGTTTTGTAGCAAAGTTCGCTGAGCTTGATCCGTATTTCATCCGCAGATGCTTTATTGGGACCGCTGCCCACCGCCGCCCAATAGGTTTTGGTGATTGCCAGTTTCGTAGCCGACTCCCGAATGGCATCACTTCCGGCCAGTATTTTACGCATGTGGACGGGAAGCGCCAGCAGTTGTTTAATCTCGTTGGAGACAAATTCTTCGTTTCTGCGCTTTTTCAGCGCGGCAATGTAAAGCCCGAGGATGGCTCCGGCAACAATTTGTGAATAAAAGGCCTTGGTGGAGGCCACCGACATTTCAAGATCTCTGCCGCTGCTGGTGTAGATAACCCCGTTGACCTTGAAAGTGATATCAGAATCCCTGCGGTTGACAATGGCCAGCGTATAGGCACCCCTTTCTTTGACCATGTCAACCGTGCGATTCGTATCGGTAGTGGTGCCGGATTGGCTGATCGCAATCACCAGCGTGTCTTGCATGCTGTCGGTCGTGTCATGCTCATTTAATTGGAAACCGCTTAATTCCGAGGCTTTCAAGGCACCGATCTGGTAGGCTGGATTAGCCATATAGTGATTGAGAATATTGGCACAGGCCAGGGCCGCCACCCCGGCGGTGCCCTGGCCGATGAAGAAAATCCGTTTGATCCGATCCTCGATCAGTGCTTTTTTCAATGGCGGCGGAATCACCGTGTCATCCAGGGCAATGATGTATTGGCTGCTGTTCTTTTCATGGATTTTCCAGCGATTCTGGAGGGTTTTTTCCATTGAATCCGGCGATTCCGAAATTTCTTTTAAAAAATAGTGGGGATAATCCTGGCGGTCGATGTCCCTTGACGTAATTTGGGTGTGCTTGATGTCCCTGGCGCTTAATGCCAGTTCGGTACCGTCATAAAATTCGGCCCGGATGCCTTCCAATCCTCCCGCAGACTGCTGATTTAACACAAAAATCTGTCCCTGGGTCGGGCCGTTTTTTCCCTGCACGACCATTTCGCCGTCCAGTTTTATAAATCGATCGGTTTCTTCAACAAAACCGTAGACTTCGGATGTGGGAAGGTAATGATTTTCAGCGATTCCAACAAAAAGGGCCTGCCCGCTGCCTTTTTGCGCCAGAAATAGCCTGCCGGGATCCAAATCCGTGTGCATCGAAATGGCATGCGAACCCTCAAAGTCATTAACCGCCAGTCGAAACGCCTCCTGGATTTCATGGCCCTGCTGGTAGTATTTCTGAATGACCAGGGGAATGATTTTTGTGTCGGTGGTGATATCTTTCGGAATTTGATACCCGTTGTCTTCAAATTCCCGTTTGAGTTGCTGAAAATTATCAATATCTCCATTCAGGCAGGTATGGATGATACCGTTGCTTTCCGCCAGGTTTCCAACGGTCTGGTTGTCCACCGGATGGCAGTTGGCTTCCGTGATGGCACCCACCGACGCCCAGCGGGTATGGGCTGAAATGGTGTCAAATTCGACCGGACAGGCGGTCAAGTCCTGCAGTATCGGATCATTGGCAATCTGGCGGCGTAAAAAGGCGATATTGTCTCCCAGACTGCCGACCTCATTTGCCACTTTATAGGTCACGGCCACCGCAACCTGATCTTCAGCGGTATCTTTTTGTACCCGGTGGATACTGATGCCGCGATTTACCAGGGTGTCATAGCGGCAGCGTTCCTGCAGCTGGCTGTCGAGATTTTTTTGCTTTAAAGATTGCTCGAACTTGTCAAATTCAGATTGGTTCAGGACAAACATCAGAGAGATGCCGGCCGAATCGCGTCCTCTAACCTCCAGCCGATCAATACTGTTCAAGACGGTGTTGATTTTTTTAAAAGAGCTTACCACGGACGGTTGCGACTCTTTTTGGGATCCGTTGAGCAACGCATCTATTTTTTTGAGATTATCTAAGATTTCACTGCGAATGCACCAGGTAATATCTTTGAGTTTGTCTATTCTGGCGGCCATCAATTCCACTTTTGGGGCCGGCAAGCGGCCCATGTGTTGCGCCAGTATTTTTGCTTCGGTTTCGACAATAGCGGACAGCCGTTCACCAACGATATGCAAAAGTTTGCGTTCTGCTGGGTCCGTATAAAGGGCAAAAAAGGGATCTTCGCACCTGATAGCTTGAACCCTTTGCCACAAGGATTCGATGAGGTCTTTACCGCCCAGATAGCTCTCATCAAGGCCGCTAAAGTCATTTTTGTGACAGGCCTTGTATCCCTGGCACTCGATGGGCTTGACCAGATCGTCCAGCAAGCCAACAGATTGCAGGGCCTTCCCCGGCCTGTTGTTTTTATAAGAAACGATGGCCGCGATACCGCAGCCCAGGACGTTTTGTTGTAATGGGAAAAAAACAAGGGACCCGGGGGGCACACCGGCCGGGCTGCGTCCCCAATAGACCTTTGCTTTCAACAATTCGTGAAGGCCTTCCCAAACGAGCTGGGTAATCTTAGGGAATATATCTGCGAAATTCACTATTCTTAACTTCATTGTTGATTTCATAGGTAAAATATCTCTTTTTTGTATGTGGGTATCCCTGTCGAATACGCATTTGTAGAAGCTATCATAATATTCGGCGGATCGAAATTAATAAAACCAAATTCTTATTGTTTGCGGCCTTTTGCCTTTATGATTTTACTTACTGTTTCTATATCTTCCGGTCGATCCACTCCCATACTTTGATGTTCGGTTAAAACGATGTGAATGGGAATATTATTTTCGAGCAGCCTCAATTGCTCGAGCTTTTCGGTGACTTCCAGACGGCTTTGATCCAGGGCTACGAATTTTTTCAGTGCCTGGAGGCGAAAGGCGTATATTCCGATATGGCCGTAAAACTGATGCTTGTGTGTATCTCTCCGGAAGGGGATCGGCGAACGCGAAAAATATAACGCCATGCCGTTCTGCGCAAAAACTACCTTGACCTGATCCGGACTGGCAGCCTCCCGGGCATTTATCCTGCGCGCCAGGGTGGTTACCTGAACCTGCCGTTTGCTGAACGGTCGAACCAGCTCGGCAAGCATGGCAGGCTCCAGCGCGGGTTCATCCCCTTGGATGTTGATGACCACCGCCTCTGCAGGCAGATTCATCTTGGTGGCTGCCTCCAGGACCCTGTCCGTGCCGGTGGGGTGATCGGCCCGGGTCATGACTACCGGGATCCCATATTTTTCTGCAACAGATCGAATGCGGTCATCATCGGTCGCCAGGACAACGGAAGACAGTTCGGGGCATTGCCGGGCCTGTTCAAAAACATGCCATATCATGGGACGGCCGGCGATATCCGCCAGCGGTTTGCCGGGAAATCGTGTGGACTGGTAGCGGGCAGGGATGATGGCGTAACATTTTGGCAATTTATTCATAGGATGCAAAAGTAAACTGCTGAACCTTACTTGAGCGGTGTCCCCGGACTCACGGGCTTGTCCAGAACTGCAACCGTTGGTCCCGAATCATCGACAGCGGCGATCAGCATTCCGTTGGAAACAACCCCCATGAGTTTGGCCGGTTTCAGGTTGGCTACGATAATGATCTGTTTGCCAATGAGTTCTTCGGGGGTATAATTTTCTGCAATGCCGGCAACGATGGTTCTTTTTCGGCCTAAATCAACTTCAAGCTTTAAGACTTTCTTTGCTTTGGGAATTCTTTCCGCATTTACCACCGTTGCCACCCTGAGATCAATTTTGCTGAATTCCTCCAGTGTAATTTCTTCCTTGATGGCAGGGTTCACATCTGCTTTTCCCGGCTTATCGGCCGCTGCCGCGTTTTTTTCAGCCGGTTCTATGCGCGGGAAAAGAACCACGGATTTTGGCAGCTGTACGCCGGGTTTAATCGATTTCCAGATCCTGATTCGATCCAATAGATAAAATGGCTCTTCGGAATCCAGTCCGAGATGCTTTTGCATTTTGGCGGCCGTATCGGGCATGACCGGGTAAATAAGACCTGAAATAACCCGTAACCCTTCCAGCAGGTTTCTGAGAACCGCTTCCAGCTGTTTGTGGGTTGATTTTTTCTTCGCCAGCTCCCAGGGGGCGGTAACATCTACATATTTATTCATCTGGCTGATGAATTTCCAAATCGCCTGCAGGCCGTTGTGAAACTCAAACGATTCCATATAGCCTTCAAACTCGTCAATCGCGCTGCGGGCATCTGCTTCCAGCCCGAATCCCCATTCCTGCTCGGCCTGCGGATCAACCCCTGGAACAATCCCATCCAGATATTTATGGACCATTGAGAGCACCCTGGAAAACAGGTTTCCAAGATCGTTGGCCAGATCCGAATTTATGCGCTGAACCAGTGAATCCTCACTGAAATTTGAATCCAGGCCGAAGGTCATATCGCGAATCAGAAAAAACCGGAAGGCATCCAGTCCGTAGACGTTTTTAAGCTGGAGGGGTTCGACAACGTTGCCGAGGCTTTTGGACATTTTGCTTTGTTCGATATTCCAGTATCCATGAACATTCAAATGCCGGTAAATAGGAATGCCGGCTGCTTTAAGCATGATCGGCCAGTAAATGCCATGGGGCTTGAGGATATCCTTGGCCACGACATGCTGGGCCACCGGCCAATAGGTTTTAAACAGGTCCCCGTCCGGATAGCCCAGGGCTGAGACATAATTTAAAAGGGCATCGAACCACACATAGGTGACATAGTTGTTGTCGAAGGGCAGGGTAATACCCCATTTCAGCCTTGATTTAGGCCTTGAGATACATAAGTCCCCCAGCGGTTCTTTCAAAAATGCCAGGGCTTCATTCATATAGCGTTGAGGCCGGATGAATTCCGGATTATTGCGGATGTGGTCGATCAGCCAATCCTGGTAGCGGCTCATTTTGAAAAAATAATTGGATTCTTTGATGACCTCCGGTTCGGTTTCATGATCCGGACATTTGCCATCTGCCAGCTCTCGTTCGGTGTAAAAGCGTTCGCAGCCGAAACAGTACATTCCTTCGTATTCGGCGAAATAGATATCGCCGGCATCATAAATTCTCTGCAGCACCTGCTCCACCACGGCCATGTGGGAGGGATCGGTGGTGCGGATAAAGTCACTGTTGTTGATGTTTAATTCGGGCCAAAGGTCCCTGAACAGCTGGCTGATGGTGTCAACGTAGATCCTGGGACTCAGATTCTCTTTTCTGGCCGCGCGCACGACTTTATCGCCATGTTCATCCGTACCGGTCAAAAAATAAGCATCGTTGCCTTTCATGGTGTGAAAGCGGGTGGCGACATCGGCCACGATGGTGGTATAGGCATGTCCCAGATGAGGACGCGCATTGACATAGTAAATAGGTGTGGTGATATAAAACGGCACGGACATTTTTTCATTCCTTTATGAGCTGATCGACGGCGGTTTCGATTTCCGTACCGTCTTCCAGGCGAACGGTTATACGGTTGCAAATGGCACTGTGACGGACGACTTTGCCTTTTCCACTGGAAGTTACGACCGATTTGCCGATTTTCGGCATATCCTTTTTCAGTTTCTTGTAGGTACTAAATTCATAGGTCAGGCAACACATCAGTCGACCGCATTGGCCTGAAATTTTGGTAGGGTTTAGTGACAGACCCTGTTCCTTGGCCATGCGTATGGATACCGGTTCGAATTTTTCAAGAAAAGCAGAGCAGCATAACTCCCGTCCGCATCGACCGACACCCCCGCACATTTTGGCCTGGTTGCGGATACCTACCTGGCGCATTTCAATTCTGACGCCCAGTTGCTTGACCAGCATTTTTACCAGTTGCCGGAAATCGACGCGTCCTTCGGATGTGAAAAAAAATGTATACTTATTTCCGTCAAAAGATTTTTCAACGGAAAACAGGTTCATTTTCAGATCCAGTTCCTTAATGGATTTCAGGCAGTAGCCGTGGGCATTATTTTCGTCAGCAAGATTCTTTTCGCTTTGCTTGAAGTCCTTTTCATTGGCCAGTCGATAGACTTTTTTTAAAGGCTTGCCGGACGGTTGGTCAATATACTCCTGGGGCCCCACAGCAACCGTGCCAATGCCGAGCCCCTGCTCGGTTTCTACAATGACTTGATCGCCCGGGTTCAGGACAAAGGCACCGCAGCTAAAATCATATATTTTTCCGGTGGACTTAAATTTAACGCCAACTTTTTTGCTCATGATATATTTACGCTTTATCCAATGTTGTTCCTGGATAAAGAAGTCCTTAGAGATAATTTTAAAGGTTGCAGGAATAGATGCCTAAAATCGTCAGAATACCTTAACTTTAGTCCGCCTCAGGCGGATTAGGCATTTCTATAGACAGCCTTACCATATCACAAAATGCACAATAATAAATCCTAAGGTGTTAAGCCCTGGCCAACCTCAACACCATTGCCTCCAGGGCCAGTCTCAGGTTAGTGCCGGCCCGAATCGCATTCTGGGTTGCTTGAATTGTATCTATTTTATCAAGCAGCGAAGCGATGCTCATTTTTTGTGAAGCTTGCTGAATCCTTTGGGCCAGGTCCTGATTGATCAGCCGCTCAGGATTCAGTTTGGCGACGACAAGATCCCGCAGCCAACTCTTCATCACTTCCAGTGAATCCTGCAGGATATCCTTATTTTTCGATAACTGTTCACCAAAAGCCAGAAGACGATTGACGGATCCGGTTGATAAAGAATCCATCTCTTTAATGAGCCAATTTCTGCGGGTTGCCCATTGGGTCCGGTGCATGCCCAGCGCCCGGGACAAACTGCCGCCGGCCATGGCCGTAATGGTCAATGCATCCCCGGCATCTATCCCATGTTCCTGAACCAGCGCTGATTCCAGGTATTTGTTTGAGATCGGCTTGAACCGGAGTTGCTGGCAGCGTGAAACAATGGTTGGCAGGAGATCTGATGGATGGGTGGCCACTAGAATCAGAATGGTTCTGACCGGCGGTTCCTCCAGCATTTTGAGGAGGGCATTGCTGGCAGCTTGATTCATGGCCTGGGCATCGGTGATAATCACCACCCGCCTTCTTGCCTCATAAGGTTTCATGGCAAGGGTTTGACAGAGGGAGCGGATTTGATCAATTTTGATGAACGGACCGGACGGTTTGACCCGGATGATGTCCGGGTGGCTGCCTGCCGCGATTTTCCGGCATGGTTTGCAATTACCGCAGGGGATTTTCGATTCCTGCCGGGTGGTGCTGGAACTATCTCCGGCACAATTGCAGGCCATGGCAAATGCCAGGGCCGTGCTTTCTTTGCCCACTCCTTCTATTCCTGTAAACAGAAGGGCGTGAGGGATGGTCCCATTTTGAAGGAGGGTGGTTAGAATTCGTAATGGGCGAGCTTGATCTATTATCGAGTCAAAACCAGGCACAAATCAATAGTCAACCCGATCTTTCAATTCTTTTCCGGATTTGAAAAATGGAAGTTTTTTAGGCTTAATGGTGACTTTTTCGCCGGTTTTGGGGTTCCTGCCCGTGTAGTGTTTGTATTCTTTTACAAAAAAACTGCACAGGCCTCGGATCTCGACACGTTCTCCCCTGGCCATGGCATCTGCCATGTTATCAAAAAATATCTGAACCACTTTTGCCGCTTCCGCTTTCGATATATTCGCTTCAGTTTTTAAAGCGGAGATGAGCTCCAGTTTATTCATACACCCTCCTTGAAAAATATCCTTTATTAAAATCATACTAGCCCGAAACTTAATAAAATGTCAAGTAGTTATGATAATATTTTCGGTATAATTTCTATGTCATCCTCACTGACTTCAACCCCGGCATATTGGCCCAGAGCTTCAATGTTCACCACAATGCGGCCCTTACCCCCGTGTCGCACAAAGGTTCCGATAACCCCTTCCAGCGGTCCGTGGACCACCATGACTTTATCTCCCTTTTTTAATTTATTACCAGTGGTTACGGTTCTATCACTTGCCACCATGATTTTTAAGGATTCTACGGTTTCATCGGTCATCGGCAGCGGTCCCTGATTATTGCCGATAAAACGCACGGCACCGGCAATTTTTACGATTTCCAGATGGGTATTGGGGTGAAGATCTGTTTTGACAAACACGTAACCGGGAAAAAGCGGTACCCGGATCGTTTTTTTGCGGTCGCGTCTTTTGCTGGGAACGGTTATTAGGGGGAGATAGACCTCCACCGATTTACGCAATAATCCTTCATTAACGACGTTTTCATGGCGGCTTTTGGTGTGCAGCACATACCACAAGCGCTCGAGTTTTGGGTGGGTCATGTTTTTCTCTTAATATGTCAGGTAGTTAGTAAATTAATAGTTAACCTAAGACGTCTGGGACAATCGATGCCATTGCGCAAGGGGCATAGCGCAGGGCGCATAGCTTAAAGGACGAAAATACTGAAAATTCTGAGAAATCCAACGCTTTGCGCTATACCCTATGCGCTTTGCCTTTTAACCCGCAACGCGTACCCCGCAACGCGCAACCCGCAACCCGCTATAACCCTATCTCCCCTAATCCGAAAAAATTTAATTTTATTTCAAAATCATATTTTTTGGAATTATCGACACCGGTTCTCTGTCTGACTGTTCCGTCGAACGACCAGCATTGAGCGGTGTAAATCAGCCCGACAGCGGCTTCAACCGGCACATTTTCTACAAAATTATATTCATAATTTCCCCTAACCGAAAGCCTGTCGTTGACCTTGACCGACAGCTTTCCATTAAGGGAATTGACCTCATTAAATGCGATTTCATCGGAGATTGTTGTATAGCGATATTCTACCGACAGTTTGTCGCCCCGAAGGTCCCAGAAGTTGGCCGCAAGGTTATGGGACAAAAAATCAAAATCATAGACCGACCACAGTGCATCTGCATCCAGCGAAAAATACGTGCCGGGGAATACGTCCAACTCGGCATATATTGGCGAAAACGGTTTATCCGGGTTGTTTTCCTTGCCTTCGTTAATATCGTAAGTTTGTTGCAATTTTAAGCGAAAAAAATCGTTGTAGGCATATTCGGCGGGCGAGTCTACAACTGTTGCCTGGGTTTTGTCAACGCTCCGGCTGATTTCAAAGGATCCTTTTTTTCTTGATTTGGATGTCAACGTGTTGGTCAGCGAGTAGGTTACCAGATTCGTATTGTCAATACGGTCAACAGTATCAAAGCTGGGCAGATTCGACTGATCCACATTAGGAATATACAGATGGGTAACCTGGGGTCTAATGGTATGTTTGATCGCCTTAAGGGTATTGCCTTCCAGGTTAAACACATTATAGATATCCGAGAAAAAACTGACACTGGTGTCGAACAATTCGCGGCTGTATAACTGTTTGTCATTGGCCCCAAAATCGTTTTTGTCCAGATACCACAGCGTCTCTCGCAGTCCGATCGATGGTTCGATGGTGAAAAAGGATCTGAACCGAAAGGGCAGATAAACCCTTGGATAAAGATCTGCGCGCTGGCCGCGTGAGGCATCCCTGCTCCAGTAATAAACATACTCGCTATTCAGGTCGTAAAAAAAGGGAGATGTTTTGATTCTTTGTTTAACCCCGTCAAACTCAATCACTGGCAGCTGCTGCAAAGTTACATCCGGGTCACCGGAGTTGCGAACGGTGCTGTCCAGATCGTAACGTAATCTGGTATTTAAAGTGTAGGTCGGCCAGAGTTTATTTAAATTCAACAGGTTGGTTCGCACCGGATCATTAAAGTCATCGAGGTCCTGGCCAAAAACCTTTTCAAAATAATTTTTTGAATCCTCCCAGCCCATCTGTCCCGTTTGAAATTCCCGGGTATAATCCTGGTCGCTGACAATGTCCACATCCAGGCGGCCCCGAATACCCCAGGGCATTTTCTGTTGATGGCTTCCACGCAGCCAGTATCGTTCTTGATTTTTTCGCAGGATGGTACGATCACCGTCATCAAATCCCCATTTTTCGCTGGAGTCGCCGATACCGTTATCGACCTGGCGGTCGTAAAACCCGTCTACCATCCAGGTCCCCTTCGACCATTCGTCGAGGTAATAGCGATACTCCACTCCGGGCCTGAAGCCGCGCTTGTCCATGTACTGTCCGTAGAACGTAGCATCCGAGCTTTTGTCGATGGCCCAGAAAAATGGCTGGCTGTAATAGACACCCCAGCGATCCGATATTCCGCCGTCCGGCCACAATAAACCGGTTTGGCGATTTTCCCTGGCCGGATAGTAAAAGTAGGGCGAGTACAGAAACGGCATATTTCTGGCCCACATGGTTGCATGCCATGCCGTTGCTTTACCGTCCTGCCGAATTTTCACATTTCTACCGGTAATCTTCCAATCCGGGTTGTCGCCGTCACAGGTGGTCATTGTGGCTTCATCGATGGTATAGGTTTTGGCGCCCACTTTTTTAATAACATTACCGGTTATATGGTAGTTGTTTTCTTTAAGAAACAAATTGCCGTCATCGACCGACCCGATCTGGTTTTGCAGGTCGATATCCATTCTCGTGCCGCTGAGGATATCTTCACCGTTGGTTAAAACCACATTACCTTCGGCGTAGGCCTTCATGTTTTTGTTATCAAAACGTACAAAATCCGCCAACAACCTTATATTTCCTTTGTAAATCAGCACATTGCCTGTGGCAGTGTACTCATCGGCCGTTTTGTCGTACTCGACCGTTTCAGCTTCAAGCTGCCATGGCAGGTTCGAGTTCTGGATGACGCTTTCGATTCCCTTGGCGTTCATCTGCGCTGCCGTTGGAACGGCGGTTAGGAGGAGAAAAGTCGCCAGAAAAATCCAGGTGGCAATAACAGGCAGAGCGGCCGGTAGACCCGAGTGCCCTTGATCAGAACTATTTGGCCAGGGAGTAGATCTCCGGAATGTTGGGTTGATATTCTTTTGCACCATTCGGATTATCACGGCCTCGAATTTATACCGCTTTTCAAAAATAAGTTCCGAAATACGGAAGGCTGGTATAAGTGGTTGTAGAAAAAAACGTTCGAATAACGAAACGTTTTATTGACAACCGCTATACAGCTCAAAGATTAAGGCGTTGAATCCCGCTGAAAATTAAGTTATAAATCCAAATTAACGAAAAAAGTCAAGATATTGTTCAGTTGGGTCATGCCAAACTTTGAACACCTCAATATTATATATGAAATTGTTAAAACTGAATACCGAAACGGAATTCCAAGTCACAAATGAAAATTCTTTTAACAAATGATGATGGCATCTATGCCAAGGGATTGTGGGCAATATACAACCGCCTTGCCGGGAGACATCATGTCGACGTGATTGCGCCCGATCGGGAACGAAGTGCCATAGGGCATGCGATTACCCTGCATCAGCCCTTGCGTGCGACCCGAATTTCAATAAACAGCGGGATCAGCGGATATGCGGTAAACGGAACTCCGGCGGATTGCATTAAACTGGGTTTTTCGGAAATTCTTTCTGAAAAACCTGATCTAGTGATCGCCGGCGCTAATGCCGGAGCCAATGTCGGCGCGAATCTTAACTATTCCGGTACGGTGGCTGCAGCCAAAGAAGCGGCCCTGGGCGGTATGATTGGAATTGCGGTATCGATTGAGGGACCCGAGGTTGATTATTATGATGATGCCGCGTCGTTTATAGCCGAATTATGTGAGGTGGTATATGAGAAGGGGCTTCCTTTCGGAACTTTTCTCAATGTGAACATTCCCAACCGCCCCCTGAAAGAAATTGCCGGTGTCAGGATCAGCCGGCAGGCTGTTGAGGTCCTGTCCGAATATGTTGAAAAAAGGAAAGACCCCCGCAACCGGACCTATTTCTGGCAAGGGCAGGACATGCAATCTTTTGGGGCGGACCCCCAGCTCGATGGCGCCGTGTTGAAACAGCGTTTTATTTCAATTACACCGGTTAAGTGTGATATGACGGATTACCAGATGCTGGAAAATATGCAAGGGTGGGATCTTGGGGGAATCGTAAGGTCCAGGAAAGAGGGTTAAAAGGTTCAGGTGACATAAAAGAGGGTTCAAGGGTTCAGCGTTCAAGGGCTAAACAGCGAACCTCTGAACTCTGAACCCTGAACCTTTGGGCCGTTAGAACCACAAACCCAATAATCGATTCTTTTTATAGATATACATGTACATACACTATTATTGAATGAAAGGCCCAAAATAATGTTTATCACCCTGGAAGGCATCGAGGGTTGCGGTAAGACGACTCAAATAAATCGTCTCAGCACGTTCTTTGAAAACAGGGGCCAATCGTGTGTGGTGACCCGCGAGCCCGGCGGGACTGCCATCGGAAAAGAAATAAGGTCCATTTTGCTGAACCCTTCGAGTAAGGATTTGGTGCCCAGGGCAGAATTGCTTCTTTATATGGCCGACCGGGCTCAGCATATCGCCGCGCTGGTGAAACCCCGTCTCGCCGAAAATAAGGTGGTATTGTGCGACCGCTATTTTGATGCCACTGTGGTCTATCAGGGATATGCCAGAGGACTTGATACCCGCTTCATCTATGAACTTCACCGACTTGTATTAGAAGATTTTAAACCGGATATCACGATTTTGCTGGATCTTTCACCCCATATCGGGCTGGCGCGCGCCTGGAAACAGCTTGAAAACGGTGCTCGCAGTGGCACCGAGAGCCGTTTTGAGGAAGAGACCCTCAGTTTTCACGAAAAAGTCCGCGCCGGCTATTTAGAACTGGCCCGCCTGGAACCGGAGCGTTTCAGGACCATTGATGCCTCACGAGATGAAGAGCAGGTACAAGCGGATATTCGCAAGGTGTTGAGGGAATTTTTGGACAAATAGGTTTCAGGCTCAAATAGGTTTCAGGTGTCAGGTTTCAGGCTGAACATCGGAATGCCCGAAAAAGTAGGGCGGGCCTCCGCGCCCGCCTTGCGGGCTCCCATGGAGGGCGTGGTGGCCGACCCTACTGATTAGCGCCGTTCCTGATCCGCCTGCGGCGGAACACCTGACACCTTTTTATACCTGAAGCCTAAAAATCAAATATTGGCATAAAATTAGGACTGATAAAACATATGACAAACATCGTAAGGTAATATGAAACCCATCTATTTCCCCTATACTTACATTTCAGACCCGGTGGCAGAGGCTGTGGCGGCATGTTTCGGTCAATTTACAGTTTACCAGCCCTTAGCAGATAAACTGCCGCTGCCTATGCAGCCCTGGGTCGATAAAGGCGTTATCGACATCCGGATTCCTGTGAGAGGTGATGACAGGGAGCTGGAATTGGCGGTAGAAAATTATCTAAATTGGGCTAACTTGCATACCGGAGGCTCCGGCATTAATCCGGCTTCTTTGAAAACGTTCAAGGCCTCTGCACCGCTTTTGGACGCATCCCTGTCCTCATTAATTGTGGCGGATGTAAAAAAACAGATTAACGGTACCTTAACCGATAAATCTTCAGATCCAGTTCTATCGTCCAGAATTTTTCTGTATTTTGCCCAGCAATTCGATCAGCAAAGCCAGGAACTCGATCATGTTCTGGAGGAATCCCGGAAAAAAGAGCAGGATTTGATCAAGGATCTCAAGATGGAAGAAGATGCCCTGGCGGTTGAATTAAGAAAAGAACCCGGCCACATGCCGGATCTAAATAGCGACTATTTGATTTCGTGTCGGCTGGAGGCCTGGACCCGGATTTCACTAAGCGACAGGGAACCGTCGGGCTTATTTGTGACCCACAGCAAGGCAGCGCTGGAGCAGTTACTCGAGAGTGCCCCCAGGGCCGAAAAAATTTTAGATTTTGAGGCGATTCCGCGATCGACCGCAACGACTGCCGGGCTTACACAGTGGCAGGACCAATTGATGTCTTATCTTTATGATATTGTTGAAAATAAATTGACCGCAGCTTCCAGAGAACCGGCCGCGGGCTCCGATATTACGGCCGCCGAAAATACGGTATCGCTGAAAATCTATCTGGTGCCGGATCAAAAATCACCTCAAATTTTTTGTCGTGGTGCGGGAATTCAGGACCCTGAATTCGACTTAACGCGCTCGATCACGGGCGGTAGAAACACACTCCTCGGTCTGGTCGGACAATAGCCCGGGCGCTGTTCCTGCTGATTGGGTTGGCCGAAGACCGTACTCGCCGGAAGAATCGAAATTCATAGAGCGGTTTAATTATTACCTAAATTAAATTGAAGGAAAAAATGCCAAGAGGGCTTGACTCGCTATTTTAATTGGTATAAGGACTTTTTCCTGGTGCATGGGGCAACCTGTTGCTGGAACTTATGGATGGTATCACCACCATTTTAAAATAATTACATTGAAAGGAGATTTTCCGAATGGCTTTTAATCCTATCGTTGATCAAGAAAAGTGTGTTGGCTGCGAAGAGTGCGTGGATGTCTGTCCGGTTGAAGTATTCGAAATGAAGGACGGCAAATCCGACCCCGTCAATGCCGAGGAATGCCTTGGATGCGAAAGCTGCGTCGAAGTTTGTGAAGAAGGCGCAATCGTTGTTGAAGAGACCTAATCAAGCCCTGTTAAAATCCCCCTGATCCTGGAAACTGAATCCAGGGCAGGGGGATGGATTTTCCCTTTTCCTGCCTGCGGTAATGAAAAATTGCCATTCCTTATGATTTGATCGGGTAAAGAGCATTGATGCGACCCTGCTGTATGCCTCTATAATCAGAAGCGCAGGGAAAGCCCCGTCATCAAAGCGTAAGAAGTCCAGTTGACCTCATTTAACTGTGTCTTAGAGGTCGTCCCATCGGCAAAGAATACCTTGCTCGTGCCGTTGTCCGTTGACCAGTCCTGATAATCAAAGTTTACGTTCAGTGCCCATCGTTGATTGAGTACAAAGTTGAATCCTGCCGCGATGACAAAGCCGTTGCCGTCGGCATCATGCTTGAAGCTCTTCGGATGGGCAAAATCGTCACGCAGATTCCAATCGGCTTCCGCTTCATAATCGGCCCAATGAAATTCATAGGTGAAATACGTTTCAATGCGATGGGCAAGGGCTTTTATCTCCGCGGCCCGAAAGCGTAAATCGCAGCCGACCCAGGGGCCTTTCCATTGGGTATCGTAGGAACTGTCAAGCCCTGGAAATGGGCCCGTACCAGGAATGGTTTGATAGCCGTCTGTCAGAACCAGCTGTTGTTCGTGATGGGAGTACCCCACCAGCGGTATGAAGGTTCCGACAACGGTTCGTCCGAATCTGAAGGGATAACCGACCGCCAGGGAGGCGTCCCACAGATTCCCATCGTCGGTACTATTGTCAGAGCGGGAAAACTCAAAGGTACGATTGTCTCCGGCATAATCCGAATCCTGATTTTCACCCTTAAAAATCCAGCTGTAGTTGGCGGATCCTCGCAGAGCAATGATTTTGGGCCAAATCAAGTTGCCTTGGAATTTGATCTGATAACTCTCAACATCGTCCCAGGTCAGCTCAGACAAAATGTTGGGATCATTGCCGCCGGTATTGCCGGCGATGTTCCAATCCAAATCATCCCTTCGATAGCCGCCGGTGATGATGAGTTCAGTTTCTATCGGTAACGGCTTTTCGCCGTCAATACCCATGGTTGCATTATATCTTGAAAAGATTGTAGATCCTGCCATCGTCACCTGGGCTGACGTCAAAATCATCAAATTGATGATGGCAACTATCCTTAAGATCCGCTTTTGATGCTTTTGCATGTTATCCCGCTTTTCAAAAATAAGCTCCCAAATACCTTATTCCCGTTTATGTCTGTATCGGCATGTAGAGAACAAACCTGAAGCCATTTGTGAACCCTGACGATGACAAAACGGAACCGAAGCAACTGCGCGACTTGCGGGTTGCAAAGATCTGTGATAATTCTACCCTAAATGATCGTAAACAATATAGAAAACGATGATATTATGAAACAATACGTTATCGACGAGCTGCGTCCGGAAGATCACAAGGCCCTCAAGAAATATCTGGATGAACAATTTGGGCCGGCTGAAATGGCCGGGATTTACTGGATACCGGTTGAGGCCGATTGGTTGAACGATATCCAACTTCAGCATAAAGAATGCCGTCCCCACTACCTGGCCCTCGACCTTGATCCGGGCCGTTTGGCTTGCGAACTGCTCGTGCGCACGAAAAACCGTCTGAGTTGCGACTGCATTCAATATGCCACGGAAAAACAACGTAACTGGTTGATCGAATTGGTTGATAACATGTTTGACCGGTTGGAGATTGCGAGCTGATTATGATCCGTACGGCGTTTATCTTTGTGTGGGTGGTGCTGACAACCGCTTTTTTCAGTGTTATTGCCATTATCGCATCATTATTTTCCCGCACGGGTGATTTTGTTCACATCATTGCCAGGATCTGGGCCCGATCTATTTTAATGGCCAGCCGCGTTCATGTCCGCGTCAATGGATTATCTAATATTGAACCGGATAAATCCTATATTTATATGGCCAATCATCAGAGTAACTTTGACATTCCGGTTCTTTTGGGGTATCTCCCCGTTCAATTCAGATGGCTTGCGAAAGCCGAGCTTTTCAAGATTCCAATGTTCGGGCGGGCCATGCTGGGCGCCGGCTATGTCAAAATAGATCGCTTCAATCAACAATCTGCCTTTGAGAGTATTAGTGAAGCGGCTCAAAAAATGAAAAACGGCGTTTCGGTCATGATATTTCCGGAAGGCACCCGCAGTAAAGACGGTCGCATCAAATCCTTCAAGAAAGGCGGTTTTGTGATGGCCGTTGACTCCGGCGTTCCGATTGTTCCGGTTATTATTCGCGGAACCTGGCCCATCATGGCCAAAAGCAGTTTGCGAATTAATCGCGGGGACGTTGAAATGGAGATCGCCGGACCCATCGACACCATCGGCTACTCCAGGGAAACAAAAGAGGAGCTAATGGAGAAGGTTAGAACGGTTATCTGTCAGAAGTTTGAAAAGGCAAATTAAGGTTTAAGATTTATTAATAAATTCCTGAAAATTTAATTACCAACAAATTATGTCCGTACTTAAAATAATTCCTTTGGGCGGATTGGGAGAAATCGGCCTGAATATGATGGTGTTTGAATACGGGAATACCATCTTTGTGGTCGACAGCGGTTTGATGTTTCCCGAGGATTATATGCTCGGAGTAGATATTGTCATACCGAACATGCAATACCTTCGCCAGAACCGATCAAATCTAGCCGCCGTTGTATTAACCCATGCCCATGAAGATCATATCGGCGCCCTGCCATATCTGATTAAAGATATCAAAGTGCCGGTTTTTGGGACACCCTTTACCCTGGGGCTGGTGCGCCACAAGCTCGAGGAGCTGAAACTGCTGCCATCGTCCGACCTGCACGAAATCAGACTTGATGAAAAATTGCGGTTGGGTCCCTTTAATATTGAGTTTATCCGGGTTGGGCACAGTGTCGTCGACGGCGTAGGACTGGTGATCCATACACCTTGCGGGACCCTGGTGCATACCGGCGATTATAAGATCGGCTATGGTGCCGTCGGGGGTATGACCACAGATTTAAATAAGTTTGCCGGATGCGGAGAAAAAGGGGTGTTGGCCCTGTTGTCCGATTCCACCAACGTTGAAAAAGAAGGGTATACCATTTCCGATAAAGAGGTCGGCGAGACTCTGGACAAAATTATTCTCGATAGCCACGGCCGCATCATAGTGGCCCTGTTTGCTTCCAATATCGCCCGGATTCAGATTATTGTCGATATCGCCAGGGCCCGGGGAAAGAAAATTGTGATCAGCGGCCGAAGTATCGAGGTCAGCGTAAATATTGCCAAGGCCCTCGGACTTCTGACGATTCCCAAAGACATGGAAATCGATGTCGAGCAGGTGCCTGATTTTCCAGATGATGACATCATCATGATAACCACCGGAAGTCAAGGAGAGCCCATGTCGGCACTGGCACGGATGGCCTCAGGGATTCACCGGCAAATTAAAATAAAGGCTGGTGATACCGTCATTCTGTCTTCAAAATTCATTCCGGGTAATGAAAGAGCTATCGGCAAGATCATCAATGATCTCTATCGAAAGGGTGCCGACGTTATTTATGAAAAAATATCCGATATTCACGTGTCGGGCCATGCTTTCAGAGAAGAGTTAAAGTTGATGATCAATTTGACCAAACCCGAATACTTTATTCCCGTCCACGGTGAATACCGCCATTTGATATTGCACGCGAGGCTGGCAAAAGAAGTGGGGGTTGCCGGGAACAAGATCCTGCTGGCGGAAAACGGTCAGATAATAGAATTCGATGAAAGCGGCGGCAGGCTAAACGGAAGCGTCATCACCGGCCGGGTGCTTATCGACGGAAAAGGCGTGGGTGATGTAGGGCGCAGTGTCCTCAAAGAAAGGCGGATTCTCTCAGAGGAGGGCATGGTAGCCGTGACGATGGCCTTTGATGAGGAGACCGGTATCATCATGTATGGACCGGAAATTGTTTCCCGCGGGTTTGTATTCGAAACTGCAACCGGCCATCTGCTTGCAGATGCTCAATGCGTTATCCTGGAGATAGTTGAGGAAATTGCCTTTGATACTCCCAATCGGGTAGACAGAATCCGATCCAAAATCCAAACTGCCTTAAAACAATATTTTTTCTTTACCATCGGACGTCGTCCGGTTATACTTCCGTTTATTATGGAGGTGTGACGCGTTGCGGGTTACGGGATGCGAGTTGCGAGTTACGCGTTGCGGGTTGCGCGTAATAATTCGGAATTCTGTCTGATCTTAGCTCCTAATGCGAACTATGTTACATCGGAACGCACACCCCGCAACCTGCTACTGGCAATGCGCCAGATAACGAAATAAAATTGCTATAGATACCAGCGTATGCGTAAAGAAATTTTCGGAATCATACTTTTTTTTCTTGTTATCTTTACCCTGATCAGCCTTTTATCGTTCAGCCCTGCTGATCCCTCCATTAATAATGCCAGAGCCGCCGGGCAGATTCAGAACCTATTCGGCATTGTCGGGGCGCACGTTTCCGGCATGCTGATCGGGCTGTTCGGGTTGGGGGCGTTCTGGATTCCGATTTTATCGCTGCTGGCAAGCATCCATTTTTTTGGGAACCATCCCAACAAAGCCATGATCTGCACCCTGTCCGGCGGAATTATCCTGGTGGTCGTCACCGGTGCGCTTCTATCCCTGCGGCAAAATGATATCATCTTATTCGGTAATAAATTTTCAGCCGGCGGAATCGTTGGTATTCCCTTCAAGGCCATTCTGGTTAAGTATACCAACTTTGCAGGCAGTGCCATCATTTTAATTCTGCTGTGGGTCATCGGATTTATTCTGGCTACCGGATTTTCACTGATTGCCTTTGGCAAACGAATCTGGCAGTGGATAAACCTTATCAATGACCGCCTGACGACATTCTTTTTGAAACGCAGGGAACGCAGGGAGAAAGCCAAAAAACGTGTCCTGGTTGATAAAGATAAAATTGCCCGGCGGGCCACAACGATCGAAATCAATACCAAGCCGGCCAAGCCTATTAAGGCAGTTCCTCCGGCCAAGCAGGAAGTTTTTGATTTTATGCGCAGCGGCAAGGGCTATCAGATACCGCCGTTCAGCTTTCTTAATGACCCGGATGAACCATCGGTTTCTTCGGATGACAAAAACTTGCGCATGCAGTCTCAACTGCTCGAAAAAAAGCTGGAGGATTTCGGAGTTCACGGAAAGGTGGTCGCCGTATCTCCCGGTCCTGTGATCACCACCTACGAATATGAACCCGCCCCAGGGGTGAAGATCAATAAGATTGTCAGTCTTTCCGACGACCTTTCACTGGCATTGAGAGCGACCAGTATCCGGATTGTGGCGCCGATTCCGGGAAAAGCCGTTGTCGGCATCGAGGTGCCGAACGTCAACCGTGAGAAAGTGCGTTTCAAGGAAATCGTGGCTTCCAGTGAGTTTGATAAATCCAAATCAAAACTGACGATTTGTCTGGGCAAGGATATTGTCGGCAATCCTGTGGTTGCGGCCCTTGATAAGATGCCCCATCTGCTGATCGCCGGAGCAACCGGTACCGGAAAGAGCGTGGCATTAAACGCGATGATTTGCAGCCTCCTGTATAAAGCCACCCCCGACGATGTAAAACTTATTATGGTCGATCCGAAAAGGATTGAGCTTTCCAGTTATGATGGTATTCCCCATCTGATTACCCCGGTGGTTGTTGACGCTAAAAAAGCGACCAATGCTCTTTTCTGGGCGGTCAGAGAGATGGAAAGACGTTATGAGCTGCTTTCCAAAATGAATACCCGCAACATCAGCCAATACAATAAAAAAATTGAGAGTAATGAAAATCCGGATGAAGATAGCAGGTTGGAAAAGCTGCCTTACCTGGTGATTGTGATCGATGAGCTCGCCGATCTGATGATGCTGGCCTCCCGGGATGTGGAGATCACATTGACCCGTCTGGCACAGATGGCCCGGGCCGCCGGAATTCATCTCATTCTTGCCACCCAGCGGCCGTCAGTGGATGTGTTAACCGGGATTATCAAAGCCAATTTTCCGACCCGGTTGACCTTTCAGGTTTCCTCCAAGACCGATTCACGCACGATTATAGATACCAACGGCGCGGAAAACCTGCTGGGAAGCGGAGATATGCTGTTTTTGCCTCCGGGTACGGCTAAATTACAGCGGATTCACGGTGCTTACATATCCGAGAGCGAATTGTCTCAGATTACAAAATTCCTGCGCGCCCAGGCCAAACCCGAGTATGACGAGAAGGTCACCGCAGCCGCAGCCGCCGATGCCTCGGCCGACGAGGAGCAGGAATATGACGAGCGCTATGATGACGCGATTGCCCTGGTTACCAAGACGGGACAGGCATCTATTTCGATGATTCAACGTCATCTGCGCGTCGGGTACAACCGGGCTGCCCGCATGATTGAAGTAATGGAAAAAGAGGGGGTAGTCGGGCCGTCGGACGGGGTCAAACCGCGGGAGGTACTGGTGACCAGTTATGAACATAGAAAGTAAAAGAGGTTGAAGGATCAGGCCTAATAAGGTTTCAGGTTTCAGGTGTCAGGTTTCAGGTTTCAGCAAAAAGGCCCGTACTTGCTAAAGCCTTAGAATTAAAATATGAAGTCACCCCAAAAGCGCTTTTGCCGACACTCTGATGTTCAGCCTGACACCTGACACCTGACACCTGAAACCTAAAAATAAACCTCACCGGAACCCAGTAGTCGCGTAAGCCAATATTTTTCATGGAAATAGATAAAGAACTACTCGCGAGCGTGAAGGGCTTTCTCGACCCGGAAGAAGGCCGATGCCTTTATGAAATTGCGCTGGAAGCCGGGCCCCTGGGAGCATGTCTGGAGATTGGAAGTTATTGCGGTAAATCAACCCTGTATTTGGCAACGGCCTGTCAAAAAAGTAACGGCATCCTGTTTTCCGTTGATCATCATCAGGGGTCCGAAGAACAGCAGCCCGGTGAAGAATACTTTGATCCGGATCTGTATGACCCTCAAACCGACGGGGTGGATACCTTTAAAGAATTTAAGGCAACCATTGAACGCGGGGGGCTTGAAGATACGGTAGTTCCCATTGTGAGTCGATCCGAGGTTGCCGCCCGCCTGTGGGCAACGCCATTGAGCCTGGTCTTTATCGACGGCGGTCATTCAATGGCGGCAGCTTGTACGGATTACAAGGCTTGGTCCGGGCACATTCTGCCGGGCGGCTTTCTGCTTATCCATGATATTTTCACCGATCCATCCCTGGGAGGGCAGGCGCCCCACCACATATATAACTTAGCTTTGGATTCCGGACTATTTAAAAAAGTCAAAATGGTTAAAACACTGGGGGTGCTCAAAAAGTTATAAATTTGCCCGAATTTATTCTTTGCTCAAATAAACCACAAGGCTTTTTCCTATCAGGGGGTTGAGAAGTTTGTCCAGCAGTCCGGTGATGCGCGGCTTTTTCATGATGTCCCAGGTAAGAAATCGGTGATACAGGTTGACAGCTGACGAATCTTTGCGATCGGGTCCCACCAGGCATTTCAACCACCAGAAAGGCGTGTGCAGACTGTGCGCAAAATGACGGGCCCACAGGCTGACGCCGGCCGCGGTCAGATCTGAAATCAGCTGATTTTGTTTGAAAATTCGGACATGCCCCCCCTCGCTGGCGGCGTAGGCCGAGGAAAGCAGCCAGCAGATGTGCTCCGGCCAGTACCTGGGGACACTGACGACCAGATTGCCGCCGGGCTGCAACACCCGGACGATTTCCCGGATTGCCGCGCGGTGTGATAAAATGTGTTCCAGAACTTCGGAGCAAATAACCAGATCGAAATAGTCATTTTTAAACGGCAGGCTGGTGACATCCGCCGCTGACAGCGCCCAGGTCCCTCCGCCGTGTTCGCCCAGACGGTCGTGAAGTTGGAGCCGGCCCCGGGCTTCACTCAAATCGTCAAAGCTTAGATCGACCCCAATGGCTGTTACATTCCGACGTTGATGCGCAGCGCAGGTATGACGTCCGGAACCGCATCCGACGTCCAGGATCTTGAAGCCGGGTTTCACCGTCAGCCGATCAAATTCTACGGTGACCATCGATGACCTCCCGGTAAGCTGCCACAGTTTTTTCAGCGGCCTTTTCCCAGGTAAAATGCTTCTGGACCCTTTTAAAACCGGCCATTCCCAGTTCTTTGGCCCGTATCGGGTTGTTGAGAAGTTCCCGGATGGCACCGGCCAGAGCGGCAGAATTTTCCGGTTGCACCAGAACCCCGGCATCACCAACAACTTCGGGCAGTGCACCGCCCGTGGTGCTGATAACCGGAACCCCGCAGGCCATGGCCTCACCTGCCGGCAGACCAAACCCTTCGTACACCGACGGAACGACGGCCACCGTCGCTCTGGCATATTGCTGAACAAACTCGCGATGGTCAATTCTGCCGGTGAAATTGATGCGGTGGCCAATGCCCAGTTTTTGAATCAGCTTTATAATATCACCATCTTTTTTGGGCTCCCCTATGACGGTAATGTTGATATCCTGAATTTTCTCCAGTTCGGCCACCGCCTGGAAAAGAAAGAAGAGACCTTTCAGAGGGGTATCGGCACTGTTGGTTACAATAACCCGGTTTTTTTCCCTTTCGATTTGCTCAATTGGATAAAACAGCTTGGTATTGATGCCGTTGGGGACAATGCTGAACTTATCCGCCGGTATGCGGAAATCCCGGCTGATGTCTTTTTTGGCTGAGTTTGATACGGTAATGATGCGGGGAAGGGACCTGGACACTCGCTTCTGCATCCCGATAAATGAATACCACCGCCATGTTTTAATCTTTTTTAAGGGTGAAGAAACCGATCGGATGGCAATTTTTCTGTCCACGGTGACGGGATGATGGATGGTGGCTATGGTGGGGATTAATTTATTCATGGCCCAGATGCCATAGGACAGGCTTTGGTTGTCGTGTAGGATATCAAAAGCGCGTAGTCTGGATTTTAAATACAGATAGGCCCTGAGCCCGAAAGTAAAGGGCTCAGGAAACCCCATTGTGGAGACCCCCAGCCACTCCATAAGATTGATAGGATCCGAAAGTTCACCAAGGGTCGGCACCCGAAAGGGATCCCGGGGGTCATATAAATCCAGGCCTTTCAGGTGGTGCAGTGGAATATCATCATCCAACTGCGGATCCGGTGGGCCTGATACAACCTCCACCCTGTGTCCGAGATTTTTAAGCGCCCGGCTTATGTTTTTCAGGTAAACGCCCTGGCCGCCGCAGTGAGGATTGCTGCGGTAACTTAGCAGGCAGATATTCAATGGCGATCGAGCTTGCATGGTGCCTTCAAATACAGGGTCGTTGCCGGTCGCGTCAAGGGGTTTTTCGAAATGGGTTGCCAAATTACAGAAAGTCGCTATCATTAAATATCAATTAAGGAATTAAGGGATTCAGGAATTGAGGAATTCTTGTATCGGTGAGTTTAATCTGCAGATTTTCAATAATCCCTAAATTCCTCAATTAAAGGATTGTTGACACCTAAAACCCCTATTTTTTTGATTGAAAGCAGCTGAAATGAAGCATGATCTGCCAGACAAAGTAACATTGATCGAAGTCGGACCCCGGGATGGATTCCAATTTGAAAAACAAGTTATTCCCACGGATTTGAAATCTGAGATCATCTGCAGCCTGGTGAAAGCCGGTCTGAAGCACATCCAGGTTGCTTCTTTTGTAAGCCCTTCTCGCATGCCTCAGATGGCGGATGCCGAAGAGGTGGTAAGCCGGTTACCCGAATCCCCAGGGGTTATTTTCAGCGGACTTGTTCTGAACCCCAAAGGCCTTCAACGGGCGCTGCGGGCAGGATTGAAGCATGTGGAGATTTCCATTTCCGCCAGCGATACCCACAGCCGGAAAAATGCCGGATTGAGCTTTGATCAGGCTGTTAGCCGGATGAAAGAGATGATCCGGTTGGCCCGCACAGAAAACATGGGTGTGCGCGCGGGGATTCAGTGTGCATTCGGCTGTGTGTATGAGGGGGATATCAGCCAGGAGCGGATTCTTAGCCTTGTTCGTTATTATGCGGCCCATAAAGTAGATTCGATTGCCCTATCAGACACCACTGGAATGGCCAATCCAATGTCCGTAAAGCGGTTGTTGCAGACCCTGATGCCGGAATGTGGTGAAATTCCCCTTGTTCTTCACCTGCACGACACCCGCGGGCTGGGTCTTGCCAATCTGATTGCTGCCCTGGAATGTGGTGTTATCCAATTTGATGCGGCCATGGCAGGTATGGGGGGCTGCCCTTTTGTCCGGGGGGCTGCCGGTAATATAGCCACCGAGGACACCGTCCATTTGATGGATTCTATGGGAATTAGGACCGGCGTTGATATTGCCGGAGTAAGTAAGTGTTCCTATCGTCTTGAAGACTATCTGGCCAAACAGTTTCCCGGAAAGATGCACCGTCTGCTGCAAATGAAAGATTTTCGACACTAATCCCCTCTGATGCCTTGTGATTCGACGTTGAATATATTTACTGTTCCATCCTTTTGAAGCTTCATACGAGGTTTCAGGTGTCAGGTGTCAGCATGGACGCGAAACAGTAGGGTCGGCCACTGCTCGGCGCGGCGAAGCTTTAGCGAAGAGGGTTGCCGGCCATATTCTGCATAATGTGGTGACTTGAATCCGGTGGGCATCCTGCTTCTAGCTGGACCCTACTTTCTGATAATCCGATGTTCAACCTGACACCTGACACCTGACACCTGATATCTTTCTAACCAAGAATCTGCTCATTTCATTAAAGTTTGCCCACAATTGGTCGATAATTGACTTAGTAAGTTTACCCCACCGCCCTGGTTGAGCAGTTTTTTTCGGATTTAACACCATGAATGATTTGAAAACAGAAACAATTCTCTTTGTGGACGATGAAGAGAGCATTTTGAACGTTGCCAGTGAATTTTTTAGGCGACAGGGATACCAGACGCTGACTGCGCGCAATGGCGTCCAAGCACTGGAAATCCTTAAAAATGCAAGTGTGGACTGCTGTTTCACCGATATAAACATGCCTGAAATGAATGGCCTCGATCTCGCTGAAAACATCAGACTGCAGGATAACACCATGCCGGTGATTGTCATGACCGGTTATCCCTCCCTGGAAAATACGATCCAGACTATCAAAAACGGCGTTGTTGATTTTTTGGTCAAGCCTGTCAATCTCAAGCAGATGGAGCTTTGCATGCGGCGTGTTTTTCGGCAACGCACGCTGTTTGTAGAAAATGTCTTGTTGAAAGAGGAGGTCAAAGGTAAAGAGCGCCTGGAAAAGCTTAACCAGGAATTAATGTATAAAGTGGAAGAATTGCATATCTTAAATAAAATTATGAGCAGTTTTACCTCCATTGTCTCCGCCACCGACATCTTTAAGCGCGCTGTTGATGTGACCCTTGAGATCACCCACGCTCATAATGCTGTGTTTTACATGATCAACGAGGCGATCAACCAGCCTTTTGAAGTGGCCTCAGCTAATGAAAATAAAATCCAGCAGGATCAAATACCGAAAGAGAATTCCCAGCCTGTCTCCAACCCGTCACCTCTTTCCGGTTTAATTATGGAGGTTGTTTCCGATGAGATTCCACTGCTGATCTCAAATAATAATGGTGCTCGCGGACTGCCGCCGGAGCTGATGTCTGCCATGGTGGTACCGTTGAAAATTCGGGATAAGGTTTTTGGCGTTTTGACGGCAAGCCTCCGGGAAGGTGACGTCCGGTTTACCGAAAAAGATCTATTTTACCTTTCCTTTATGGCCCAAAGCGCCGCCCATTCGATTGAGAATCTGGCGCTGTATGAAAATATTTATGAAAACCTGTTTGCAACCCTCTATGCTTTTGTCAACGCAGTTGAGGCGAGAGACCTGTATACCCGTGAGCATTCAAGTCGTGTAACGGGGATCTCAATGATTATCGGCAAACAGCTGGGGTGCAGTGTCGAAGAATTGGATATTCTTAATTTTGCCGGCCACCTTCATGATATCGGCAAAATTGGAATTAGAGATGATATTTTATTGAAACCCGGCCGGCTCACCGATGAGGAATTTGAAAAGATTAAAGAACATCCGACCATCGGTGCCAACATACTGGAACAGATGGGATTCTGGGAAAAAGAACGAGAGATTATTCGCTGTCATCACGAGCGTTATGACGGGACGGGATACCCGGATGGCCTAAAGCAGGAGCAGATTCCTTTATTAGCCCGGATAATGTCGGTGGCCGACGTCTATGATGCGATGGCTTCAGACCGTGCCTACCGCAAACGCATGGACGAAGAGGTCATTCTCAAAATTATAAATGAAGGCGTCGGTACCCAATTCGACCCGGATGTTGTGGCGGCATTTTTAGAAGTTTATAATCAGGGAACCATAATACATTACATGGAAACCGGCGAGATAAAAGACGCTGATGGAGAACCTGTTATCCAGGCGTTTCCCAGCACGCCAAACCCCTCGAAAGACTGAACGGTCGACCTGCCCGCAATGCCTTAATAGCGGTGTGAGTTCAATTCGGCAAAGTGATTTATTTATTACCGCTGTTAGAAGCTGTTTCAAAATTAGGATTTTGGTTCAAGGTCGCGGCGGTGCCGAGTTTAAAACCGCAGGCATACATGAGTATTTCGAGGATTTTAAACGAGGCACCAATCCGCCAAAGGCGGAGGCCAAAAGACAATTTTGAAACAACTTCTAGTACCATCTGAACTATGCATAGCAGGCCGGTGTTCAATATTTACGTCCCCCATGGACAAAAAACTTGGAGCTTGAACTGCCTGACTCGGCCCGCCAATCACACCATCGGATTGATTCTCAATTGTGACCCCAAACAAAAATAAAGCAGGTTAGCACTTGTGCTCCCCCGCTTTATTATTTATAATTATTTAAAACTGTTGAAAAATACCCTTTTTAAAAGCCTTTGATCGACGGGAGCGATGCTCACTGAGTCGCCGAGAAAGGTTGTTTGTAATTCCAATGTATCGTTTACCGGTTTGACCTTTCAGAACGTATAAAGTGACCAATTGATAATATTCAGGAAAAGATTTTATAATTTTGGTCGGGGCGATCCGCCTGAGGCGGACGAGCCCTTGATCAGAATATTTTTTGGATATTAAAATTGGTCGGGGCGATCCGCCTGAGGCGGACGAGCCCTGATTAGAATATTCCTGGATATTAAAATTGGTCGGGGCGATCCGCCTGAGGCGGACGAGCCCTGATTAGAATATTCCTGGATATTAAAATTGGTCGGGGCGAGAGGATTTGAACCTCCGACCCCTTGAACCCCATTCAAGTGCGCTACCAGACTGCGCTACGCCCCGACTCAGAAAACTGTCACTACCACGTTGATGAACCCATGTCAACATCGGAAGGGATTTGAGCGATGACGATAAATCAAACCGTCCAGTTGCCGGTTAGGCTTAAAACAGGTGACAAAATTGGAATTGTGGCGCCGGCCGGACCGTTTGATCGTGAGTTATTTTTTCGGGGTGTACGCATTTTCGAAAAAATGGGTTTTGAGGTTTATATACCCGAAGGGCTGCTCGATGCCCGGGGTTACCTCGCCGGTACAGATAAACATCGAGCTGAAATTGTTAACCAACTCTTTGCCGATAAATTTATTGATGCTATTGTTTGCGCCCGGGGAGGTTATGGCTCGCTCAGGATTCTTGATCTGTTAGATTACGATACCATTGCGAAAAATCCGAAAATCTTCATAGGGTTTAGTGACATTACAGCCCTTTTAACTGTTTTATTCGACCGCTGCGGACTGGTGACCTTTCACGGGCCGGTGGTAACATCCCTGGCCGATGCCAATGAAATTACCAAACAGTCGTTATTTCAGACGCTCACATCAGACCACAGGCTGGAAATCGAGGTGCCCAGAGGGGTCACGGTTAAGCCCGGGACAGGGGCAGGAATCCTTTGCGGAGGCAATCTGAATACATTGTGCCATATGGTTGGAACGCCCTTTGCGCCGGATTTTGCCAACAAGATCTTATTTCTTGAAGACCGGGCAGAGGCGCCATACCGAATTGACCGGATGTTGATGCAGATGAAACTCGCCGATTGTTTTCAGGGACTGGCCGGAATTCTGCTGGGATCCTTTGCGGATTGCGGACCGGTTGAGGACATTTTAAAAATCATAAATGATATATTTGGTGATTGCCAAATACCAATCATTGCCGGTCTGGATGCCGGGCATGGAAACCCTAATCTCACACTTCCGATGGGGGTGGAAGCGACCCTTGACGCAGACAGGCATTTGTTGTCCTATCACCGGGCAGCAACTACCGGTTAGTGGTATGTTTTCGTAGCCACCGGCTGCTATATGCTAATTGCTATTTCGACTATAAGTGTCCAACTTGGGTAAACCGGTAAAAAAACAAATCACAAATCACAAATTACAAACAAATAGCAATGCCCAAAATTCAAAACCCCAAACTTGTGGTTTCGGTCATTAATTATTGGAATTTGTGATTTATTTGTAATTTGGTGCTTGGGATTTGATATTTTATTTACAAATTTCACCTTAAAATCGCCATGAAGCAGCAAAACAACGGACAACTTGACATGACTCGAATCGAACGGCTCATGCAGCAGGCATTAGAGGACAAAGTCTTCCCCGGCGCCGTCTTGCTCGTCTCCCAAAATGACCGGTGTGTATTCCACGCTGCCTTTGGTTTCAGGGACCTTCTTACCAAACCCCCAATGACCACCGACACCATTTTTGACCTTGCATCTTTGACCAAACCCCTGGCGACAGCGCTGGCGGTGATGGTGTTGGTTCAACAAAAAAAAGTCGGTTTGGATCAAAATCTGGGTGATGTCCTGCCGGTGTTTAAAAAAGACCCGAAGGCATCAATTAAGATTAAACACCTATTGTATCACAATTCCGGCCTTGCCGGTTACAAAGCTTTCTACAAAAAAATGGCACACCTGCCGTTGGAAAAGCGAAAAGCAGCCTTGCGAAAAATGCTGGTGAAAGAACCGCTTGTTCATCCCATTGGCAGCCGGGTAGTCTACAGCGATATCGGGTTCATGATTCTGGAATGGTTGGTTGAGGAAATTTGCGGAAAACGGCTTGATCACTTTGTATCCGAGATGATTTACAACCCGCTGGGGCTGTGCAATCTATTTTTTATAGACTTGAAGGCTGCTCGCGAACCAGGTGTATTTGCCGCAACCGAACAATGCCCCTGGCGGCGACAACTGCAATGCGGTCAGGTGCACGATGAAAATGCCTATGCGGTCGGCGGTATACAGGGCCATGCAGGGCTTTTCGGGACTGCTTTGGATGTACATAGCCTCCTGAGCCATCTGTTATCGGCTTACCATGGACAGCCTTCGGCCCAAGTGTTCCAGCCCGATATGGTCCGATTGTTTTTTCGTCGACTGGCGGACAGCGACAAGGCGCTCGGTTTTGATGCACCCAGTTTGAATGGCTCAAGCTCCGGCCAGTTCTTCTCCAGCAGAAGCGTCGGCCATCTGGGGTTTACCGGTACTTCTTTCTGGATGGACCTTGACCGTTGCATCATTGTCATTTTGCTGACCAACCGCGTCCATCCAACGCGTGACAATGAGGCAATTAAAGCGTTCAGGCCTCAACTGCACGATGCGATCATGCGGTTCCTTTTGGGTTCAGAGGTTCAGGGTTCAGAGGTTCAGGGTTCTGAAGTCACCAAAGATCAGGTCTGACCTGCCATGGTATCCTCTGATGGGAATATTTTTTCCTTTTAGAACTCCCGATAATCATCAGTTGGCGTAAATCTTTAACTGACGGAGATTGAATCTTTGAACCTCTGAACCTTTGAACCTCTGAACGGTTGGTTTTTTCAACCTATTGTCATTTTTTTGATGATAATTTTTTCTTGTAGTGTTATGATAACTCTGATAGTAATTTACTGATTTATTTCTATTTTTTTAGTTAAGGATTTAACCAACCGGCGCATCCAAGTTGCGCAATTATGAGGGATTATGAATCTTTTTTTAGATGGCATTCTGGGAATATTTTCCAACGACCTTGCGATTGATCTGGGCACGGCCAACACACTTGTATACGTAAAAGGCAAGGGAATCGTGTTGAGCGAACCATCCGTGGTTGCCGTCAGCACCGGCGACAGGTCCAAAAACCGGGTTCTGGCCGTTGGTCTTGAAGCGAAAAATATGCTCGGCAAAACTCCGGGCAACATTCTGGCAATTCGACCCATGCGCGACGGCGTGATTGCGGACTTTGAAGTTACCGAAGCAATGCTGAGACATTTTATTCACAAAGTGCATAACCGAAGAACCTTTGTACGTCCCAGGATTATCGTGGCCGTTCCTTCCGGGATCACCCAGGTTGAAAAGCGCGCCGTGCGGGAATCAGCTGAATCGGCCGGTGCCCGCGAAGTATTTCTGATTGAGGAACCCATGGCTGCCGCCATCGGTGCCGGACTGCCAATTGCCGAACCTACCTGTAATATGGTGGTTGATATCGGCGGCGGGACGACCGAGGTAGCTGTCATATCGCTAAAGGGAATTGTCTATAGCCGGTCCGTGCGTGTCGCCGGTGATAAGATGGATTCTGCCATCATCCAATATATTAAGCGCAAATACAACCTGTTAATTGGTGAGCGGACAGCTGAAGTTATCAAAACTACCATCGGCAATGCGTATCCGGATCCGCAGAATTTGGAAACCATCGAGGTCAAAGGCCGTGATCTGGCTTCGGGGATCCCTAAAATTTTGTCCATCGATTCGGAAGAGATCCGAATCGCGATCTCCGAGCAAATTGATGCCATTGTTGAGACGGTAAAGATTGCCCTGGAGCAGACACCACCGGAACTGTCCGCCGATATTGTCGATCGCGGAATTATCCTGACCGGTGGCGGCGCTCTGCTTAAAAACCTGGACCGTTTGCTTCGTGAGGAAACCAGTTTGCCAATTACCGTCACCGAAGATCCGCTGTCGACAGTTGCTCTGGGTTCGGGTAAAGCCTTGGATAATCTAGAATTTTTAAGGGAAGTACTCATAACTTGAAAGGTTCGGGTTGCAAGTTGCGGGTTACGCGTTGCGAGTTGCAGGATGCCGGGGGCTTGTTCCGAGGGAAATGGGTCGCATTCGAGTTTTGATCGACAGAATTCCGAATTTTAACGCGCAACCCGAAACACGAGACGCGCAACACGTAACGCAATCGTCCATGTTTGAATCCAAAACCCAGACCTAAAAAAATAAGCTGTAATTGCTTTCGGATGTAAAAACTCCGACCCATTCAGATCTATGTTTTCCAGAAAAATGGTGCTCATCGTTGGCGTTATCGTTTTGATTGCCGTCAACATCATTGTCCTTTCAGTTAACAGCAGGCGCTACACGACCTTCGGTCTAGAGCGAATTGCCATTTCTTTTATTTCTCCCTTCCAGGAACTGGTTACCCGCACGATGCGGTTTACCAGGGACATTTGGCAGCACTATTTCTATCTGGTTACCGTCACCAGGCAAAATCAGATTATAAGAACACAACTCAATCAGGCGCTTGAAGTTAATAACCAGTGGCAGGAGACTGCACTGGCCAATGTCCGCCTGCGCAATTTACTTGATTTTGAGAAAACCATTAGCGAAATGGTAGTTGCCGCAGAGGTCATCGGCAAGGATCCATCGGCCTGGTTTAAAACGGTTATCATTGATAAGGGCAGAGCTGACGGGCTGGCCAAGGGCCTGCCGGTGGTGATGCCGCAAGGTATAGCCGGTCAGGTAATTGAGGTATCGAATCACTATTCTAAAGTCATGTTGATAATCGATCGCAACAGTGCCGTGGATGCCCTGGTGCAAAGAACCAGAGCCCGGGGTGTCATCAAAGGCGAATCAACGGATCGCTGCCGACTGGACTTCGTGCTGCGTAAAAATGATGTTCGCGTCGGTGATACTGTCGTATCTTCCGGCCTGGACGGTGTTTATCCGAAAGGATTACGGATCGGTTTGGTATCCGAAGTTATCGAGCATGACGCCGATATTTTCCATGAAGTCATCGTAACGCCCTTTGTTGATTTTGAGAAACTTGAAGAGGTATTGGTGGTCCTGGAAGTTGAAAAACAAGATATGGCGAGTCGGCAATGAGTTATTGTTTCAATATAGGTATTTGTCTGGTGCTGGTCATTTTGCAGACCACGGTCATGCCTTATTTGTCAATGCTGGACCGATTTTATGATCTCTTGATTCCCTTTATCGTTTATCTCAGCCTGTCGCGCCCTATTCGTGAGGGCCTGCTCTTTGTCTGTTTTCTCGGGTTTATTATGGACAACCTTTCCGGGAGTTTCTTCGGGCTTTATTTAACCAGCTACTTTTGGCTGTTTATTGGCGTAAAAGGAATCACCCAATTGCTTCAGGTCGGCAAGCGAGTGACTAGCATCACCGTTATCGTTGCCGCCGGAGTGCTGGCGGAAAACCTCATTTTTCTGGGCTCTTTCGTCATTTTCAGTCCCGAGCAGCAGTTGGCCGGCGATGCTGTTAAAATCGTTGCCGTTCAGATTCTGTGGGCATTGCTTACCGGGTCTGTATTTTTAATAATTTTCAGAAACACGCACAATTGGTTGGATACCGGCTTCCGGGCCCTTTATGCTCGCAGGCAGAATGAATAGTGACGAATGCTTTTGGAATGACGAACGACGAATGAAGAATGACGAATTATGGAAATCGCTTCGCTCCGTCATTTGGAATTCCATATCTTCAGTTTCTGGAGAAAACTAAATTGAGACCAACTGTTTATTTTGGATTACATCAATATAAAAGCGATAATTTTTAATTTGTCTAAGAATAAAATGATAGAATACTTTCATTATTCATTCGACATTTATCATTCAAAACACCATGGCAGATAAATATTTAAAAACAGCAGATGCCGAATGGTACCGGCAACGCGTTACGGGTGTCATGATATGCGTCCTGGTGGCCTTTGCGGTTCTTTTATTGCGGCTGGTTTATCTTCAGGTGGTCAAGGGCGAAGAATATCATCTATTGTCACTCAATAACAGGATTAGACTTCAAAGCATTGATCCGCCCAGGGGGCTGATTTACGATCGCAATGGGTATGTCCTGGTGGAGAACAGACCGTCGTTTGACGTCAGTATTACCCTAAAAGATGCTGGAACGGTTGAAGAGACTATAAAAAAAGTTGCCAAACACCTCAATGTTTCCCATGAGGAATTAATGCTGAAACTTACAACCAGCAAAGGTATCTCAGCATATAAGCCGATTTTGATGAAGCAGGATATCGGCCGCAATGCCCTGGCATCCATGGAAGCCCACAAATACGATCTTCCCGGAATTGAGGTCAATGTTAAGCTGCAAAGACATTACCTTAATGTGCAGGATGCAGCTCATCTTATCGGATATTTAAGCGAAATCAGCCCTGATGAGCTTGCCGGAAAAAAATATCCGGGACGTCGCCGGGGCGATTTCATCGGCAAATTTGGTGCCGAAAAGGCTTACGAGAATTATCTGCGAGGGACACGCGGGGGGCGTCAGGTTGAGGTCAACGCCAATGGTCAGGTGGTGCGGGTATTAAAAACGGTGGCCGCCAAACCCGGCCAGAATATTTATTTAACCATTGACCATGCTTTGCAGAAAAAGGCCGAGTCACTCCTGAGAGGCGTTGCCGGGGCTGCGGTGGCTATGGAACCAAGCACGGGCCGAATTCTGGCTTTAGCCAGCAGTCCTTCATTTGACCAGAACTACTTTGCAGAAGGCATGTCCCACGAGCAATGGGATACCCTGATCTCCAATCCCTTCCGCCCCATGGAGAATAAAGCCATTCAGGGCGAATATCCACCCGGTTCCACGTTTAAAATTATTACCGCCCTGGCCGGATTGGAGGAAGGTGTCATCGACGAGAATACCCAGGTATTTTGTCCTGGTTTTTACCGCTTTGGCAATCGCACCTACCGCTGCTGGAAAAAAGGCGGTCATGGACAAGTGGCGATTCACAAAGCCATAACCGAGTCCTGCGACGTTTATTTTTATAAGGTCGGCGAGTTGCTGGGAGTTGACCGACTGGCCTGGTATGCCAAAGCATGCGGCCTGGGATCACCCACCGGGATTAATCTGGACAAAGAAGCCAAGGGATTGATACCGACTGCAGCATGGAAAAAAAGGCGTACCGGAGTCCCCTGGCAGGAGGGCGAAACCCTGTCTGTTGCCATTGGACAGGGATTTAATCTGGCAACGCCGCTGCAGATGGTGGGGATGACAGCTGCGATTGCCAACGGTGGAACCCGATACAAACCGATCATACTGGAGGCGGTTAAAACCCCGGATGGCCGCATTTTGTATCAAAACGAACCCCAGGTGATCGGGAAGTTGCCGGTCAGTCGGACAACCCTGGAAATCGTGAAAAACGGCCTATGGGCCGTCGTTAACAGCGACCAGGGCACCGCTCGCGGCAGCCATCTGCAAGATATCCAGATCAGCGGGAAAACGGGGACCTCCCAGGTTATCGGTCGCAAAGAGGATGATACCCGGCCGGAAGAAGAAAGGCCGGCCCATCTCAGAGCCCACGCCTGGTTTGTTGCCTATGCACCTTCTGAAAACCCTTTAATTGCTGTGGCGGTCCTGATTGAACACGGTGAGCACGGCTCCAGCGCAGCGGCGCCCGTAGCCAGAGAGCTTATCAAGACGTATTTGCGAAAACCGCAATCATCCGGTCAGGTGGCCCAAGATGGTGGCCATGAAGATAGGTGGGGTGGTTAGGCGAATTGATAGAAGTTTGTAGCGTATTTAGGGTTTCAGGTGTCAGGTTTCAGGTGTCAGGGAAGGCGAAGATCAGTAAGGTCGGCCTCGGCTCGGACACTCCGATGTTCAGCCTGACACCTGACACCTGACACCTAACATATGACCAGCAACAGAAATTATTAACCGGAACTTAAGCAACAATGTTTGATCGCAGATTGTTACAGTATTTCGACTGGGGGCTGCTGGGTCTCGCCGGTTTAATTGGCGGTATTGGGTTGCTTACGCTCTACAGTGCCGTTACCGCCGAGACCCCGGAACCCCAGAAGATTATTTTTTACAAGCAGCTGGTCTGGTTTTCGGCCGCCCTGGTTGCCATGGCAGTTTCTTTTTCAGTTAACTATAAACTGCTGGACCGCTGGGGGCCGGTACTTTACATCGGCTGTATCCTTTTGCTGCTCTGGGTTCTTTTTTTTGGCAAATATGTCGGCGGTTCAAGGCGCTGGTTGATACTGGGGCCGGTATCCGTGCAGCCTTCGGAGTTGGCCAAAATAGCGGTTATGATCGTGCTTGCCCGATATTATTCAAAGGATGCCAACACCCGAGGCTACTCCCTGCGAGAGCTTTTCAGGCCTGCTATTCTGATCCTCATTCCTTTTGTATTGATCGTCAAACAACCGGATTTAGGAACGGCCGGGATGCTATTGCTAATTGCCGGGTCCATCACCCTATTTGTAAAAATCGAGAGACGATCGCTTATATATTTGATGGTATCCTGTGCCGCGGTGGTCCCCCTTGTCTGGCTATTTTTAAAGGAATACCAGAAGCGGCGAATTATGGTATTCCTGGATCCGGACCTGGATCCGCTGGGAGCGGGGTATCATATTATTCAATCCAAGATTGCCATCGGTTCGGGAATGATTTCAGGGAAAGGCTTTTTGCAGGGCACCCAGAATGCCTTATCCTTTCTTCCTGAAGAGCACACCGATTTTATTTTTTCTGTTCTTGCTGAAGAATGGGGTTTTATTGGCTCCGTCGTGATTGTTCTTTTGTTTCTGCTCCTGATATTCTGGGGCCTCAAAATCGCCCAGGGATGCCGGGAACCTTTTGGAACTATTCTGGCAGTCGGGATCACCTCTATGTTTTTTTGGCAGGTAATTATTAACATCGGCATGACCATGGGATTGATGCCGGTGGTTGGTGTGCCGTTGCCGCTAGTCAGTTATGGCGGATCATCGGTCTTGACAACTGCTATCGGTATCGGCCTATTGATGAATGTGAGTATGCGACGATTTATGCTTGAATGATGAATTCGAAAAAAAACGAATTCATCATGTGTTTGGTGTTTTGTGTGTGGTGTTTGGCATGAGTGGCAGAATGTTCGGTCGGTCAGGATACCAAAAACCAAACACAAAACACTAAAAACGAAACACTCTCGTAAATGGCTGCTTTTCCAGTTGTTTGCGAGATTGTCAATCATCAAATCCAACGAAGAGGTAGGCTAATAAAATGAAAAAAGAAAAAGGATCGGATCGAATTTCAACCTTTATCGGTGCTGATGCCAGTATTGACGGTAACATCGAATTTAAGGGAACTATAAGAGTTGACGGAACGGTTAAGGGTAAAATTTCCAGCAAAAGCGGTACGGTGGTTGTCGGCGAAAAAGCCGTTGTCAACGCCGAAGTGTTTGTCAATGTGGCTGTCGTTATGGGTGAACTCAACGGTACCATCGAAGCCACGGAACGTATTGAAGTTTATCCCCCGGGCAGAGTCGGAGGTGATATACATGCGCCGGTGATCTCCATTGAGCCGGGTGGTGTTTTTAATGGAAATTGTGTGATGAAGGCCCAGCCAGACAAAGCTGTAAAACCAACCTTTTTTGTGAAAAATGCAAGCGCAGAGTGAAAATCCAAAAGATAAATAATGGGTTCTTGACAACCACACCGAGGTCAAAATTCACCGGATTATGTTGCCACCATATCCCTTCGCCATCCAGGGGGATTAGGTTATTGCGCATCCCGGACAGCCAGTTGCCATTTCTATATTTCTGTAACAATCCAAACCACTTACCTTCCCGGCCGTTTTCAGATACCAGATGATAAAAAATTTCAAAAAACCTTTGACAATCAATTAGGTC